>WNFJ01074200.1_pt2 | contig 10918 bp, 11 predicted proteins | sample 5400461 | NCBI WGS metagenome assembly WNFJ01 (sample SAMN13153349, study PRJNA577476) | soil metagenome | isolation source: 115 cm saprolite on Douglas fir-dominated hillslope | place: USA:California | collected 2013-09-17 | reverse complement strand
CAATGCCGGCGCGATGAATTCCCGGCTGATCGTCATTCTCAACGACAACGACATGTCGATTGCGCCGCCGGTCGGCGCGATGTCGGCCTACCTGTCGCGGCTGTATTCAGGAAAGACCTATCGCTCGCTGCGCGAAGCCGCCAAGCAGCTCGGCAAGCATCTTCCCAAGGTGATTGCGGATCGTGCCAACCGCGCCGAAGAATATTCGCGCGGCTTCATGGTCGGCGGCGGCACGCTGTTCGAAGAACTTGGTTTCTATTATGTCGGCCCGATCGACGGCCATAATCTCGACCACCTGCTGCCCGTGCTCAAGAACGTCCGCGACATGGAGACCGGCCCCATCCTGGTCCATGTCGTCACCCAAAAAGGCAAAGGCTATCCGCCGGCGGAAGCCTCCGCCGACAAATATCACGCCGTCGTCAAGTTCGACGTCGCGACCGGCGCGCAGGCAAAGGCCAAGCCGAACGCTCCCGCCTATCAGAACGTGTTCGGTCAGAGCCTCGTCAAGGAAGCTCAGAAGGACGACAAGATCATCGGCATTACCGCGGCGATGCCGTCGGGCACCGGCATCGATATTTTCGCAAAGACCTTTCCCGAACGCACCTTCGATGTCGGCATTGCCGAGCAGCATGCCGTGACGTTGATCTATTCGACCTTCCTGCAGCGCGGCTATGACCAGGTCGTCCATGACGTGGCGATCCAGGGCCTGCCGGTGCGCTTCGCGATCGATCGCGCCGGCCTTGTCGGCGCCGACGGCGCGACCCATGCCGGCTCGTTCGACAATGCCTATCTCGGCTGCCTGCCCGGCTTCGTCATCATGGCGGCATCGGATGAGGCCGAGCTGGTGCACATGGTCGCGACCCAGGTCACGATCAATAATCGCCCGAGCGCGGTTCGCTATCCGCGTGGCGAAGGCCGCGGTGTCGACTTGCCTGAAGCCGGCATCCCCCTCGAGATCGGTAAAGGGCGCATTATTCGCGAGGGTACCAAGATCGCGTTGCTGTCGTTCGGCACCCGTCTTGCCGAGTGCGAGAAGGCGGCGGACGAACTGGCCGCCCATGGACTGTCCACCACCATCGCCGACGCGCGCTTCATGAAGCCGCTCGACGTCGAGCTGGTCCTGAAACTCGCGCGCGAGCATGAAATCCTGCTCACGATCGAGGAAGGCGCGATCGGCGGATTCGGCTCGCATGTCATGCAGACGCTGGCGGAGCACGGCATGCTCGACGGGGATTTGCGGATGCGGTCGATGGTGCTTCCTGACGTGTTCCTCGATCATGACTCGCCAAACGCGATGTACGCCCGCGCCGGCCTCGACGCCAAGGGCATCGTTGCCAAGGTGTTCGAGGCGCTGGGCAAGGACCTCAAGGCCGAGACAATAAAGCTGGCCTGACGATCGGGCGCTGCGCTCTGTGGTGAAGCTCGTCATGCCCGGCCTTGTGCCGGGCATCCACGTCCTTGCTGGACTTAAACAAGAAAGACTTGGATGGCCGGGACGAGCCCGGCCATGGCGATAAAGAGAATCGTTTTCAACCGGTTAGAAAGAGCTTGAAAATGCTGCATGCATTTTCGGTCAGGCTCTCCGGTCTTAGACCCTCATGGTGAGGAGCGCGGCAACGCCGCGCGTCTCGAACCACGAGGCCATGGGTAGGAGGCCATGATTCCACCCAAACGGAATGGACTCTAGCGGGCAGTTGCACGAGCGCACTGCCTCTGCTGCTTGAATTCAAATGAAGATTTATCTCGCCGGCCCCGACGTTTTCCTGCCCGATGCCGTTGATATCGGACGGCGCAAGGTCGAACTATGCAAGCGGCATGGTCTGATCGGACTGTATCCGCTCGACAATGCCATCGACATCGCGGCTGAAGACGCTTCACTGCGGATATTTCGCGGTAACGAAACCATGATGATCGAGGCCGATGCCATTATCGCCAATCTCACTCCGTTTCGCGGCCCGGGCGCGGATGCCGGGACCGTCTACGAACTCGGCTATATGGCGGGACGCGGCAAGCTTTGTTTCGGCTATTCCAACGACCCCTTGTCCTATGCCAATCGCGTGCGCGCATTCACCGAGGTGAATACACGCGATGGACGCCTGGTCGACGCGTCGGGATTAGCGATCGAGGATTTCGGCTTGACCGACAATTTGATGATGATTCATGCCCTCGACCTGCACGGCTGCGCGCTGGTGACGCCGCGGCAAGCGCCGGCGGACATCTGGCACGATTTGACCGCGTTCGAGAGCTGCGTGCGCATGGCCGCCGAGCGAACGGCCTATGCGCGCACGCGCGCGTCGAGTTGAAATTGGCCAAAGGCGATCGCAGCATGTCCCCTCCCCGCAAGCGCGCGGACACATTGCTGGTCGAGCGCGGCCTGTTCGAAAGCCGGGCCCGGGCGCAGTCCGCGATTGAAGCGGGCCTTGTCACGGCCAACGACAAGCAGGTCATGAAGCCATCCGAGACTATCGCTGCAGACGCCGTGTTGCAGGCGCAGCCCGCGCATCCCTTTGTCTCGCGCGGCGGCGTTAAACTAACGGGCGCGCTGGAACGCTATCCGATCGACATCGAGGGTCATCTCTGCCTCGACGTTGGCGCATCGACCGGCGGTTTCACTGAGGTGTTGCTCGGCAATGGCGCCAGTCTGGTGTTTTCAATTGACGTCGGACGCGAGCAGCTGCATCCGTCGTTGCGCGGCCATCCCAATATCGTCTCCATGGAAGAGACCGATATCCGCAGCCTTGAAGGCAAGCGCTTACCCGCGCGGCCGGACATCGTCGTCATCGATGTCAGCTTCATTTCGCTGAAAGCGGTGCTGCCGGTGGCGTTGTCGCTGGCGGCCGCGCCGATGCATCTGCTGGCATTGATCAAACCGCAGTTCGAGGCGCCGCGAAAGCATTCCAAGCGCGGCATCGTCCGCGACGCGATGGTGCACCAGGAAATCTGCGACGACATCGCGGCCTTTGCGGCGTCGCTCGGATGTACGGATATCCAGGTGTTTCCATCATCGATCAAGGGTGGTGACGGGAATACCGAATTCTTCATCGGCGCGCGCCGTGGTTGAACGTCTCGTCATCGATCACGTCGGTCGTCGCGGTGACGGCATCGCCTTTGCCGACGGACAGGCCGTATACGTGCCGTACACGCTCGGCGGCGAGACGGTCGAGGTTGCACCCGTATCCGATCATCCCGACCGCCGGCGCCTGCTCACGGTCGAGCGTGCAAGCCCGGAGCGGATCACGCCATTTTGCCCGCATTTTGCAATCTGCGGCGGCTGCGCGATTCAGCACTGGCAAGCCGAGCGTTATCGCGCCTGGAAACGCAATATCGTCATCGAGACGCTGGCGCAGGCGAAGCTCGGCTGCGAAGTGGATCCCCTGATCGACGCCCATGGCCTCGGTCGCCGGCGCATTACACTGCACGCCCGGATGGGTAGCCACGACGTGCTCAAGGTCGGCTTTGCCGCAGCAAATTCGCACGACATTATTCCCGTCGACCGCTGCCCAATTCTGGCCCCTGGCCTGAACGGCGCGCTTGACGCCGGGTGGGCCATCGCCGAGCCGCTGATATCGACCACGAAGCCGCTCGACATCCAGATCACCGCAACGGATAACGGCCTCGATATCGACGTGCGCGGGTCGGGACCGCTGCCGGCGGCCAGGATCGCAACGCTGTCGCGCATCGCCGAGCAACATCGTCTGGCGCGACTGACGCGCCATGGCGAATTGCTGCTGATGCGGATGCCGCCGACGATTGCAAGCGGCACCGCGCAGGTCACCTTGCCGCCGGGGTCGTTCCTGCAGGCCACAGCCGCCGGCGAGGAAGCGCTGGCGGCGCTGGTATCAGAACATTGCAAGCGCGCCAGGCACATCGCCGATTTGTTTTGCGGGGTCGGGCCGTTCGCATTGCGGCTTGCGGCAAGATCGCGGGTTTCGGCACTCGACAGCGATGCGAGTGCGGTAACGGCGTTGCAGAAGGCAGCGGCATCGACTTCCGGATTGAAGCCGATCAAGGCCGAGGCCCGCGACCTGTTCCGGCGTCCGCTGATGCCGCAGGAGCTACGCGACTACGACGCGATCGTGTTCGATCCCCCGCGGCAGGGCGCGCAGGCTCAAGCCCTTCAGCTCGCAGCCAGCAAGATTCCTGTGGTGGTTGCGGTGTCATGCAACGTCGCGACCTTTGCGCGGGACGCGCGGATTTTGGTGGACGGCGGTTACAAACTCGAGCGGGTGACGCCGGTCGACCAATTCCGCCACACGCCGCATGTCGAGCTGGTGGCGCGGTTTGCGCGATAGTGCTCGAAGCGGCACATTCAAACCATGCCCCGTTATCCTGATGAGGAGGCCGCAACGCCGCCGTCCGAAGGACGACGGCGCGCGTGTTCCGCAAAAGTGGATACCGGTTTTGCGATCAGAACACGCGCAATTTGAAGATTCTTGACCGTTCATCCTTCGAGGCTCGCTGAGCCTGTCATCGGGCCGCGCTTCGCACGGACCCGTTGGCTCGCACCTCAGGATGACGGATTTGACATCAGGCGTGCTGATTCAACGCAGAGTCATCCCACTCGAACGCTACCGTCCCCAGCGATCCTGCCAGATTTTCTCGCCGATCAAGCAGGAGACGCGCGGCTCCTTCTCGGCTACCGGCACGGTCCGGCGCCCGGGCGTCCGGTCGGCGACTTCGAGCAACAGCTTGGTCCGGATCGCCTCCTTGAACTTGTCGCGATCCTTGATCGAAACCACGAACGAACCGGGCCCTCCGATCACGCAATCCTCGTAATAGAAATCGAGGTTGTCGATATCCATCGTCGAATAGGACGGCTCCTTCACCATGATCGGCAGGCCGTTGATGGTGATGCCTTTCGCCAGCGCCGCGTCGCGCGCGCCGGTCACCGGCGCGCCGTTGTTGTTCGGGCCGTCACCGGAAATATCCATGACACGCCGCAGTCCGTGATAGGGGTTCTCGTCGAACAGCGGCATTGCGAAATTGATCGCACCGGAGATCGAGGTGCGCGAGGCCCGGCGGATCGGGGTCTTCATGATTTCGTCGGCGACGGCATCCGCGGTTTCCGGGCCGTCGATCACCCGCCAGGGGATGATGATCTTCTGGTCGCTGGATGCCGCCCATTCGAAATAGGTTATTGCAATCTTGCCGGTGGGACCGGTTTTCAGCGCCTGCAGAAATTCCTTGGAGACAATGGCCTGCGCGTATCCCTCGCGCTGGATCGCGAGTTCGTCCATGTCCATCGAATAGGATACATCGACAGCGAGAACCAGTTCGACGTCGACCGACGCTGCGGCGTCCTTGTCCGCCAAATGATTGCTGGGGTTCGGCGCGGCGATACCGGCGACGTCCCCTCCGGCGATCGCCCCCGCGACAAGCACCGCCCCGATCGAGACACACCAGCGCATAGCGGCCCTCCGTACTCTTGAAGCAATGGTGACACGCAAACTGGCCTTCGAAAAGCAGGAACATCGCTGTTCGCTACACATTCAAGTTAATCGAACGCCTTAATTTCGACGGGCTTGCGCCTCTGCGCTGTGCTTGCGGCGACGAAGGGACACTCACGCCGCCGACCGCCTGCAGCGCATATTCCGGACGAAGGGATCAGCGGCTGATATCGTCACCGATCTGCGTAGCGTGCCGGAGCTGCAATGAAGCCATCGTAAAACAGCCGGTTCCACGGCAGCCCGGGAGATTGTATTCTCACCGAGCTATTGTCGAAATGTCGGGAGGGTATTAGCCGGAATGATCGACGCCGTCACCAAGCCGAAAACCAAGGTCAAGACCAAGACCGAACGGCCGCGCCTGCACAAGGTTATCCTCGTCAACGACGACTACACGCCGCGCGAATTTGTCGTCACTGTGCTGAAGGCGGAATTCCGCATGACCGAGGACCAGGCCCACAAGGTCATGATCACCGCGCACCGCCGGGGCGTATGCGTGGTCGCGGTCTTCACCAAAGACGTTGCCGAGACCAAGGCGACGCGCGCCACCGACGCCGGCCGCGCCAAGGGCTACCCGCTGCTGTTCACCACCGAGCCGGAGGAATAGGAAGTCAGCAGATGTCGGCGATTTATGCTCGCCGCGTCTCGTCCAGCAGGCCGTAGACGCGCTCGGCTTTTGAAAAGCCGGCGATCGGAAATTCGCCCAGATCGGTCCAGCCATCAGCGCAGATGCCCGCAAATCCTTCAGAAGCCACGATCGTGCGATTGAGCCGGCCGGCGATTTTCTCCAGCCGCGCCGCAAGATTGACGGCGGGGCCGATACAGGTGAAATCGAGCCGGTTGCCGCCGCCGATATTGCCGTACAGGATTCGCCCGACGTGCAATGCGACCCCAAAACGGAAATGCTCGACGGCTTCTCCAATCGGGTAATGCATCGCATCGACGCTGGCGCGGGATTCGCGCGCGGCTTCCAGCACGTGGCCGCAGACCTGCTGGATATCGCCGACATACTCGTCGATCGGAAACACGGCGAGCAGCCCGTCGCCCATGAACTTCAGGACTTCCCCGCCATGCGTCCTGATCGCGGACACCTGACAGTCAAAGTAGCCATTGAGGATATCGACCACGGTCTCGGCCGGCAGCCGGTCCGACAGCGCGGTGAAGGCCGCGGCGAATCTGTCCGCCGAGAATCCGCTCGCCGGCGCGGTTGCCGACATAGGTGTCGAGCAGCAGCGAGGCGGTGCGGCGCAGGCTGATGATCTCGATGTAGCGCGCCAGAGGCGCGATCACCGATCGCAACGCATTCAGTTGTTCATCGTTGAAGCCACCGGGCTGCTTTGTTGTCCAGCTCGATGCGTGAACGGCGCGATCCATGAACAAGAGCGGCAGCGCAATATAATCGGTGACGCCTTCCGCACGCATGTCCTCAACGATCGGGAAGCGTTTGCTCTCCGGGTCGTCCAAACGGGCTCTGACCTCAAGTCCTTGCTTGAAGACGATTGCCAACGGGCTGTGCATGAATTCCGCCGAATCCAGAACATCGAAATCAACCGTGCCGAGTTCGACCTCGGCTCCGGGCCGCCAGATGAAATTGCGGCCGAGAATATCCGGATGCAGCGTCCGAACGAAGACGCCGACGCGCCACAGCGGCAAGCCCGCCTGCACCAGGCGTTCGCAGGTTTCCGCCATCACCTGGGGCGGGCTCGATGCGGATCGCGCGCCGTCGATGAGCCAGTCGGTGATTTTCTGCAGATCTAGCGCGTTCATGGAAGCATTTGCGGCGAAAGAGAGATGGTAGGGCCGGTTTTTGGCGAAGCCGTAACCCGTCGCCGCGAGAAAAGATGGCGGATTACGCTTTCGCTAATCCGCCCTACAGACTCTGGCCGCCGACCTGCCCGCGATGGCGCAGGAAATGATCGGCGAGCACGCAGGCCATCATGGCTTCGCCGACCGGCACCGCGCGGATGCCGACGCAAGGATCGTGACGGCCCTTGGTCACGATGTCGGTATCATTGCCGTTGCGATCCACGGTGCGGCGCGGCGACAGGATCGAGGATGTCGGCTTCACCGCAAACCGCGCCACCACCGGCTGTCCGGTGGAGATGCCGCCCAGAATGCCGCCGGCATGATTGGACAGGAAGCTGACGCCCTGATTGCCCATCCGCATTTCGTCGGCATTTTCCTCGCCGGATAATTCGGCCGCGCGGAAGCCGGCACCGATCTCGACGCCCTTGACCGCGTTGATGCTCATCATCGCCGCGGCCAGATCTGCATCGAGCTTGGCGTAGATCGGCGCGCCCAGCCCAGCCGGTACGCCTTCCGCGACCACCTCGATCACCGCGCCGATCGACGATCCCTTCTTTCTGATGTCGTCGAGATAGCTTTCGAAGAACGCGGCCTTGTCCTTGTCCGGGCAGAAGAACGGATTGCGCGCGATCTCGTCCCAATCCCATTTTTCGCGATCGATCTTGTGCGGGCCCATCTGCACCAGCGCCCCGCGCACGGTCATCCCAGGCACGATTTTTCGTGCGATAGCGCCGGCCGCGACCCGCATCGCGGTCTCGCGCGCAGAGGAGCGCCCGCCGCCGCGATAATCGCGCAGGCCGTATTTCGCCTCATAGGTGAAATCGGCGTGGCCGGGGCGAAATTTGTCCTTGATGTCGGAATAATCCTTTGAGCGCTGGTCGGTGTTCTCGATCAGCAGCGCGATCGGCGTGCCGGTCGTCACCTGCACGCCGGTCTCCGGATGCGCCATCACGCCGGAGAGAATTTTTACCGCGTCGGCCTCCTGGCGCTGGGTGGTGAAACGCGACTGTCCGGGGCGGCGGCGGTCGAGATCGCGCTGAATGTCTTCGACTGCCAGCGGCAGCAGCGGCGGGCAACCGTCGACCACACAGCCGATCGCGATCCCGTGGCTTTCGCCGAAGGTCGTGACCCGAAACATATGGCCGAAGGTGTTGAAGGACATTTTTGACAATCCACGTCGCCGTTGATTGTTAACGGCGGCCTGTCGTAACGCGGGGCATCCAGCGGGTCAAATCGGACCTGCATTATTAATGCGGCTGTCATCATCCGCGAAGGCGGGTGATCCAGTACTCCCAGCCTATCGTATCTCTGCCGGCACAGAATACTGGATGCCCGACGGAGCCTGTCATCGGGCGGCCATTCGGCCGACCCGTTGGCGGGCATGACGACCGCCACCCTTTAACTATATTTCCTCAACCCGGCGTCGCCGAACACGTAGACCGCGCCCTGCTCGATGGTCAGGTCGGCGGCGCTGGCTGATGTCTCGATCCCGAGCGCCACCATCAGCGCCCGCGCCGTGCCGCCATGGGCCACCGCGACAGTATCGACCAACAGCTGATCATACCAGTCGAGCATCCGGGCCTGCACCGAGGCATAGGTTTCGCCGCCCGGAGGCGCCACCGTCCATTTCTCGGCTTGGCGCCTGGCAAAAAGCTCGGGATCCAAAGCCTGCATCTGCGCCAGCGTCGAGCCTTCCCAATCACCGTAACCGATCTCGCGCAGCCGATCGTCGATCGCGTAATCAGGCGGCGGCAGCCTCAAGGCGCCACGCACCAGCTCCATCGTCGACCGCGCGCGGCCGAGCGGACTTGCGACGTAGGCGAGAGACTGCCGGCTGCGCGCCTCGCGCGCGAACAGATCAGCGAGGATTGAACCGGCGTTGGTTGCCTGCTTGCGTCCCAGCTTGTTCAGCGAAGTATCCTGCGCGCCCTGCAGCCGGCCTTCCGCGTTCCAGTCGGTCTCGCCGTGGCGGATGTAGTAGATCGTCGGCGCGGGCATGTATCCTTGGTTATTCCTTGCTCAACGAATTGCTCAGCGTAATGTCCGGCGCCCCGGGGCGCTTCATGCCGACAACATGATAGCCGGAATCGACGTGATGCACCTCGCCGGTGACGGCGCGCGACAGGTCCGAGAGCAGGTACAGCGCGCTGTCGCCGACTTCCTCTGTTGTCACGGTGCGGCGCATCGGCGCGTTGTATTCGTTCCACTTCAGAATGTAGCGGAAATCGCCGATGCCGGATGCGGCAAGCGTCTTGATCGGTCCCGCCGAAATCGCGTTGACGCGAATGTTCTTCTCGCCGAGGTCGGCGGCGAGATAACGCACGCTCGCCTCCAGCGCCGCCTTTGCAACGCCCATCACGTTGTAATGCGGCATCCATTTCTCGGCGCCGTAATAAGTCAGCGTCAGGATCGAGCCGCCGTCGGTCAGAAGCTTTTCGGCGCGTTGCGCGATCGCGGTGAGCGAGTAGCAGCTGATCAGCATGGTCTTCGAAAAGTTATCGGCGGTGGTTTCGAGATAGCGGCCGTCAAGCTGGTCCTTGTCGGAGAAGGCGATCGCGTGCACCACGAAGTCGATCTTGCCCCATTTCTGCTTCAGCAAAGCGAACGCGGCGTCGATGGTGGAGGGATCGGTGACGTCGCAGTGGCCGAGCAGGATACCGTTGAGTTCTTTGGCCAGCGGCTCGACCCGCTTCTTCAGCGCATCGCCCTGCCAGGTCAGCGCGATCTCCGCACCCGCCGCATGGCAAGCCTTGGCGATGCCCCAGGCAATCGAGCGGTTATTGGCGACGCCGAGAATTACTCCGCGCTTGCCCTGCATCAGACCTGAATTTTGCGACATCTAAGTTTCCAATCGAGCTTGATCAGCTCTGGGGGTACACCAGCCCTCCCGGCCGGTACAGCCCAAATCGCCACCGGTTCGGGCTGTTTGCCATGCAACCCCAATAGCCGGAATAGTCTCGGCATTTCGGTGTTATGTTGGATGAGGCGTTGGCTTTGACGCCCAGCGGACATACCGAGATCGAGTGTCGATGACTGCATTTCGCCAAAGTGTCGAAGCCATGATTCCGGCCCTGCGCCGCTACGCGCGCGCGCTGGCGCGCGATGCCGACGTCGCCGACGATCTGGTGCAGGATACGCTGGTGCGGGCGCTGCGCTCGGAACGGCTGTTTCTCGGCGGCGACGTCAGGAGCTGGCTCTACACCATCCTGACCAACCTCAACAAGAACAGGCGGCGCTCGCTGGCGCGGCGGCCGCAATTCATGCCGCTACTCGACAACAATCCCGACGCCAGCGGGACCGAAGCGGAGACTCGCGACATCGCCCGCGCGCTGGCAACGCTGGTGGAGGAGCAGCGCGCGGTGCTGCTGCTGGTGATGCTGGAAGGATTGAGCTATCGCGAGGTCGCCGACGTTCAGGGCGTGCCGATCGGCACCGTGATGTCACGGCTCGCCCGCGCCCGCGCTCATGTGAAAGCCTCGCTCGAGGGCGAACGCCCGGCGCTGCGGCGGGTCAAATGATGGCAAGTATTATGCATGTGGACGTGATGAACGAGTTTGAGTCGCGGCGGTTTTTTCATCTTTCCTCCTTGTGGGCAAAGAGACGGCTACGCAACTGCAAGCCATTTTCAAATCAAGATTAGACAGAGACAACGACCATGACCGACCCAA
>WNFJ01322909.1_pt1 | contig 10919 bp, 6 predicted proteins | sample 5400461 | NCBI WGS metagenome assembly WNFJ01 (sample SAMN13153349, study PRJNA577476) | soil metagenome | isolation source: 115 cm saprolite on Douglas fir-dominated hillslope | place: USA:California | collected 2013-09-17 | reverse complement strand
GTTGCCAGCGTTTGGTCAGAAGAACTCCAGGTAGCAACGCTGGTGGCGTCCAGGGTACTGCTGTCGGCATAGTGGGCAGTAGCGGTAAATTGCTGTGGCAACCCTTTCGGGACGGAAGGGGTTAGGGGCGAAATGGAAACTGAGGTCAACGCCGCCGCCGGTACGTTCACCATGGTGGAAGCGTGCACCAGTCCGGAAACAGCGGTGATCGTCGCTGTCCCGGCTGCATGAGCGGTCGCCAGCCCGCTGACAGGATCAATACTCACGACGGAAGGGGTGTCTGATTTCCATTGTGCAGTAACTGTAGTTTGGGCGGCGCCGTGCGCTGCGCCTTCAAAAAACGTTTTCTGGAGAGTCAACGATAAATTATTGCCTGCAGGAAGCGGGGGATTGGCAGGTGTAATAATTGACAGCACAGGGCCCTTCTGCTGCGCATGGCTAAGGCTGGAAGAAATCGCCAACGCCACGGACAAAAAGCAACACAATCCGCGATAGTGTCGAGACATGCCGTTCTCCTGAAGGCAGATATAAGATTCGTATGGGGGATACGTGTGGATTATATGCCGAAAAATCAGAGACAGGACATTTAATCTTTGTGTTTGATTCCAATCCCCCCGGATAGGCGTATGTTCCGAGAAGAGCTGAGTGCCGTTATGATGGTCTGCTAACCATAAACTTTAAGAGGTATGGCTTGAACTTCTTTAGAGCGTGTTTCAAAAATATGAAGATGATGATACAAGATACAAGAAGCGACCCTCAGGGGCTGGAAGCCCTGATTTTTGGGGCCTCTTGCGGCACGACTGAAGTCGTGCCCTGATACAAAACCTATTTTTGAAACGAGCTCTAACCAAATCTTCAAAGCTAAACTAATAGCTCCAACATCGTCTCGCCGGGATTCAAAAAAACGAAAGTTCGACCATCGTCGCCCAGGGCGCGCCATTTTCCTTCCTTCTGGTCAGGAAAATCTCTGCGTTCCGATGCCACTGGTCAATTAACTTTCTTCAAGCCCTCGCGCCTCTTGGTTACCAAAGTTTCCTGTTACCAAAGTTTCTTGCCTTAACAACCGTGCGTGCTACTATGTAGCCGCCCCTAGGAAAACCCCAGACATTCACCCCCAAATACATCCCCCAAACTTTCCTGGAGATGATCATGCCGGTTCATTTTCTTGCCTGTCGTTGGGGCCTGTTTATCTTATCCGTGGTTCTTTTTCTGCCCCAATCTGTGTTGGCCCAAGCGGAAGTTTCCAAGCCGCGTACCAATCTGGTCTGGCAGCGCACCTTGCCCGCCATGCAAGTGCCTCTCGCGGACCTGCTGTTCGCGTGGAAGCACGACAGCATTCAGGACTTGCGGGAACTGCCCGTCGGCCCGGTACGCCTGGAAGGCGTGGTCACCTACGCTGACACCAATGAAAACAAGATATTTATCCAGGATGAAACCGGGGCAATCGTCGTCAATGGGTCTCCGAAGACGTTCAGCATAAAGGCGGGAGACGTCGTACACGTCGAAGCGAGAAAGACGCAGTCCTATAACCCACTAAGAAGCTTGCTGAGTCTCGAACTGGAAGACCTAAAAATTACGCCCGTCAGAACCAGCCCCCAGTTGCCAGCGCCAGCCGCGGCATCCCCAAGCCTGTTTCCAGAGAAAGATAAAAATGGGATTCGAGTACAACTGACTGGTCTGGTGCACTATGCGACTCGTGAGAAAGGGCACATCCGAGTGGTAATCGGCGGAGCGGGCCAGGAACTCGACGCAATACTACCCGACAACCAGGTTGATATTTCGCATTGGAACAACGCAAGAATACGCGTGACTGGTGTTGACGATTCCACCTTCTTCGATAACGGCGACAGAAGCAGGCGGCAGTTATGGGTGCAAAACGCGGCTGATTACCAGGTGGAACCGAATGGTTCAACGTCGGTTCCTCTCTACTCCATACGGGGCTTGTACAGCGATTCTCATAGCCGCGACGGACATCCGGTCCGCGTCCGCGGCCGGGTTGTAGCGCAGATATCTCCGTCCTCTTTTCTGCTGGAAGACAGGTGGGCGACAATCGTCTGCGATTTGGATACAGTCACTCATCTGGCTGTAGGAACTGCGGTTGAAGTTACGGGCTATCCAATCAATCAAGGTTTGCGGATCGAGCTCTACCACATATCCGCTGCTCCGATTAACCCGCAATTGATAAGGGAGGCGGACAAAGACCAGGATGTGGCCCCGCTTACGACAATAAAAGCAGTGCATTCGTTGGACCAAGCGCGCGCCAACTCAGCTTTGCCTGTCCGCGTGACCGGCGTTATTACTTACAATGATCCTTCGTGGCACCAGATGTTTTTGCAGGATTCCACCGGGGGGATCTATCTGCAGTATCCACAAGACGGCACGGAATACTTGGCAGGGCAAGAGGTCACAGTCATAGGATTAACCAACCCAGGCGAGTTCGCTGCGGTTATTATTGCTCCAAAATTTATCCACCACGGAAAAGGAAACCTGCCTAAACCAATTCCAGTCACCGCAGAAGCGATGACCTCGGGAATCCTGGACTCGCAATTTACAGTCGTGACAGGCGTAATGCATCCTCTTCTTCCTTTAGACAACACCGATCACGCATATTTTGATTTGTATTCCGCTTTTGGGCCGATCCGCGTTGTTGTAGGCCCTGTTGTTTTAGATCTCAACTACCTCCGTAGCCTCGATGATGCCACTGTTAGAGTGCGTGGTGTCTGTGGCACTTTGTTTAACAATCGGCGTCAATTGGTTGGGATTCAGATACTGGTAGATTCAAGCAAAAACATCGTCGCGCTTCAACCTGCTCCTCCCGATCCATTTCAACAATCGGGGGTTGCAATTCATGACTTGCTGCAGTTTTCATCGCAGAGCGAATTCAGGCACCGCGTCAAGGTGACTGGATCGGTCACGACTGTGGGAGATGAGTTCTTTTACATCCAGGATTCGAGCGGGGGGTTGCAGGTCCGGGGCAAGACATCCGGAGTACGCGCTGGGGATCTTGTTGAGGTAGCAGGGTACGCGATTCCTGGTGGATACTCCCCCGTGATGACCGATGCCGTAACGCGAGTCGTCCAGCACAATGTGTCTCTTGCCGCAGAGGAGATGACTCCACTGAAAGCCGCCGACGGGCGCTTCGATTCGAAATTAGTCACCATCGACGGCCGGTTGCTCAAGGTAATCCACTCCGTCAACGCACAGACTCTGCTCCTTAAGTCGAACGGCTACACGTTCAATGCGCAACTCTCTCTTCACAGCCTGGATGAACGGGCTCCGGCGTTGGAAGAAGGCAGCGTTCTACACCTCACGGGAATCTGCGCCGTGCAACCGACTGGCGGATTGAGGTTCACGAAAGATGCGGTGGGTTTCCGGCTGGTGATTCGTTCGCCGCAAGACATTCAGGTGCTGCACGCAGCTCCATGGTGGACAGTGCAACGCACACTGGCATTGTCAACAGCCGCGGTTGTGATTACGTTTACCTGGATCATCTTCTTGCGCCGTCGCGTCGCCCGTCAAACGGCGGCTTTACGACGGGCCGCTGACAAGCAAGAGGCTACTCAGGGGCTGATTAAGGCGATGCAGGATGTCACAGGAAACAAGAGGTTCACGTCGCGCGTTCCAGTCCACGGAGGAGATGAGATTGCTCTGTTGAGCGTCGAGTTCAATCAAATGTTGGCTGAGCTCCAGCAGCGTGACACTGAAAAAGCCGAGGCGGAGTCGAAGTTGCAGCAGCAGGCAACGACCGACGAGCTGACCGGCCTTCCTAACCGCAGACTGCTCTCCGATCGGCTTTCCCAAGTATTAGAGATGGCAAAGCGCGACTCACGCACTCTCGCATTACTTTATCTTGATCTGGATGGTTTTAAATTAGTGAACGACAGTCTCGGCCATACCGTAGGCGACATACTGCTGGGCCAGGTTTCCGAGCGCTTAAAGTCCCGAATTCGCAGATCTGACACGCTGGCGCGGCTGGGAGGAGACGAGTTCACGGTCATCTTGGCAAGGTTGAACTCGAAAGATGAAGCTGCGCGGGTCGCCAGTAGCCTTCTTGAGGTGTTGGCGGCGCCGTTCCTCATTGAAGGCCACGAAATCACGATTAGCGCCAGCATTGGCATCAGCGTCTTTCCCGACAACGGTGCCGACACGACCGAACTCCTGCAACAAGCTGATAGTGCGATGTATGCAGCCAAGCGAAATGGTAAGAACCGAGTGATGTACTTTACCCCCGAACTTGGGTCTTCCGTTCGAGAGCGGCTGAATTTGGAAAATCAGTTACGAGGTGCTCTCCTGAGGAGAGAAATCGAAGTGTACTATCAGCCAGAGTTCGATGTGAGCACGCGGCGGCTGGTCCGCTTCGAAGCATTAGCACGCTGGCAGCACCCCACGCTGGGGAGTGTTCCTCCCAATAAATTCATTCCCATCGCGGAAGAAAGCGGTCTCATTGTTCCGCTCGGGGCCTTTGTTCTTGAACGCGCGTGCCAAGAAGCTTTGACATGGCAATCCATGTCTGACTACCCAATTCAAGTGGCCGTCAATGTTTCGACAATTCAGTTTAGGAGAGAGACTTTCGTCGAAGAGATTGAGCAGGCGCTGCGGCACACTGGCCTTGACCCGAAGCTGCTTCAAATCGAACTTACTGAATCAGTCATGTTGGACGGCATGGAACGCGCCTCGAATACTATGAAGCGACTGCGCGCCATGGGAGTGTCGATCGCAGTCGACGATTTTGGGACGGGGTATTCGTGTTTCAGTTATCTTCCACGGCTGCCATTCAATGTGTTGAAAATCGATCGCAGCTTCGTGAGAGAGCTTGGGAAGCGTTCGGAAATGAAGGCAATGATCCAGGCGCTTGTCTCGCTGGCGCATGACTTGAACATGCAAGTGGTCGTAGAAGGGATCGAAACTTCACAACAACTGGAAATGGTTGAGGCTCTTGGTGGTAATCAGGTCCAGGGTTTTCTGCTGGGGCGTCCCACACCAAACCCTAAATCATTGCTCGCTCCTGCATCCACTTTGATCCCGCCCACAGGCGATCATTCTGTGCTTGTCCTTTTGAATAAGACAAACAGCTAAGACACAGTTTGCCGTTCCGAGTCGCCCAGGGCGCGCCAGACTTTTTCGATATTCCTATTTGGTTATAAGGAACCGGGTAGCACCTGGGTATTGACAACGAAATCGTGAAGAGTCTGTTTGCGTTCGGTGAATATGGCCAAGATGTAGTCGAAAGGAGCGAACACCTGCAGGAGAGAACGAAGCAGCGCGGCGCCAAACGAGATCCTGCCTTCATTCAAATCCGTCACAAGAATACCCATCAGCCGTTTTCCGAAGGTAGCCTGCTGCTTCGAACTCTCCAGAATTGCAGAGTAAAGGCAGAACAGTACGAAAACGAACACTTGTTGTGCGTCGTGGTTCTCGTGACCAACGCCTCCAGTGATGAGCGATGTCCCAAAAGCAATGTCAAATGGCAATAGGCAGATTCCTAGAATAAAGAAATCAATCAGCTTCGCCAACCCCCGTTGCCAAAAACCAGCATGGAATATGTTGCGCTCCGGCGGGGCTGTCGTTATGTGCAGCAGTTCCATACTTATCTCAACAGCAAAGTATAACAACGCCACTCAATCGGGGAAATAGAATATTAAAAATTACGGATGGAGCATTGCCAGTCGTGCACTGCCAGGTTGCAGTGTCTCACCCAGCCTCAAAATGACACAGTATCCTAAGACCGGTATCCGCTGATTCTACTGGAGTCAGACCAAAGTTCTAAGACCGTCGCCTAAAGACGCGCCATATTTTGAACCCAGATTGTTCTCATGCCCGGCGAAAAGCAATCAGGTTTGAATCTATAATCTAACCATGCTGTTCCGGCGTGACCTTTTCCGGATCTTCGCCTTTAGCCTTTATTTGGTAGCCGCCGGCCCCCCTCTCTTCTCACAAGCTGTTTCCGTGGCGCCGCTCCAGCAGGATCTGACCAGAACCATCAAGCTGACCATCGACGAATGGCTTGCCCAGGGTGAAAGAATGGAGATTCCCTGGAAGGTTTCTCTCAGCCGGCCACTGCTTACCTACCAGTTGAGAAATTTGGTGAGAGTCACCGCTGAAGTGCCTGCCGATCTTCTGCAGAAGCAAAGCATTTCCCATGACCTCCATTTCATCGTCAAAGCCGCGCCTGAGCGGGGCAAATGGGAGACGGAAGAAAGCTACAGTCACTTCCGCGTTGAGGCAAAACTCGACAGCCGCTCCGAACTGCAGATGTTGGCCGAGTTATACCTCCAGCCGGGCATCTACACTATCGCTACTATCGTGTACGATGGCGCTTCGGGTAAGAGAAACCTGTTTTTCACCCGAGTCCAGGTAGGCGCTCCTGCAGGCGAAGCACTCCCTCAGCTTCTCGGCTCTCTACCCAAGATCCAGTTTCTGCCTCCTCCCGATAACGCCGCGCCGTTGGCGGCAGGACGCGTCCTGCTCCCGGTCGCAACGCGGCGTCCGGTGCAGCTTGATCTGATCGTCGATCTGAGCACACCCCAGGAAACGTCCGACGTTCGTCCCGTTGTTTTCCCTCCATATCCCCCTTATCCGTTCGATCCAGAGTGGGGGCCGCTTCCCACCCGGCGGTCGAAAACGGAGGCAACAGGCGCAGAAGTAACTCGGGAGACGTATGAACAAAGCCGGCTGCTGCAGATTGCCAGCGTTCTGAGCGCTGTGGATCTGAAACAAGGATGTATTGAGGTGGCTGCCTTCGATATCCTTCGCCGCCGTACCATTCTCCCGTTTACCCCTGCCAGGGAAGTGAAGTGGAGCAAGATACGGGACGAAATCTTGTCGCCAGATCACGCCATGGTCAGCGTCGCAGATCTCAAGGGCCGGCGGGATGCCGGCAAGTTCTTTCAGCAGGAACTTGAGCAAACCATGACCCAACCCTGCAAACTGAACTCCAGGAATTCGCTCCAGGTAATTGCCATCCTTACAAGAGGAGTCAGATTTCCCCCCGGCAGCGATAAACCCCAGATCGAGCCCGGATGTAACTGCAAAGTTTTCTACCTGCAGGAAACGGATGGAAGCGCCAACGGAGGCGGCGATCTGAAGAACATGCTCAAGCCGCTCTCGCCCACGACCCTCCAGTTCGGCGATCCTCAGGATTTTCGCCAGAAACTTCTTGAATTCACGCAGGCAATGGAGAATCTGCCCTAGACTGCCCCGTCCCACGCACTCTTTGTACAAGCGCTTAACATGCTCTTTACCCCCCACACATATTTGCGCTTTATAACAATGCACTCCACTCCATTCCCGTTAATTACAGTTAATTCACTGGTCCGTCCCATGCCCCTGATATACAAATCTGCGACGCGCTAGGGTTGTTTCATTCAAACACGTCACCAAGCACGAAATCCCGCTGGCGGCTTGCAAATAGCCTATTTTGAATGACTTAGATTGAACGGGGCGTGGGCAATCTGGGCTGAATTTCGACGCGACTCTCTGAGAATCTCTGAGTCTAGCGTTGCATAGTTGCAGGGCGAAAGCTACAGTTAGCACCCGATTTTGGACGGGTTGCGGGTTGAGTTGCATATTTCGCCAGTTGAAATTATGAATATCAGGAATTCTGAATCGCCAGGTTAAAGTTCGCGCAATCTGTCTTTCGTCGCTAGAGGAAATTTCAGTTAGTTCAGGCCAGTCTAGTTCGAGCAATACGGTCCACTCGACTGCTTGCTGCAAATTCGACGTGATAACACGCAAGACGGAGAATCCACGATGAACAAGGTTCTTGTTTCCCTGTGCCTCGCACTTGTGTTTCTACTCGCTCCCTTGGCCCTCTTCTGCCAGGCAACTTCTACCTGGGTCTTTGCCGGGTCTGATGGCCGTTTGCACTATAAGACAGATAGCAACGGTAACCGCATCCTCGACTACTCCTATGCAGGCTACCAAGGTGGCGGGGTCCCGCTTCCGCTGGTTCCGGTAGCGCAAACCATCAGCCCGGTAAGCGGCGATAACACCGCTCACATTCAGACTGCCATCGATGCCGTGTCTGCGCTCACGCCTGATGCCAACGGCTTCCGCGGCGCGGTGTTGCTGCAGGCGGGCACCTATGACGTCTCAGGCACGCTGCATATCAATGCCGGCGGGGTGGTTTTGCGCGGCAGCGGTTCGGGATCGGGTGGCGCCAATCTGAACATGACCGGCTCGCCGCACCTGCTGCTCTCCATAAGCGGTTCCGGTTCTGCCACCACAGTGGGCAGCTCCGCCTCAATCACAGATTCATTTGTGCCATCCGGTGCGATGTCGTTCAATGTCAACAGCACCTCCGGCTTCAGCGTGGGCGATACTATCCTCGTGCAGCGTCCGGTGACCCAGGCCTGGGTTCATTTCATGGGTATGGATACGCTGACGCGCAACGGCGCGCCGCAGACGTGGATCTCAGTCGGGACGTTGATTAAAACGGATCGCACCATCGCCGCCATCAGCGGCATCCAGATCACTCTGGACGCTCCCTTGACTGATTCTTTTGACTCCAGCCTTCTGAATCCGCCCGGCGGCTCCATCATCAAGTACACCTTCGCCGGACGCATCGCGCAGGTTGGCGTCGAACATCTGAGTGTGACCGCCCCGGCTGCCGATGTTGATATCTCGATGCCACAATTCCAGGCGTTGAGCATGAATAGTGTCATCAACGGCTGGCTCCAGGACGTCGTGGTTCACGATACCGACAACAGCATCAGCATTGGTGGCGGTACCAAACAGATTACGCTCGACCATGTCACCATCACCCACAGTCTTGCCTTCACCCACTCCGCCGGGCCCTCAGATTTCGGCATCAGCGGCACGCGAATTCTGCTGAACAAATGCTCCTCCACCGGGAACACCGGTGTGTGGGCATACGTGGTTCAGGCCGAGGTCACTGGCCCCGTGGTCTTGCTCAACAGCAACTCTGATAGTCGCGGCTTTGCCCCGCACCAGCGCTGGGCGACTGGCCTGCTGGCTGATAGCAGCCAATTCCCCGGCGGTAGCTCAGGCAAAGAAGGCGTCTCGTACTCCAATCGCGGCAACTTTGGCTCCGGTCAGGGATGGGATGCCGGCTGGGCTGTTGCCTGGAACGTCGATTCCCCTCACCTGCTGGTGCAGGAGCCTCCAGGAGTAAACAACTGGTGCATTGGTTGCATCGGTACGGAAGACAGTTTGGCTGCTCCGGGCAGCACAACCATATTGCCTAACGGCATTTATGAATCGTTGGGCACTCATGTCACCCCGTCCAGCTTGTATCTTGCGCAGTTATGCGACCGCTTGGGTGCAACCGCTGTCGCCAATATCGGCTACAGCGGCGTTTGTCCCGCATCACCGGACTTCTCATTGACGGCAACGCCAACTTCGCGGACCGTAACAGCGGGCGGCAGCACAAGCTACACGGCGACTGTGACGGCGGCCGGTGGTTTCGGCGGAACCGTTGCTCTCAGCGTGAGTGGATTGCCGAGCGGCGCGGCTTGCACCTTCAATCCCTCTTCCATCGTGGCATCCGGCACTTCGACCATGAGCTGTTCTACGAGCAGTTCAACACCCCCCGGGACCTATGCGCTCACCATCAACGGGACAAGTGGCAGCCTCAGCCACAACACCACGGTAGCTTTGGCTGTGAACGTGCCGCCTCCGGATTTCACACTTTCTGCCTCGCCTTCATCTCAAACCGTGACCGCTGGAGGTGGGACGACTTATACCGCCAGCGTGAGCCCGGTTAACAGCTTCAGCGGAAGCGTGAACTTCACGGTGAGCGGACTTCCTGCGGGCGCCTCCGGCGCCTTCAGCCCCGCTTCCGTGACCGGTTCAGGCAGCTCTACTTTGAGCGTCTCGACTTCAACTTCGACTGTCGCAGGAACCTACTCTCTGACCATTACGGGTACGAGCGGCACTCTGACACACACTGCGGGAGTTACATTGGTGGTGAATGCCATCGTGCCGGTTTGCGTGACCGCCGGAGCGGCATGGCAAAATACCGCCATCGTTTCCCAAACCGGGACATTCACCGCGACCTTCGACGCTACGCCCTCGGCCTCATCCATCAATAGCGTGATCGGCCTCTCGCATGGGGCGCAGACGGCCTACACCGGCTTCGCCACCCTGGCGCGTTTCAATTCTTTGAGTGACATAGACGCCCGCAACGGTGGCGCTTATGCCGCGGCAGCAACGATTCCATACGCCGGCGCCAAAACATATCACTTCCGTCTGGTGATCAATGTTCCGGCACATACCTATTCAGTCTTTGTGACGCCACCGGGTGGAACCGAGTTGACCGTCGGCTCGAACTTCGCCTTCCGCACCGAGCAAAACACCGTCACCAGTCTGGACCACTGGGGGGTCTACGCAGCTTCAGGTACAGACAAGGTATGCAACTTCTCTGTGCACTAGTGCGCTGAGGAATCCACTTTGGGGACATAGGTGTGCGGACCAATGGCCCCAGAATCGAGGATGCGGTCGCGCCGCATGTCGGCTCGGCTGCATCCTCTTGATAAAACCAGAGCATAGCTCGCTATAGCGATTCCACAAATACTGTATCCACTAGCGTGGAAGGGCAGGCCTTTCTGGAATTGCCGAAGAGGAAGGGTCCCTTGCCCCACGCAAGCTCAGAACTTACTCAGGCGATCAAGAATTAGCTGGCAGGTTACGTAACCGGGCGTAACGAGAGAATCTCGGAGAATCTCCGAGTTTATCGTTTGTGAAATAGGGTTACTCAGCTACATTGTCGGACGGTCTGCACTAATCAAAGGAGATTATTAATGAAGATGTCACCGAGATTGATCCGTTGTGCATTCGCATTATTGCTCGCCTGTTTTGCTGTTGCCATCTGTCACGCGCAATTGGTGATTGACAATCTGGATGGCGAGGTGACGCAGAACGAAGTAGACACGTTTATCAGCGTGGTCTCTGCCAGCTCC
>WNFJ01300605.1_pt2 | contig 10919 bp, 5 predicted proteins | sample 5400461 | NCBI WGS metagenome assembly WNFJ01 (sample SAMN13153349, study PRJNA577476) | soil metagenome | isolation source: 115 cm saprolite on Douglas fir-dominated hillslope | place: USA:California | collected 2013-09-17 | reverse complement strand
GGCAGGCGCATTCATGCCAAGGTGTGGAAGGTGCAAGTTGGACGTATTCCCTTGTACCTGATGGATACCGACGTTACTCCCAACGCGCCAAACGACCGGGAGCTTTCAGCGCGCTTGTATGGAGGGGACCGCGAGATACGCATTTCCCAGGAAATCGTACTGGGAATCGGCGGTGTACGCGCCCTGCGCGCCCTTGGCATTTCACCCGCTGCATGGCACATCAACGAGGGACATGCAGCGTTTTCAAACCTCGAACGGTGTCGAGAACTGGTAGCCTCCGGCCTGAGCTTCAATGAGGCGCGTGAGGCGGTCGCTGCAAATTCGCTCTTCACAACGCATACACCTGTACCTGCGGGCAACGATACCTTTGCTTATGACCTGATCGACAAGTATTTTGGCTCTTACTGGGGACAGCTCGGGTTATCTCGCGATCAATTCATGGACGTGGCACGTGAAGATCACGGCTGGGGACCTACCTACGGTATGACGGTACTTGCGCTGCGCCTGACGGGCCAGCACAATGGCGTGAGCAAGTTGCATGGAGCAGTCTCGCGGAACATGTGGCAGTTCTTGTGGCCCGACGTAGATGTGGACGAGGTGCCCATCGACTTTATTACCAATGGCGTACACACCCCATCCTGGATCTCTCCAGAGATGAACACACTCTTCAAACGCTACCTGGGTGAGGACTGGGAAAATCACGTGGATGAACCCGACCTCTGGAATGCGCTCGATGAGATTCCTGACGAGGAACTATGGCTGACCCATATGCAGCGGAAAGAGACGCTGATCAATTATGCCCGTCACCATTTGAAAGGTCAACACCTGCGCCTGGGTGAGGGGTCCATCCAGCTAGCCGAGTTTGAGCATATGCTTAACAGTGAGGCCTTAATTATTGGCTTTGCGCGCCGCTTTGCTACGTATAAACGCGCCACCCTCATCTTCCGCGATCCCGAGCGCCTGAGACGTATCCTGAACAATCCTGAACATCCTATGCAAATTATCTTCGCGGGCAAAGCCCATCCTGCTGACGGGCCTGGTAAAGCGCTGATCGAGCAGGTTTACCGCTTCTCTCGCAGTGATGCATTCAGAGGCAAGGTCATTTTCTTGGAAAACTACGATATCGAAATGGCCCGCTACCTGGTCTCCGGCACGGATCTCTGGCTGAACAACCCCATACGCCCACACGAGGCCAGTGGTACCAGCGGCCAGAAAGCAGCGCTCAACGGGCAGCCAAATTGTAGTATCCTGGACGGCTGGTGGGCCGAGGCCTACAACGGCAGGAATGGCTGGGCGATTGGGGAGGCACGCGAATATCACGACCCGAACGTGCAGGATGAGGCCGACAGCCTCTCCTTGTATGCACTGCTCGAAAACGAGATTGTCCCGTCCTACTATGAGCGCGGGGACGATGGCATTCCGCATCGCTGGATTGCTATCATGAAGGAGGCTATCCGAACTTGCGCTCCCGCTTTTAGTATGCGACGTATGGTTAAAGAGTACACCGATCGTTTCTACGTGCCTGAGATTCTACAAGGTATCAAAATCGAGCAGCGCAACTACGCTGAGGCTCGTATGCTGGCGACCTGGAAAGAAAAAGTGAGGCAAGCGTGGCCCAGCCTGGAACTGTATGTGGAGGGGCAGCGCGAAGGGCAACTCAGCCTTGGTCAGGGAATTGATGTGCGAGCCTGGGTACGCACAGACAAACTCCGCCCCGAAGATCTTACGGTCGAGCTTGTCTACGGTGAAGCGAGGGACGAGCAAATCGTCATACAACACACATTGTCGATGCCATACACAAAGCAGGAGTTGGATGGCTCATACCGCTACGAGATTCACCTGCACCCCCCTGAGAGCGGCAGCCTGGCCTACGGTGTGCGAGTGCTACCCACCTATGAGGCACTTTCTGGCAAGCATGATATAGAGCTGATTCGCTGGGGATGATTGAAGTAGCATTATATGGGCACAAGGCCTTGTGCCCATATAATGCGTGATATACTCTGGAAATACTAACGATTTTCCATCAATCAGGTCCAAAAGTCTGATCGGTGCGTTTCTCAAAACGAGGTATCTAGTCTTTCAAATGCTTCCATGTTTTATTAAGGACGCGAACCCAGTTCTCATAAGCGAGTTTACGCAGTGCCGCCTCATCATAGCCATGCTCCCGCAGCGCAGCAATTAATTTCGGCAGCCCTGTCACATCGCCAATTGCCTGGGGTATCCTGGTGCCATCAAAGTCAGAGCCAAGGCCAACACAATCGATGCCGAGATGTTCGACAAGATAGTCTATATGGCGCACCATAATATCAAGCGGGGTGTCGGGATCATTGTGTCCGTCCTCACGCAAGTCATAGACAGCGAAGTTAAGCCCCACCATACCCTCGGATTCCTTAATCGCATCCAGTTGCTTATCCGTCAAGTTGCGCGTCGATGGGCTAAGGGTGTGCGCATTTGAATGCGTCGCCACCAACGGTGCATCAGACAACCCGGCCACGTCCCAAAAACCCCGCTCGTTGAGGTGGGAGAGGTCGAGCATAATGCCCAGGCGATTACAGGCACGCACCAACGCTTTCCCGGCATCTGTCAGTCCAGGGCCGGTGTCTGGTGAGTGCGGAAACTTGAAAGGGACTCCATGGGCGAACGCATTGGGCCGACTCCACACTATACCAAGTGAGCGCAGACCTGCCTGGTAGAAAACCTCGAGCGCATCCAGTTCAGGATCAATGGCCTCTGCCCCTTCGAAGTGCAAAATTGCAGCGAGCACGCCCTCGCGCAAACAGGTCACCAGCTCACCGGTCGAGCGCACAACCTTGACCTGCCCATCCGATTCGGCCTCAAGCCTGAACAGACCTGCTGTAACTGCAATTGTCATTCGCTGAGCATAGGGCAAATCAAGAGCTGGTGCCATACGCACCTCATAACCAGTCTCGGTGATTATCAGATCGGATTCTGTTGAACGCGGCATTGCGGAATTAGAGGGAACGAAGACTGCAAAGAAGCCGCCCCCTAAGCCACCTTCGCGCGCACGCGGCAGATCGATATGCCCTTTATCGCTGCGGGTAAAGAAGCTGCGCCTACCACCTCGTTCGGGAAGGTAAAGTTGAAGTAGTGTATCGTTGTGTCCAACAAAGATTGGTAGCGCGTTTGTAGTAGTCAATTTTATCTCCATGCTTTAGATTGCTGTGGATAGCACCCTTTAAAGTATACACGACACACATTCTATTTCCATAAAGAAGCCACCTGATTTTAGTCAGGATAAGCCTTGACATCTCTTTTATCGTAATGTTATTTTATTAATAGAACTTCAGTTCTAGTTCGATCTAATCTATTGACGAGGTTTCAAAAATGGCTAAAAAGCGTAGCAATGTACGACAACATATACTTTCTTCTATCATTAACTACATCGAGAAGAATAATGGTAGATCTCCCACGTATCGGGAAATTGGCGATGATGTAAAAATTCAATCCCTGGGCCATATTGCCTACCATCTCAAATCTCTTGAAGAGAATGGGTACATTCAACGTGCCCACAATAAAAGTCGTAGTATTACAGTATTGAAAAATTGGCTTGGATCGTCACTGACCGGTCCTGTCGCTGTTGCCGCAGGTCCCAAACGCACGATTATGAGTGTGATTGAAAAAGAAGTCCAACTTTTCCCAAACAAGGCCTTCGTATTGCCGGTTGAAGGCAACTCTATGATTGGAGATGGCATCTTCGATGGTGACTTAATCGTTGTTGACCCTGAGAAACAGATCGAGGATGGTGATATAGTTGTAGCAACCCACCTCAATGTTGCCGGTAGCGAACTGGGTGCCGCGACGGTAAAACGTTTTTACCGTGAAGGGAAGAGAATAAAGTTGCAACCGTCTAATGCCGAAATGGACCCAATCTACGTTAAAGGCAAAGATTGGGATCGAGAGTGGAAATTGCAAGGCACAGTAAAGGCCGTTATTCATCAGCTTTATTAGAGACGACAGCTGATCACCTACCGTATCCTCAATGGAATGTGAATGAAGGGAACATGAGCGACCGGCTCATGGCTATCCCTGCTTTCCCTGCCTGCTGATTGCTGCTCCTTTTTATCTTGCAATGCGGCGGCAACGTCACCTGTTGCATTCACCCGATGATGGGCATACAATGAAAGAAGATGCGCCATTACTGGGGATAAGTGGCTTTTCCCGAGGTTTGAAGCAGTTTATCTGAAATGACTAGAAAGCGGTGGAGATGAAAGCAGTACAGTTTGCCCAACACGGTGGTCCTGAAGTCCTAAAGGTCTACGATGTGCCAGACCCGACCCCTGGCCCGCAAGACGTTTTGTTGCAAGTCAAAGCGACCACAGTTAACCATCTTGACTTATTTCAACGCGATGGCAGCAGGCCGGCCGGTAAGTTGCCATTCACACCAGGGCTTGAGGCTGCAGGCGTGGTACTCAATGACAGCCAGGGCTTTCACGCCGGAGATCGTGTCTTGACAACCCGTGCCCTGGCTGCAAAGGGTGGGGGTGGGTACGCCAGTAAAATAGCCGCACCTGCCGCCGATCTCGTACGCATACCGGACAATGTTACTTTCGAGCAGGCAGCGGCAACAGGCCTCACCTCGTCAACAGCCTGGGGTGCTCTGTTTGATATCGGGCACCTGCAAGCCGGAGAGCGCGTCCTGATCTGGGCCGGTTCAAGTGGCGTAGGTTCGATTGCCATCCAGTTTGCCAAGCATGCAGGCTGCTGGGTAGTTACAACGGCGAGTAACAACGAGAAAGCTTCAGAATTGCACCGCCTGGGAGCTGATATGGTGGTCAATCATAAAGAGCAGAACGTAGGACAGGTAGTACGTGACGCTGGCGGCGTTAACCTGGTGATCGAGCTGGTTAGCACAACTCTGCAAGCAAGCATCGATGCCTGCGCTAATGGTGGGCGCGTCGTGCTCATAGGCAATCTTGGTGGTCAGCAAGCCACGGTGGACACACAGGCCTGGCGGCTCAAACTGGTGAACGTGCTTGCTGGTGGCACACTGCACACTTCTACAGAAAATGAAGAGCGTATCCTGCAGCTGGTCGCTAATAAGGCCATTCAGCCAGTCATCGCACGCACAATGCCTATTGAGGAGGCAGCAGAGGCACACCGCATCCTTGCGTCGGGAGAGGTAGTAGGAAAGATCGTGCTTGTACATTCCTGGTGAATTGAAACCACTTTGAGGTAGAAAAATGCATATCGAAGCTAAACTCGAGGCACTTGGACTTGTATTACCCGAATCGTTCGTCACACCACCAGGAACGCAGTTACCTTTCTTGTGGGTGCGGATTCGCGGCAATCGAGCGTACATCTCAGGGCACGCTCCACTAAACCCCGATGGCTCGCTCGCCAAGCCCTTGGGCAAAGTTGGAGGGGATGTTTCAGTAGACGAAGCATACCGGGCCGCACGGCTGACCGCGGTATCGATATTAGCTAGCCTTAAACGTGCCTTGGGCGACCTTGACCGGGTAACAGCCTGGCTGAGGGTTCATGGCATGGTTAATTCTGCGCCCGGCTTTACCCGCCAACCAGCCGTGATGAATGGCTTCTCTGACCTGATTATTGAACTTTATGGGGCCGAAGCCGGGCAGCATGCCCGTTCTGCGGTGGGGATGGCAGAACTGCCGTTTGAGATTCCGGTCGAGATCGAAGCTGAGGTCGAGATTGGCGCGTAACTCTTTTAGGAGAGCATTGGATAGGACCGCCAGCACCGGTGCTGGCGGTCCTATCCATCTAAGGAACAACGGCTGTACTCAAATCTTTACGGACAAACAATACCATATCATATGCCCCGCCGGTATCACCGATGGCGCGACGTTGCCACCACCATTGCCAGATGTGCTGAGCAGCCAGGCCCAGGTTAAACTTAGCGCCTGGAGGAGGATTGTCGCCATAGCTTAGCCAGAGGCCAAGCCCAACGCCTCCAAATGTTGGCTGATCCGCGCAGCTATTGGAACTGCTGGATATACATACTGGCGGTTTGTAGCCCTCGTCCCACCAGGTACGCATCTTATATTCATGATAGACGTAATTGCCAGGTTTGTTCGCACTGCCGGCATACTGCTGCTCAGTGCCATATGGATTATCACCACCTGAGATGATAACCGGAACGTTCTTCCAACTGGAACAACCGGTCGGGTAGTCGAAGCACAGGTTGGGATAGTCACGCAGATACCACGCAAAGGGCCACGTCGCGTCAGTGGTCAAGCCAATTAGCATCTGGTGTTTGCCGCCAAACATCTTCTGGTCAAGAGCGTCAACCTTTGCCATGACAATATTCACATCGGTTGTCGTTTGCACATACACCATCATCTCGTGGGGGCCATCGGCAGCATGCACATACGACACTTCATACATATTGTGCACCGTTGGCAGAAGCAGCAACGCAGCCATAATCACCCCAAAGATGGAAGCGCCACCAGCGAACACACCGACCCTTGGGCGTGCCTGGGGATAGCCCTGTATGGGTAGGTTATTGTCTTGCAAATGCATTGTTGCCTCTGGCGAGGTCAAACGTACATAGAGATTCTTCACAAGGTCGATGCATTTCACAACAGCAGGTTCCAGGCCAATAGCCGCCAGGAGCAACATGAGCATGGTAATGTGGATCATCAACCAGGGCATCTTCTCCGCTGCCCACGAGTAGAGGAACAGGTTACCTACAAACCAGTACGCCAGGAACAGCCGGAAGCGCGTTGGCCGTGCAATGCAGCGCACCACTCCTATCAAGCCGAACACCACACCGATCTGTTCATACAAGGGGATCAGCATCAAATAGTAGTACCAGGGTTGATTGCCGCGTGCCACCTGTTGCTGCTGGACCCAGTAATACAGCCCCGCCCAGATACCATCACCGATCCCACCACGAACATTCGTTAGTAGAACGGTAAATAGCAGCAGGAAGATCGTCCAGGCACACAGCAGCGCAAAAAACCAGTGAGTCCAGGGCATGGTGACAATCGAGTCCAGCACAGGCTGTCTCTCTGGATCAACCCGTTTCGCCAACCCCCGGCGCCCCGCAGCAGATACTTTCCCCGACACCTCCCGATAGAGAAGAAACAGCACAAACGCTCCTAGCAGGATACCAATGAACGGCACCGCGGCTACGGTCTTATCCTTCAAGCTCTGCACGAACTGGTCGGCAAGAGGCTGTGTGCTGGCATTGGTCGTATAGACCGACAGGTACTTCACCCAGCCAAACAAAACCTTTCCTACTATTCCGGCAACAATGAAATACGCTAGCAAAGTAACAGGCGCGAATGTTTTTGGTAAGAGTGCAACCGACGGCGATTCCCGATTGAAGCGTGAGCGCAGAGCCACTTTCAGACCCAGTTCCCAGGCAATCAACGCCCCCAAAAAGCTGCCAAACACCAGCACCGTCAAAAACGTCGCCTCTTTGGTCGCATACGAGAACGCAAACCCCGCTGCCGCTATCACCAGCCAGCGCATCTTGCGCTCACGCACGTAGCGCGCCACTCCTACCACCATCACCAGGGTGAAGAACGCCATGTAGATGTCCTCCCGCGCAAAGCGCGAGAAGTAAACCATGCTGGGGGAGACGGCCAGCAGCAAGCACGCCAACCAGGCTCCCACCTTGCCCAGGTAGTCACGCAGGAAATACGGCAAGGCCACGATTGCACTGCCCAGCGTGGCCGCCAGGATGCGCACTGTCGTCGTATTCACCCCATTGTCGGCAGCGCCCAGAAGCTGGCTGATCTTGTAGACCAGCGCGATGAAATGGAACTGAAAGGGGCCATGCAGTAGTGGATTATACGTATAACAGCTATAGCCCTGCGGAGGGGGATTAATGCACCACCACCAATGTTCCATATTATTCAGTAACTGCAAAGAGTAGTAAGCATGCAAGCTTTCATCATGGTGCAGCGGCTTATCTCCCAATCCCCAGAAGCGCAAGATCGCTCCAAGCAGGATCACCCCCCAGAACGGCGCCCAGCGCAGTAACTGCTCACGAGTAGGAGGTGAGGACAGAGAGAACCTACGGCGTCGAGGCGGCTCCCCCACTTCTTTGTCTTCGTGGGCGACGAGCATAGATTCTGCTGAGTGAGACACGTCTTCTACAATTGGTCTTTCATCACTTGTTGTAGAGGAAGTATCACTTCCAGGCATACTCAAGCGCACAAGCTCATGCCCCTCTGGCACCTGATCTGCGGCTGTTGCATCTTCAACTGGCTCAGTCTCAAAACTCTTCAAAGGGAACACTCCTCTTGACTCGCACCCTCCTGCACAGGCAGAGGGCATCACCCAAATAGTATACTCTAGGAACTTTGCGGAACCTGGTATATTGTCACGCCATCAGCAGAATAAACTATATCCATAAATGAACTGAAGCTGTGGAGGTTCGCTCTAGGATATGTCAACTGCTCTAAAGGGCCTACATAGAGATACTGCGCATTGTAACGCGCCATTAAGGCCAAAACCTCATTGGGATGTGTATCGGTATAGATCGTGTTAATATCTGAACCCCGGCGATAGAAATCAGCGGCATTATAATCTTTGTTGAGCCAGTTGACACGCCACTGGTATTCGTGTCCGGCCCAACCCATCAGCGTAGGTAGACCTGTAAATACCGAGATGCGCCCGTAATCGCTGTAGTCTCCTCCCTGTGGTCCGTATGCCTCCACGATTACAGGATCACCCTGGATATGACTATTGATCCATCGAATAGCAGCATAATCGCTGGGATCGTACGATTGCATGTAGTTTAACCCATCAAGGCTATTTGTGCGCTGCATAAAGTGATTGGTGCGCTGGTAGCTTCCTACGACCGGATACACCAGGCCTGCCACTATTAGCAGGACCAACACCGCTGACCAAAGTGCCTGGCCTCCACGGCGTACCCAACGTTGCATCCCGCTCACAATTGCAGCTAGACGAAAGCTATCCAGGATAAAGTACAGACCTGCGCCGGACGTGATAGAAAGCAACGCCCACGCCTGGAAGTAAAACTTAAAGACTGTGTTCATACGCGGATAGCTGTCTGCGAAGACATCTTTCAGGAAGATAATCTCAGTCATAGCAACAAGGCCAAAAGCCACCGTACCTAGCAACAATGTGAAGGCGCGAGGACGATCATGTATATGATACAGTACTAATGCCCCCCCAAACGCTGCGATACTGAAAGCCACCGCAAACGTCAAACCGTTCTTCGTGATAGCAAATGTGAGAAGCAGCACACCGAGAATCAACACAAGAAATATAACTCTTATATCCAACCAGCCTGGACGAATAGAACGAGCATCCACTTCGGATTGAGTATCGGGTGACGAGGCATCTGCCAAAGATGGGTCGCTGGCAAGTTCGACCACTGGAGCCGTATTATTTTCTGCATCCCCAGGCTGATGAAGTATGGCCTGAGGAACAGCAGTAATTTGTTGGCGTATTGGAGAAACCACCTGGTAATCGCCGGAAGTAGTCAATCTAATGCGCTCAATTTCCACATCATCCGGGTTCATCGATTTCTTAGATCTTCGATTCGATGTGGACGCGCTCATCGGTTTGCTCATCCCGTTGGAACTTGCAGCCAAAGTACTTTTCAATGCAGCGGTTTGCGCGGTAAGCCGTGGCCGCAGCAAATTAACACAAAGCAACGTGACGAAGACAAATACAAACGTTCCGTAGATTAAAGCTTCATCGCTAATTGGTGATCGATCTCCAGAGCTTACAAGGCCAATGCCTTGCAAGGGCGAGACGAAATTGAAATAAAAAGGAGAATACAGGAAGAACGAGAGTGCCGCCAGGGCTGCTCCTGCTGTGAACACATCCAGTACAAACTCGAGGCTAAAACGCGATTGGTAGGCCAGCCATTGCTGTAAAGCGATGCAGATAACAGTTATTGTTAGATCGGTAGGGAAATCCCAGCCGTTCATAGTAAAGAGGCCCCCAAGGATCAACGCTGTGGTTCCCATGGTGAACGGGAGGCGCCATCCACTGCCAAAGACGCGCAGGCCTTTTCCCTCAGGCTCTAGAAACAAGTTGAAAGCCAGAGCCAGAGCCAGAATGGTGAACGCCAGGGTCAATACATGCGCGTGAAAACAGGAGAGCAAGAAGCTAAAGGCAGGAAACTCATTAATGGTCTTATCAATGATGCGTGTTGTGTTAAACCAGTACAATGGCGGCAGGTCATCATGCAGTATCCACCACTGTTGCGTTGAAGCAAGATTGCCTAACACCTGGCCCATGATCATAGTGAGTAAGCCATAAGGGATAGCGCCCACGAGCGGTGGAAGCACACTATCAGGCCGGTCAGAACCCACATCAATACTTTGGTTGGCGGCTGCAGGCCGTCCATTCCCAAAGAAAGCAAACCGCATTCGTCTCCTTGATATATCCGGCGCGGCATTTCTTCTTTTGCGCAGGTGGCGTGCCCAGGCCACAATATTACAGGTTACGCCGAACAAGTTGGCCGCCGTTAAGCCAAAGAAAATACAGATGCCGGTATTAAAGGCGATCGAGGGTGCTTGCCCCAGGAATTTTGCAAGCGTTGCAATCGTAAAGTGAGCGTAATAATAGTAGTTGATGGGATAGCCAGAGAGCCACATGTCATTGGGCGGGAAATGCGGGCTGCGCATAATCGCTGAAAGAAAACCTTCGTCCATGAACATCTCAAAGGAGTGAATATCTGGCCCGTAGGAGCGAATCCAGCCTAGTAAGAACACCATACCCAGAAATATTGCTTCGCAGATCACAATATAGAAGAGATTGGCACGCACTAGTTTTGTAAAAGTGGGCCACACACGTACGAAGCCTATGATACTGCAAGCCACCAGGATGAGCAGTACGCCACTAATAAATAACTGGCTAAAGGGCAAGACCTGGATGATCATTAAGGGCAACCAGACACAAAAGGCCAGCAAAGCCATGCCTATAGCCTTGCTAAAGGCCCAGCCACG
>WNFJ01255542.1_pt2 | contig 10919 bp, 12 predicted proteins | sample 5400461 | NCBI WGS metagenome assembly WNFJ01 (sample SAMN13153349, study PRJNA577476) | soil metagenome | isolation source: 115 cm saprolite on Douglas fir-dominated hillslope | place: USA:California | collected 2013-09-17 | reverse complement strand
GGTCGTGACGGTGCAGCAGCGGCGTGAGCGCGTCGACCGCGCTGGCCACGTGCGATTCCTGGATGTTGCAGTCCGGCCGCTCGGCGCGTTGCAGCAGTGCGTTGCCGCCCAGGGCGACGACTATCTTCATGCCCCCGTGCTCCAGCCTGCCGCACCGAGTGTGGCCACCATGAGCGCCTTGATGGTGTGCATCCGGTTCGCGGCCTGATCGAAGACGACCGATTGCGGTGACTCGAACACCTCGTCGGTGACCTCGAGCGCCTCGAGCCCGCGCTTGTCGTAGATCTGCCGTCCGACCTCGGTCTCGCGGTTGTGCAGGGCAGGCAGGCAGTGCATGAATCGCACGCCCGGATTGCCGGTGGCCGCCAGCACGTCGGCGTTCACCTGGTAGGGAATGAGCTGGTCGATGCGGCTGTCCCACTCGCTGGGGGGCTCGCCCATGGACAGCCAGACGTCGGTGTAGAGAAAATCTGCGCCCTCGACGCCGGCGGCGAGATCGTCGGTGACCGTCAGCCGGGCGCCCGAGCCCTTGGCCAGCCGTGCGGCGATCTCCCAGACTGGCCGGGACGGCCGCAGCGCGTCGGTGCGCAGATCCGGGTGTCCATGCCCAGCATCGCGCCGGTCACCAGCAGCGAGTTCGCCACGTTGTTCCGGCCGTCGCCCAGATAGCAGAACGTCACGTCGCGTAGCGGCCTGGTCGCATAGTCGCGCATGGTCAGGATGTCGGCCAGCATCTGGGTGGGGCGCCAGGTATCGGTGAGCCCGTTCCACACCGGGACCCCGGCGTGCGCGCCCAGGATCTCGACGGAGTCCTGGGAGAATCCCCGGTACTCGATGCCGTCGTACATCCTCCCGAGCACCCGCGCGGTGTCCTTCATCGATTCCTTGTAGCCGAGCTGGGATTCCTCGGGCCCGATGTAGGTGACGTGCGCCCCCTCGTCATGCGCGGCGACCTCGAAGGCTGGCCAGCGGCGAGTCCGTGATCGCCGACGCGTCGTGGATCTCGGCGGAGCAGCGGGACGCCGCCGCCGCGATGGCCGGCGATGCGAGCGCCCAGCTCGTGCAGCTGCGCTGCACGGCATCGGAGGATCTGGCGCAACGGCGGATGAGCACGCGGCACGGAGTGTCGGATGCGGACGCGGAGATCACCCGGCACATGGCCACCAAGATGGCACCCTGGCCGGCGGCGACGACGATCGACACCGAAGGCGGCGGACTCGGTGTCGACGCGGAGCCGCCCGGCGCCTTCAGTGACCTCGTCCGGCAGGCCCTCGAGGTGATCCGGCCGCACGGGCCAGAGCATGCCTGGCACCCGACCCGGCCGGTCGTGCTCCCCGACTGAGCACATCGAGCCCTCGCAGCCGCCCGTCGCGGGCTGCCGCCTGCTTCTCCTGGCCGGTCGGCATGCTGGCGACGGCGGCGTACGGAGCCGCGCGCCTGGCATCACGAGATCGCCAGTTCCCCGGCGGCCGGGAGTAATTACCGGTGCGTCGCCGTCGGGCAGCCGCACGTCCAGCGGGGCCGTGCCCGCCAGATTTACCGTCTGGCGGGCACTGCGCTCCCCTCTCATTCAGGACGTCCGGCTCAGGACGACCTTGAGCGCGCCGGTCTCGGCCGCGCGGCCGAACACGTCGTAGGCCTGGTTGAACTCGTCGAGCGCGAAGCGATGCGTGATGAACCGGCCCGCGTCGACCTGGCGGCTGGTCAGCAGGCGCAGCAGGGTCGCGGTCGAGTACGCGTCGACCAGCCCGGTCGTGATCGTAATGTTCCTGATCCACTGCTCCTCGAGGTGCAGGGTCGCGGGCTCACCGTGCACCCCGATGTTGGCGATCCGGCCCCCCGGCCGGGATAGCTCGACGGCGAGCTCGAAGGTGGCAGGCACGCCGACCGCCTCGATGGCCACGTCGGCGCCCAGCCCGTCGGTCAGCGAGCGGACGACTTCCACAGGGTCCTCGGCGGCATTGTTCACGGCGATGTCCGCGCCGAACTGCTTGGCCGCCTCCAGCCTGGAGTCCGCCAGGTCGATGGCCACGATGTGACTCGGGCTGAACAAGCGGGCGCCCGTGATCGCGGACAGGCCGATCGGCCCGGCGCCCACGATCGCGACCACATCGCCCGGCCGCACCCCTCCGTTGAGCACGCCGACCTCGTAGGCGGTGGGCAGGATGTCGGCCAGCATCAGGATGTCCTCGTCGGCGGCGCCGGCCGGCACCGGGTACGTGGACAGGTCAGCGAACGGCACGCGGACGTATTCGGCCTGGGTCCCGTCGATCTTGTGCCCGAGGATCCAGCCGCCCCCGCCGAGGCACTGGCCGGCGTGACCCTCGCGGCAGAACCGGCAGGTCCCGCACGAGGTGATGCAGGAGACGAGAAGCCGCTCCCCGGCCTTGACCGTCTTCACGCCTGTCCCGACCGCCTCGACGGTCCCGACCGCCTCGTGGCCGAGGATGCGCCCGTCGGTCACCGCCGGGACGTCACCCTTGAGGATATGAAGGTCCGTGCCGCAGATCGTTACGGCGTCCACTCGGACGATCGCGTCGGTGTCGGCGATGATTTCCGGCTTCGGTACCTCCTCCCACGCCTTTGTGCCAGGTCCGTGGTAAACGAGCGCCCGCATGGCCATCTCCTCTGCGCTGGTCAGTAGTTAGGCACCACGCTGCTTCCGGGTGGTCTTCCTCCGGTAGAGACGAAGGTCCTGCGCGCGCCGATCCGTGCGCCGGCGGCATCCGGGACCATGGTCCCTGGCGCGTTCCGTCCTTAGTGACCTTCGGGCCCGTCGAGCAGCCCGGCAGCGAAAGTCACATCGCGGCGGGGTCGGCGCCGGCTGCGGTTGGGTTCGTGCCGGCCGCGACGACCCGGTCGGCGACCAGCCGGAATCCGGTCACCATGTCCGCGTGGATCGTTATGACCTGGTCCTTCGCGCCGCTGACCCAGGGACGCAGCGCCCGGCGGTAGAAGGCGCCATCATCAGGGTCAATCACGCGGTGCGCCACGCCGACGACGATCACGCTCCAGCCGAGGTGCTCGGCCGGGTCGATCGCGTCGGCCTCGTAGGCGACAACGGTGCCCGCCTCGCCCTCAGCTCCGAGGTGATCGCGGCGCTGCTGTCGGTTCGGATGATGACATAGTCACCATCGACCAGATGACAGACCGGACGGATGGCGGGAAGCGCCCGCGCGGTGAACACGATCCGGCCCAGCGAGACACTGCCGAGCAGGCGCATGGACTCTTGCGGAGACAGCTCTTCCAGCCTCCGTTGCTCATCCGTCGCCGGTCACCCCTTCCCGCGCTGCTGGTTCCTGGCGGGAACTCGATAGTCGCCGGTGCGCGGGAATCGGCAACAGGGGCCTTCGAACGCTCGCCACGGGCCTTAGGTCCCGAACCGCACGCATGTCTCGCACACTCACCGACCGGCCCCAGTGGTGGGGACATTGGTCCCGCCGTTAGGGGCCGCACGGCTCGTGCAGGCACGGCCGGGTCGCGGCAGGCTGGCCATGATGGCAGTACCGGGAGGTGTGAGCCATGAGCAACGTGATGACGCGGCCGCCCGCGCCGCCCGGATCGCAACGGGCGGCATGCCCGAGGTGGTCGTGCCCGCCCGGTAGTACCGTGCCTGAGGGATCGGCAAGACCGTGCCCTACGCTGGGCCCGGTTGACCACCTGATCATGAAGAGGATCACTCATGTCTGACGTCAGGAGCAGCCCCGAGCCTGGGAGTGAAACCGGGATCCGGCGGCCAGTGCTGGATGAGCTGGACGAGGCGGAGTGCCTGCGGCTGATCGCGCCAGGGGGCATCGGCCGGATTGCCTATTCCGGCCGGTACGGCCCCACGGTGCTTCCGGTCAACTACAAGCTGCACCAGGGAACCATAGTGTTCCGCACGGCGCAGGACAGCCCGACCGACGAGGACCTTCGCACCGGCATTGCCCACGCCGAGTACAAGGTTGCCTTCGAGATCGATGAGATCGACATCCGCGCCAAGGAGGGGTGGAGCGTCCTTATCCAGGGTCCCCTGCACCACGTGGAGTCCGAGGCCGAGCGCGCGTCGGTTGTGGAAGCCGGCGTCGAGACATGGCCGGGAGGAGACCGGGAGCTGTTCCTTCGCATCGTCCCCAGCCGGATCACCGGACGGCGCATCCGCCGGGCGGGGGAAGCAGCATCGCGGTAGGTAGCCAGAACGCCCGGTCACCGGCGGCTCGTCCAGCGCGGGCCGATCAGGGCCCAGTCGGACTCCCAGGCGGCGAGGCGCCGCCGGTCGAGCGCGAGGCGGCACAGCCGGTAGCAGATGATCAGCACGATCCCGACGCCTCCTGCCCACGACAGGGGGACCAGAAACGCGTTGAGGATCATCGTCGTCTGGCCCAGCGGAGCGGCAGCGGGCTCGCCGGAGCTGGTCAGCCATACCCGGACCCGGGTCCCGGCGGCCGCGTTCCAGATGCCGGGCGCGGTCACAGTGCTCAGGTAGCCTGCCCGGGGGCGCCCGTCCGGCGCGCGCCAGCGCGCCTGGACCTGCCAGCTTCCGTTCAGGATCTCGGTCGGCCCGCTCTGGACCAGCACCGCCACGGCCGGACGCAGGCGCGCATCGGCTGCGCGTTGCGAGTGATACATGTGCGCGCCGACGAAGGATGCGGCGACCACGGCGGCGAGGAACGCGGCCGCCAGCGTCACCAGGACCGCGCCCTCGACCCGGTCCGAAGGCCGCCGCAGCTCGTTCCGGCTCATCAGCAACCGGGCCAGCCGCGGCAGCGGGCGGGCCGACGCCCGTGCCGCACCGGGCATGATCATCACCTCCGGCAGGTGTCCTGTAGCCAGCTTGGGGCAGCCGGGAGCAAATTGGGAGAGGCGCGGGCCATCGCTAACCAGATCTTTGGTCCATGGCCCGAGACGGTCCGGTTCACCGCAGCCTGCGCAGGTAGGGATCGGCCGGCTGGGCGGGCAGGAGGCGCACTCGCGTGTCGACCACGTGCGCGCCGTCGGGGCGGGCGATAACCGGGTTGAGGTCGAGCTCGGCCACCTGCGGAAGGTCGTCGGCGAGCCGGGAGACGCGCATCAGGATGTCCTGCAGCGCGGCTAGGTCGGCGGCGGGGGTCCCGCGGTGGCCGAGCAGCAGCGGGGCGGCGCGGACGGAGCGGATCAGCGCGGCGGCGTCGGTGTCGGTCAGCGGGGTGAGCCGGGCCGCCCGGTCGGCGAGCACGTCGGTGGCGACCCCGCCGAGGCCGAAGACCACCAGCGGGCCGAACACCGGTTCCTGCACCACCCCGATGATCACCTCGGTTCCTCCGGTGACCATGGGCTGAATGACGGCGGCGGTCATCCGGGGGCCGAACCGCTCGGCCAGCGCGCGGTAGCCGGCCCGCACCTCGTCCGGGCCGTGCAGGTCGAACTGGACCGCCCCGGCGTCGGTCTTGTGGACCAGGCCGGGCACGTCGGCCTTGAGCACGACCGGTCCGCCGAGCTGGGCGGCGGCGCTCACCGCGGCTTCCTCGCTGGTCACCGGCCGGGTGCTGACCTGCGTTATCCCGTAGCAGGCGAGCAGCTCGGCGGTCTGGTCCGGCGGCAGCCAGCCTCCGCCCGGCGAGCGTTCCAGAAACCGGCCGATGAGCGCTCGAGCGTCGTCGGACCGCAGGTCATCGAATGCAGGGATACGGCCCGGGATGCGGGCCCGCCAGGCGCCGTACCGGGCGGCGTGGGCCAGCGCGCGGGCTGCGCTCCCGGGGTACGCATAGGCGGGCACCGGGCCGGATGTCTCCGGCCCGCCGGGCAGGAGCCGGACGGCTTCGGCCTGGCTGAGCACTGACAGGGCGAGCGGTTTCGAGACGGCGGCGATACAGGCCGCGGGTACTAGGTCGCCCACGGCGGTGGGCACGGTGAGCGCCAGGATCGCGTCCACGCCGTCGTCCGTCGCGACCAGTTCCAGGCAGCGGCGGAAGGCGTCGGGTGGCACGGCGGCCGTAGTATCGACCGGCCCGGTGACGGTTGCGCCGGGCGGCAGCAGCCGGCGGATCCCGTCCTGGACCCGGCGGTCCAGCACCGCCGCATGAAGGCCGGCGTCGGAGCAGGCGTCAGCGGCCAGCACCCCGGCCCCGCCCGCGTTCGACACGATCGCGACCCGCCCGCCTCCGGGCACGGGCTGGCTCGCCAGCAGCGCAGCTGCCTCGATCATCTCGCCGATGTCGCGGGTGGCCACGATGCCGGCCTGCCCAAACAGCGCCTCGCGGGTGACCATGGGGGTGGCCGCGGCTGCGGTATGGGAGGCGGCGGCGCGCTGTCCCGCCTCGGAGCGTCCCGCATCCACGGTGAGGACCGGGATGCCGGCGCTGACGTGACGGGCGATGCGGCCGAACTTGCGCGGGTTGCCCAGCGACTCCAGGTACAGCACAGCCAGCCTGGTGGCCGGATCCTGCTCCCACCACATCAGCAGATCGTTGCCGGATACGTCGGATTTGTCGCCCAGGGAGGCGAACGAGGAGATGCCGATGCCGAGTCGGCTGAACTGGTCGAGCAGCGCGATGCCGACGCCGCCGGACTGGACCGCCAGGCCAGCGATCCCGCCAGCGGGATGACTGGCCGCGAACGTCGCGTCCAGTCCGATGCCCGGCACGGCGACGCCGAAGCAGTTCGGGCCGACCAGCCGCATTCCGTGGCGGCGACAGCAGGCGAGCAGGTCCGCCCGGCCCGCTCCGTCCAACCCCGAGGTGATCACCACGAGTGCCCTGATCCCGCGCTTCCCGCACTCCTCCGCCATGTCCGGCACCGCGGACGCCGGGACGGCAATCACCGCGAGATCCACCGGCTCCGGCAGCGCAGCCGGCGACGATACGCACGGGACGCCCTCGATCTCGTCGGCGTGTGGATTCACCGCATACACCCGGCCGACATAGCCACCGGTGACGATGTTGTGCAGGATCGACCGGCCGACCGACCCTGGCTTCCGGCTGGCGCCCACTACGGCCACCGACTCGGCCGCGAGCACGTGGCGCAGGCTCGCCACGTCGGCCCGACCCTCGCGCAGTGCCACCGCGTCCAGGTATGGCTCCCAGCCAGGATCGGCGTCATCACCGGGCAGGTCGAAGGCCAGCTCGGTGACACCGTCCGCCGTCTTGCGCCGGGCGCTCAGACCAGCGTCGGCGAACACCTGCAGCATCGCGGAGTTCTCGGCCAGGACCTCGGCGGTAAAGGTCCGCACCCCGCGGACGCGGGCGGCCGACACCAGGTGCTCGAGCAGCAGCGTCGCCACCCCCCGGTGGTGGGCGCGGTCGGCCACGGCGAACGCGATCTCCGCCGCGCCGGGCGTGCGACCGGCCTCGTAGCTGGCGACGCCGATCAGCTCCCCGGCCAGCCAGGCCAGCAGGGCGGCGTGGTCAGCCGCGGGCTCCCGGCAAATCCTGCAGGCTTCCCGCTCGGCCGCCGCGCTGCTCATGCTGAAGAAGCGCAGATAGGTATTGTCGGGCGACATGGCGCGGTGCATGTCTCGCACAGTGTCAAAGTCGCCGACGCCGGCCGGCCGGATCTCGATCGTGGTGCCGTCAGCGAGCAGCGCGTAGACACCGCTGGCGGGCTGCGCGCTCATACCTTCCTGCCCAGCTCCGCAACGTCGGCCTGCCGGGCCGGCATGTCTCTGACCTGTGTGCTCATCGGCACCTCCTCAGCTGTCCACGCCATCGCCTGCGCTCATTCTTCGTCAGTGAGAGGACCGGCGCATCGGGCCGAAGGTCCCGGGTGGCGTGGGCATCCGGCACTGCCGTCGCCGGGCGCCGCGGACTGAGCCTGAGCTGCAAACGGCCGCCAGAAGGGGAGCACCGGGACTGGCGAACCGGCCTGCAGGCTAGGGCTGCAGAGGCTGCACGAGCTTCGCGGTTCGCGGCGTCCTCGGGGACCGCTGAAGCGGCACCCGCCACTCGAGCTCGGTCCCGCCGCCATCAGCGGGCCCGGTGCGCAGGGTCCCGCCGAGCAGGCCCGCGCGCTCGGCCAGGTTAGCCAGCCCGCTGCGGCGTTCTGGCTCCTTCATGCCTACGCCGTCGTCCTGGACCAGCAGTATCAGTTCCTGGCCGACCTCGACCGTCACGCCGACCTTGCCGGCGCTCGCATGCCGAGCCGCGTTCGATAGCGCCTCGCGCAGCGCGCCGAGTAGGTGCTCCCCCGCGTCGGCTGGCACGTCCTCCAGGCTCCCGGACATCCGCAGCGCCGGCGTGAAGCCGAGTGCGCCGGTCGCCTCGTCCACCACCTCCAAGATCCTGGCGCGAAGGCCGGTCTCGGCCGCAGCCGGACGTGAGTGCAGCGAGAAGATCGCGGACCGGATCCCCTTAATGGTCTCGTCGAGGGCGTCGACAGCGCTGCTGATGCGCCGCCCGTAATCCGACTCCCCCATCCGCGCGGATACGCCCTCCAGGGACATACCGGTGGCGTACAGCCGCTGGATGACCAGGTCGTGCAAGTCGCGGGCGATCCGGTCCCTGTCCTCATACACGGCGAAGCGCTCTGCGTCCCGGCGGCGGGAGGCCAGCTCCAGGCCGACGCCTGCCTGCGCGGCGAAGCTGATCAGCATCTCCACCGCGGGCGGGGCCAGGGGCATCGAGCCAGGGCGGCGGCCGGCGGTCAGGATCCCCCGGACGTTGCCCGGCGCCCCCAGCGGGACCACGACCGCGGGCCCCAGGTGCAGGTGCTCGCGGGCGGCCGAGGCCGCCCGCTCATCGCTGCTGAAGTCGTCCAGGCTCAGCGGCTTGCCGCTGCCCAGCACGATCCCCGACGCCGAGCCGTCCACCGGAAGCACGAGGCCGACTGCCTCCTCCGCGCCCTCGCCGACGGCATGCTCGATCACCAGCCGCGCGCGGCTGGCGACGGGCAGGGCCAGGACCACGAGGTCGGCACCGGATATCTCCAGCGCCTGCCCCACTACCAGGGCCAGCACCTCATCAGTCTCCGCCCCGGACAGCAGCCGCTGCGTGACTTCAGCACTGGCGCGAAGCCACCGCTGCTGCCGGCGCGCCTCCTCGTACAGCCTGGCGTTCCCGATCGCGACGCCCGCGGCGGCGGCGAGCGCGACCAGCACCGCCTCGTCCTCCTCGTCGAACTCGGCGCCGTCTTCCTTCTCGGCGAGGTACAGATTGCCGAAGACCTCGTCGCGGATCCGCACCGGCGCGCCGAGGAACGTCTTCATCGGCGGGTGCCCCGGATATCTCCGGCAGGCGCAGCGGCCGCGGGTCGGTGATCAGCTCGCCGAGCAGGCCGCGGCCCTCCGGCCAGTGGTGGATCCGCGCGATCTGCTGCTCGCCCAGGCCCACCGGAACGAACTCGGCCAGCCGGCCGCCTTCTCCGATGACCCCGAGCGCGCCGTACCGGGCACTGACGAGCGTGACCGCGGCCTCGACGATCTGCCGGAGCACGACCTCCAGCTCGAGGTTGCTGCCGACCGCGACGACCGCCTCCAGCAGCGCGTGGACGCGATCGCGCGTCTTGACCACCGCTGCCAGCCTGACCTGCAGCTCGGCCAGCAGCTCATCAAGGCGTAGCTGCGGCAGCAACAGTTTGCCTTGCGTCGATTCCACGCGCCTTCCAGAGGCTTGTCTGCGCTTGACCCGATCGTACGCCGTTACCCAGGCCAGGCCAGAGGCTGCGAGGCACCTAGCGGGCAGCCTTGACATGGCGGCAGGCGCGGCCCGACGGTAGATTGGGCTGACTCCCGAAGCCTGGGAGGCGACTGGAAATGGGCAGCAACAGCGCGGGTTCCGGCCCGGACTGGCGAGCGCCACATCCGCGGAGAATTCTTCCGGCGAGAGGACAAGACAATGGCGGACAGCCACGAGGCGCAGGATGCTCAGGGGCGGGATACCCAGGCGCAGGTGTCCGAGGCGCAGATCGCGGTGCACTGGCGTGAGGAAGAATACGTCTATCCTCCGCAGAAGTTCATCGACCAGGCTAACGCCGCCGACCCAGCGATCTTCGACCGGTTCCACGAGGACAAGTTCCCCGACTGCTTCACCGAGTACGCGGACCTGCTGAGCTGGGATCAGCCGTGGCACACGACGCTGGACACCAGCAATCCGCCGTTCTGGAAATGGTTCGCCGGCGGCCAGCTGAACGCGTCGTACAACTGTGTGGACCGGCACGCGCAGGCGAGCCCGGACAAGACCGCGATCGTCTTCGTGCCTGAGCTGGAGTCCGACGACCACGTGCACATCAGTTACTCGGAGCTGCTCCGCCAGGTGAACCAGTTCGCCGCCGTACTGCGCGACTCGCTCGGCCTGAAGGCCGGCGACCGGGTGACGCTGCACATGCCGATGGTGCCGGAGCTGCCGGTCACCATGCTGGCGTGTGCCCGGCTGGGGGTCATTCACTCGCAGGTATTCGGCGGCTTCAGCGGCAATGCCTGCGGCACCCGGATCGCGGACTCGGGCAGCCGCGTCCTGATCACGATGGATGGCTACTACCGCGGCGGCAAGCTCATCGATCACAAGGTCAAGGCCGACGAGGCCGTCGAGGAGGCAGCCAGGCAAGGCCAGGAGGTTGACCGGGTGCTCGTCTGGCGCCGCCATCCCCGCCAGTACTCGTCACAGATCCCGATGGCCGACGGGCGGGACGTCTTCGTCGACGAGCTCCTCAGCGAGCACCGGGGCCAGGTGGTCGAGCCGGTGTCGATGCCGGCCGAGGCGCCGCTGTTCCTGATGTACACCAGCGGCACCACCGGCCGCCCGAAGGGGTGCGTGCACAGTACCGGCGGATACATGTCGTATGTGGCCGGGACGTCCAAGTACTACCAGGACATCCACCCGGACGATGTGTACTGGTGCATGGCCGACATCGGCTGGATCACCGGCCACTCCTACATCGTCTACGGGCCGCTGGCCCTGGGCACCACGACAGTGATCTACGAGGGCGTGCCTAACTATCCCGACGCGGGCCGGCCGTGGCGGATCGCCGAG
>WNFJ01563981.1_pt4 | contig 10922 bp, 6 predicted proteins | sample 5400461 | NCBI WGS metagenome assembly WNFJ01 (sample SAMN13153349, study PRJNA577476) | soil metagenome | isolation source: 115 cm saprolite on Douglas fir-dominated hillslope | place: USA:California | collected 2013-09-17 | reverse complement strand
TTCGGAGTTCAAGTGGACGCAATCCAGCTTTTTCCAACCGCAGATGATGGTGGAGGACCGCTATTTCTATGATCCGGTCGCTCACCGCTACACGGTTGATCGTTATCTCGCTGATCTCGAAAAGAGATACGGCGGTATCGACGCTGTCCTCATCTGGCCCACATACCCGAACATGGGCATCGACAACCGCAACGAGCACGACATGATCCGTTCGATGCCGGGAGGCATTCCGGGCGTGCGGCAGATGATTTCGGACTTCCACCGTCACGGAGTACGCGTATTTTTTCCAATGATGATGTGGGACCAAGGCACGAGGGACCCGGGAATGTCGTGGCCGGATGCTATTGCCAGTTTGATGGCAGAAATCGGAGCAGACGGAATTAACGGCGACACACAAGACGGTGTGCCGCTCGCTTTTTCAATGGCTGCCGACAAGATTGGTCATCCTCTTGTCTTTGAGCCAGAGGGCGGCCCGTCCGACGAGGCGGTCGCCTGGAATGTCATGACCTGGGGTCAATATCAGTATCCGTTTGTACCTATGATTGACAAGTACAAATGGCTCGAATCGCGCCATATGGTGAACATTTCAGATCGCTGGAAGCGCGACAAAACCGACAATCTGCAGTTCGCCTTTTTCAACGGCGTGGGTTGGGAAAGCTGGGAAAATGTCTGGGGTATCTGGAACGGGATCACGCCGCGCGATGCTGAAGCCACCCGCCGTGTGGCAACCATCGAACGTGCAGTCGCGCCGTTCCTGGTAAGCACCGAGTGGGAACCGATGGTGCCGATGTTGCGCTATGGCGTATTCGCTAGCCGCTGGCCACTAAGTCAACAAACTGTCTGGACGATTGTGAACCGGAACGATTATGACGTGGAGGGTGTGCAGATCGCACTGGCGCCGGAGGAGGGCGTCCGCTATTTCGACCTTTATCACGGTGTCGAACTCACGCCCGCGAAAAATCCAACTGGCCAAACCGTACTGAGTTTCCGCATTGAGACGCACGGTTACGGCGCCATTCTGGCTTCGCCTCACGGCCCTGATCCAGGCATTCAGAAACTCATGTCGAAGATGAAGGATTTGAGCTCGACTCCCCTTTCTACTTTCTCCCATGAGTGGAAAGTGATACCTCAGCAGATCGTGCCCATCGCCTCAACCAAGCCGCCCTCGGGGTCGCCCGCGGATATGGTGAAGGTCCCCGAGGCGGACTTCGATTTTCGTGTATCCGGAATCGAAATCGAAGGTTTCAATGACGTCGGGGTCGACGTGCAGTATCCATGGGAGGAGTCCCCGCGACGCTTTCACGATCATCCGATGCACGTGAAGTCATTCTGGATCGATAAATATCCGGTCACCAACACACAGTTTAAGAAGTTTCTCGATGCGACTCATTATCATCCGCAGGATGATCTGAACTTCCTCCGGGATTGGAAGAATGGCACGTATCCGGCCAGCTGGGACAACAAGCCGGTGACGTGGGTGTCCCTTGAAGATGCTCGAACTTATGCTGCGTGGGCGGGAAAGCGTCTCCCGCATGAATGGGAATGGCAGTATGCGGCACAAGGTACGGATGGTCGCGTCTATCCCTGGGGCGATACTTGGAAGGCAGACGCGGTTCCAGCACCGGACAAGGGCCGTACCATGCACGGACCAGATGCGGTCGACGCGCACCCGCAAGGTGCGTCTGGCAGTGGACGGAAGAATTCCAGGATGACCATACGCGCGGAGGTATTCTCCGTGGCGGCAGTTATTACCAACCCCAGGGATCCATCTGGTACTTCCCGCAGGCCTACAAACTCAACGAGCACGGCAAACTTCTGATGATGGCGCCCAGCATGGATCGATCGGGAGGACTGGGTTTCCGTTGTGCCCAAGATGCGGAGTAACGGGGACCACCAGTACGAAGGACCGTGAATGACAGGCCGAGAGTGATACGCTCTGGAGTCCGAGTCCAGAGCGCTCTGGCTCTGGCAAACCTGCTACCCTGTCACACGGGTTGGCTTTCGCATGAGCATCCCCGCCACAATGCGGCAAATCGCTGAACGGGCCGATGTATCGATCGGCACGGTGTCGCACGTCATTAACGGGACCGCAAAGGTCCGGGAGAAATTGCGCCTGCGGGTGCTCGAGGCGATTCGGAGCCTTGGATACCAGCCCAGCCAATTAGGACGTGGTCTCCGTCGCAATCAAACTAATATGCTGGGGATGATTATCCCCGATGTGACGAACCCGTTTTTTCCTGCAGTCGTGCGGGGCGTGGAAGACGTCGCTTACAAGCGCTCCTACCGCGTCGTGCTCTGTAACACCGATAATGACCCCCAAAAAGAGATTTCTTACCTCAATGATTTGCGGTCCTATCGCCCGGCCGGATTACTGGTCATTCCAGCCGCGGAAAGTGACATCACAGCGCTGCTGCGGTCGGTGGTCAGCTCAGGGCCTCCGGTGGTTTGTATTGATCGCCGACCTCCGGGTTGGGATGGAGATGTTGTGCTCGTGGCCAACGAAGAGGGGTCGTACGTTGCCACCCGGCACCTGGTGCGCATGGGCCACCGACATCTTGCAGTGATTACCGGGCCTCTCCATCTGACCAACGCGGTCGAGCGATTAAAAGGGTTTCGACGTGCGCTCGCCGAAGCACGCGTGTCCATTGAATCGGAATACATTCAGGAAGCGCGTTTCGACCGCCCCAGCGGATATCAGGCCGCCCTGCGGCTGCTCCGAATGGTGCCCAGGCCTACCGCCATTTTTGCGTGTAATGATTTGATGGCGCTTGGGGTGTTGTTAGCGGCTCGCGAGTTGAACCTGTCGTGTCCCGAAGAGTTATCGATCGTCGGTTTTGACAACCTAGATTTCGCCGAGTTCACGGCCCCGGCGTTGACCACGGTGCACCAACCTGGTTATCAGCTTGGCGCAACGGCGGCACGCCTTTTATTGGAGCGTATTGATGGCCTGAAACAGCGCGCTAAGAAATTGGTATTGCAGACTGAGTTGAAGATCCGGCACTCGGCTGCTCCGCCTTCCCCAGCCATCATCGCCCCCGCCCCCCGGCGAAAACGGCGATATGCAGAGACGGTCGGCGTTGGCTGAAGGCTTGCAAAGTCTTCTCGTTCCTTCCCATTTTGATGCGCGGTTCACAACCTCTCGATTTTCTGCTTGACAGTGATTGAGGGACCAGACTAAACTTTCGCTGTTTATTTGAAACGTTTCAAATTATTGCTTCACTCGATAATTTTCCGAAACGACTTTCCAGCGAGAGTTTGGTACTTCGTTGTGCCAGGAGGCGTGTACTTCGTTGTGCCAGGAGGCGTGTATGCGGAACTACAGGGCGTTGCTGTTCGGGTTCTTCGTTCTTGTGGCCACGGGGTTGCTGGCCCAAGTCGTCATTACTAGCACCATCGTGGGCACGGTGGTCGACCCGCAAGGGGCGGCGATCGTAGACGCGAAGGTAACGCTCACCAACGTGGACACCGGCGTCCAGTGGAATGCGGCCACCAACGCGAACGGTGACTATCAATTTCCCAATCTCATAGCCGGCCAATACAAGGTCGAGGTAATCAAAGAAGGTTTCGCGCATACCGTTTCGACCGCGGTAACCCTCGAGAACGGCACCACTCGGCGTGTCAACCTCGGACTCAAGATGGGACAAACCGTAGAGACAGTGGAGGTTACCGCCGCCGCAGCGCTAATCCAGACCGATGATGCGAACGTGTCGGAAGTCATTGAGAACAAATTTGTCCGCGACCTGCCCATCGAAGGCCGAAGCTACCTGAATTACGCCCAGATCGTGCCAAACTTCAACAGCGGCACCGGCGATAATGCGCGCACGGCCTGGGGACTGGCCTCGGCAACCAGCCCGGGGGCAAAGCAGTTGAATGTGGGTGGCACCGAGTACGGTGTCGGCTACTACGTCGACGGTCTAAACAACAACGACAATTGGGTGGAAGGTCCGGTCATGAACGTGAACCAGGACACAATCCAGGAGGTCAAAGTAGAAGTTTCGAACTACTCGGCGGCGTACGGCCGCGATGTGGGCCAAATTAGTGTGACCTCGAAATCGGGGACCAATGCCCTGCATGGGACGGTGTACGACTCTTTCCAGAATTCAGGCCTGAACGCTAACGATCCCTACAGTAACCATCAGGGCTTCGGCCGCAATGCGTATCACCAGAACCAGTATGGCTTCACGGTTGGTGGTCCCGTGTTCATCCCAAAAGTATTTAATGGGAAGAACAAAATGTTCTTCTTTGGATCATTCGAGCGCCTGCGCAACCGCGGCCTGAGCACATTCGCCACCTACGTTCCTACTCCTGCGGAACGTACCGGGGACTTCAGTGCCTGGCTGACGCGTTTCCCGGTGAATCCAGTGTCGTGCGATGGCTCGTCGAGCGCGCCCGCCAATTGCCGCTTTGTGATCTACGACCCAACCACCTATGACCCGAACACCGGGTTGCGCCAGCCATTCTCGAACAACGTCATTTCCAACCCTAGTCCAATAGCCTTGGCTTATCTTTCGCATTTTCCCCAGCCAACCGGCTATGTGTCGCCCGATCCAAACAACTTCGACAATTGGTCGGGAACCAATACCGCCGGCATCGACAACGACAACTACACAGCTCGCATTGACTACGATTTAACCAATCGCGACGTTCTCTATTTCCGCTACTTGCGCGATACCGGCAGCAAGATCAATGAGGGTGGGTTGATTCCGTCGCTGGCCCTGGGCGACGGTCCCGTTCATCGTGTGAATACTTACCAGGTTCACTACGTGCACAGCTTTACTTCCACTCTCACCAATGAATTAAACGTGAGTTGGACCAGTGCATACAACTGGAGCAACCAATCGGCGCAGATCAACAAGTTCATGCAAGCAACCTGGCTCCCGAGTCTTTTCCAAAACACCTCGACAGGCGGAGCTGGATTTACGTCGTATGACCTGGGGCTGCTCAACATCAAGAATGACGCTACGTTCTCCGTGAACATTGGGTTCCCGGGTGACTTTGGAAGTGGGCTGAGCCTTGGAGCAACCGAATACTGGTACCAGGCCGTGCCCATATTTCAGTTCTCGGATAACCTTTCGAAAGTCATTCGACAGCACACATTGAAGGCCGGTTTTTACTGGTCGCGCCGTCATGAGCGCGACAATGATGTCATTCGCTCTATGAACGTTCAAGGGGGCTACACCAGCAAAGGACCCAACATCGGGGATGGTTCCGGCTTCAATCGGCTGGCCGAGTTCGAAACAGGCTTTGTGAGCTCCATGGACCAGCGCTCGCCGCTAACTGGCGGGGACGGCAGCCTCTATTTCGCCATGCCCGAGTACTCCGGATACCTCAATGACTCTTGGAATGTGACTCCAAGACTCACGATGAACCTGGGCGTGCGTTATGACGTAGCTCTGCCCGCATCGAGCGTGAACAATTACTGGGGCGTGCTTGACACAACGTATCCGGGGTATCGAATGGTCATGCCCGGGTTAACTCCAGGAACCCACAATCCCCCCTTTCCTGCGGACAAGAACAACTTCGCGCCGCGGCTCGGGTTCGCCTACCGGACGGGAGACAAGACGGTGGTTCGCGGTGGTTACGGCATGTTTTACGAGACGGGCCGCTACAAATACCTCGACCAAATGTTCTTCAACTCCCCGGGATATGGTGGATCTCCTTATAATTCCGCCGTACAGGTGCCTGATCCGGCCGAGACGTTCTATACCCTCAACGACGTATTTCCAGCGGCCGTCTCAATCAACAAGGGCACGTGGCCGGTTCCGTTGGGCATCGACGGTGGTCTGCTGGGTCTCCGCAGCGACACCCGCACGGTCGATAGCAAAAGTGCGATCGCGCCTTACATCCAGCGCTGGAGTCTCGATGTCCAACGTGAACTGGGGAAAGCCGTGGTGGCGACACTGGGCTATGTAGGTTCCAAGGGCACGAAACTCATTACCCAGTATGACCTGAACGCCCCGCCACAAGGCACATACCTGAACAGTGATGCGTTTTACCAGGCGCGTCCGCTTACTGCAGCGGCTCCCGGCCGCTGGGAATCGATTTGGGCGGTCCACCCGAATCGCAGCAATAACTACCACGCCCTGAATGCCCAATTGACGACCCGTGGCTGGCATGGCGTGACCAGCCAGGTTTCCTACACCTGGTCGAAGCAAATGGATAACTACTTCGGCGAGGGTGGCGAAGGCGGGCCCCGGGCTCTCGGCGGTCAGTGGCACCCGGAGTGGTCCTATGGCCCATCCGATGCCAATCACACTAACCGCTTTGTGGCAGCTTTCACCTACGAACTGCCGGGAAAGGCGCTCGGAAACCGCTTCCTGCGCGAGGCGGTGGGAGCGTGGCAGATCAATTCGATTGCCACCTTCGAATCAGGGGCTCCAACAACGGTCTGGAACGGCTACACCAGTTCTTATGACTACATGGGAGATGTTCCACTCCAAACCTGCAAGGGCAATCTTGCACGCGGGAGCAGAACCTTTACCCACTACTTCAACACCAATTGCTACACGGAGCCCGCTGCCAGCACAGACCCGACATTGATTTCGCAAGGCATAACAAACTTCGCTTTGACTCGGGGCAACGAACGTCGGAACAATCTTCGCCAGCCTGGAATCAACAACTGGGACCTGGGATTGCAGAAGTCCTTCAGGCTGTTCGGCGAAGGCCGTGAGTTACAGTTCCGCGCGGATTCGTTCAACGCCTTCAATCACACCCAGTGGTCAAGCATCGATACTTTCGATGACCGTCAAGTCAACGCGCAAAGCCAGTTTGGATATATCACTGGTGGCCGTGCAGGTCGCCACATGCAGTTGAATATGAAATTCGTGTTCTAGAGGTTGTCAGGAGGGCTGGCGCGAGCGATTTCCCTTTCGCTCGCGCCACCAACTCGCTCCCGGCTATACTCGCGCGGAGACTTGATTCGAACTGGGAGGGCCATGTATCAACCGGAAGCGTACGGAGTCGCACTGTTGTTCATGATCGGAAGCATGCTGTGCTGGGGCTCATGGGCCAACACCATGAAACTTACTCCCGGCTGGCCCTTCCAACTCTTCTATTGGGATTACGTCATAGGCATCATCGTGGCGAGTCTTTTTTGGGGATTGACTCTCGGCAGTGTCGGCGGCGGGCAACTCTCATTCCTCAATAACATCCGCGACACGGACACGAGACACATTATCTTCGCGCTCCTCGGGGGCGCGGTCTTCAACATCGCCAACCTTCTGCTGGTTGCGGCCATTGAGATCGCGGGCCTGGCGGTCGCATTTCCCATCGGCATTGGGCTCGCACTGGTGGTGGGTGTACTTCTGAATTATTTCATTGCACCGCAGGGGAGCCCTCTGCTGTTATTTGGCGGGGTGATACTGGTGGTCGTGGCTATTGTACTGGACGCGGTGGCGTACCGCAGGCGCGAGACGACACGGAAAACTTTGAGTGCTCGCGGCATCCAGTTAAGCCTGGCCTGCGGTATTCTCATGGGCGTCTTTTATCCGCTAGTGACCAAAGCCATCACTGGAGAACATTCTCTTGGTCCCTATTCGGTTGCGTTCTTTTTTGCGGTGGGTACGGCCCTCTGTGCAATTCCAGTGAATTACTTTCTCATGCGCAAGCCTTTGACTGGGAGCCCGCCAGTCAGCACAACCGACTATTTTAAGGGACGAGGCTCGTGGCACTGGTGGGGAATGGTGGGCGGAATGATCTGGTGCACGGGCGCGGTATTGAACTTTGTCGCTTCCCATGCGCAGATCATCGGTCCGGCGATTTCGTACGCGATCGGGCAAGGTGCGACGATGGTTTCCGCCATATGGGGAACCTCCGAGTGCGCGAAAGCTAATACCGTTGATGTTCATTTTTTTTCTCGTGGGGTTGGGCGCAGTCGCGGTGGCGCCAGTATTTGTGAAGTGACGTTGCGGTGATCGCTGCGGTAAACTCCGAACCGCTGAGAAAGCGAGAACTCAAATTGGGTATCCCTATGGCGAAGCGGATCGTAGTAGTGGGAAGCATCAATCTCGACCTGGTAGCCGCCACACAACGCATTCCGGTGGCTGGTGAAACGGTTGCCGGGCTGAGCTTCCAGACTTTCCCGGGCGGTAAGGGCGCGAACCAAGCGGTGGCCGCGGCCCGTCTTGGGGGCCGGGTCAGCATGCTCGGAAGGCTGGGAACAGATGTTTTCGGCGCACAGCTGAGAGAAAGCCTGGAAGAATCGGACGTAGACACCGACGGAATCGAAGCAGTTCCTGGATCGTCGGGCGTCGCACTGATTACTACCGATACAAAGGGAGAGAACGCGATCACGGTGGTTGCTGGGGCAAATGCACATTTGTCTCCGGCAGACCTCGATTCCCATATCGGCTTTATCCGAAGCGCTGGCATTTTGCTCACCCAATTGGAGATCCCGCTCGAGACCGTAGAGTATCTGGCTACAATTGCGATTCGAGAACGAATCCCTCTGGTACTGGATCCTGCGCCCGCCCGCCCGTTGCCGGCGTCACTCCTGAAGTGTGTCGACTGGCTGACGCCGAACGAAACGGAGGCCTGCTTCCTTCTGGGGCGCGCACCGGAAGAACTCTCCGAAGACGAGCTCGAGGATGCGGCGAACGCTTTGCTCGCGCTTGGATCCCGAAATGTCATCCTCAAGCTCGGGAAACGGGGATGCTACGTTGCGCTTTTGGACGGAACCCGACAGCTACTGCCGGCTTATAAGGTGCGCGCTATCGATACCACGGCAGCGGGCGATGCCTTTAATGGTGCATTCGCTGTCGCACTAATGAACGGGCAAGATCCGCTGAGCAGCGCTTCTTGGGCTTCAGCCGTGGCCGCAATCTCAGTTACTCGACCTGGCGCCCAGCCGTCGATGCCAACCTCCTTTGAAATGGCAAGTTTCTTCGGGGACGGTCATAACGGTAACGCCGACGTGATTCTGGTTCACTTCTCACGAGAACTCGCCAGAGTGCGTCTGCATAAAGTGAATTCGGTCTCCAACACCCAGAGGCAGAAATAAGTTTTCCCTCGTGCCAATGCACGACATCTCAGCGGAACAGAACGTGAAGAAACAGACAACTTCCCTGCTGTGCATCGTGGTTCTCTTCACCTGTGTCGCGGATCCGTCGCACGGGGTGCAGGCGGCGTCCAACGAGCACTCGTCGAGTATGCTTTCCTTGTCGCGCGCCGAATATCTTGACCGCGTGCAGGCTATCTGGACCGCTCAGATGATCGCTCAGATGACGGGCGTCCGTTTCGAACATCAGCCGGCCTCGACTCTACCCGTCACCCCGCTCACGCATCTTCCTGGTTATGCGCCTGTGGATGATGACTACTACTACGAAATGGTTGCCGTCCGGGCACTCGAGAAATACGGCATCGGGCTCACCGTTGAGCAACTCGGACGACAATGGCTTGAGAACAATGCTGGGTCGTGGGGATCGAGCGAACAGGCGCTGATACTCTTGAAGCGAGGAGTCAAGCCACCGGACACTGGTCACCCAAGATACAACAAGCTCTGGTGGACCATCGGACCGGAGTTCAGCAGTGACGTCTATGGCGCGCTGGCGCCAGGCATGCCCAACACAGCCGCTGCTATGGCGCGAAATCTCGGCCACATCAATGGCTACGCGGAAGGGACGGATGGGGCAGTTTTCGTCTCCGGAATGGTGAGCCTCGCTTTTGTAGAAAAGGACACCCATTCGATTGTTCGCAAGGCTGCCAGTTTGATCCACCCGGATTCGCCCTATCGTAAGTGTCTGGACATGGTCATTACGATGGCAGACTCGGGTAGCAACGCGGAGCAGATTTTCCGGGCTATCGACGAGCGCTGGGGGATTGAATATCCCGCGACCAATAACGCGGTGGTCAATGGGGGTATCGTTGCAGCGAGTGTCTGGTTTGGTGACGGCGACTTCGATAAAACGCTACAACTGGCGGTTCACGCTGCCGACTTCGCGGATACCGACTGTAATGCTGCGAACTCAGCATCGGTAGTTGCAGCCATGCATGGGATGAAAGCCCTGCCTTCTGAACAGGTCGCTGAACTCCGCGATCGGATCCAGGGCAAGGAGATGGGCCCCCTCCAACTTACGCCGCCAGTGGATGAGAGTATTTCGGAGTTGGCGCGACGCACGGTGCGAATCGGGGAGGCGATCCTCATCTCTCACGGCGCGCGTGACGAAGGAGACGCTATTCGAATTCCGGTTCAGGATCCTGTCACCCAGCCCGCAGAGCTATTCAAACTGGCGGACCTCATGCAGTACTGGAACCGAGACTGGACGATGGAACGGGCCGGGTTCGGAGGTGCGGGCGGCGGCATGCCGGGAATCCGAGGTATCACTTACCTGGACGGCCAAGTGCTCGCCACCTATCCTCGGGATGAAATACGCGGAACCGTCCTGAGACGGACAATCAACCTGGGATCTACCCCATCTTTGACTTTCAAAGCCGGCGTTGATGTGGGGCGTGCCTGGCAATTGCAGGTCTATGTCAATGACAAGAAGATATTCGACAAGCTCATTGACGGATTGTATGAGTCGCGCCAATCCGACTTGCGCCATTGGGAAGACATCAGTATTGATCTATCTGACTACAAGAACCAGAGGGTCGTTTTGCGGCTCTACCAGCGCGTTCTCGTTCCGCACCACGAAGCAGGTGACGCCTATTGGCGGGATTTGACGGTGCGGTGATTTTGTGTGACCGGCGTTTCCACTTCGGGAAGGTAATCGAGCCCTCGTGCAAATGCACGACATCTCATTGTTGCTGAATGGCAGGATGAAAGCTCCGACCACCCATTGGCAGTTGGGGAAACGCTACCGCATCTGGCCGATCAACATTAACAGGCCGATCTCGGTCGGGTGTCGCGGTTCGGAATCAATGGCCTCGTGCTTCCGCGGGCACAGGTGATTGCGCCCAGAGAGACCTATGACTTCGAATATTCG
>WNFJ01552806.1_pt1 | contig 10922 bp, 8 predicted proteins | sample 5400461 | NCBI WGS metagenome assembly WNFJ01 (sample SAMN13153349, study PRJNA577476) | soil metagenome | isolation source: 115 cm saprolite on Douglas fir-dominated hillslope | place: USA:California | collected 2013-09-17 | reverse complement strand
GGCGCTAGCTTGAAACTTTCTCTTGCAGCGCCGGCGACTTCTGTCCAAGCAGCCCGACGGCTGCCGCGTATAATTTGGCGCGCAATTGATAGCGTTCATTGGCGCGCGTGATGTAGCGCACCGCGATTTCGATGCCGCCAATAACGGGCTTTATACTGATCGCGGGTGCGGCGGTCTGCGAAGTCATCTCTCGCGATCTTGTGGTGCCTTTCCATTCCTTTTCTGCTTGAAGCGCGCCTTCGGAAGTTGCTTCGATCACTTTCTTCTGAATAGCATCCACGATTGGGTATGGATCCTGTCCTGCCGGCACGACAATCTGCAGCTCGTCCCAGAGCCACTGTCCGGAAGTTGAAAAATTGAAATAGTGGCCTTCGATCGCGAAGCTGTTCGTGAAGGTCACACGTCGTCCGGTGGGATGGCTGGAATCGGTCCAATGCCCGGTTTCCAGCAGGACGGTATGAAACATCCCGAGTTCGACTACTTCACCTGTCACGCCATTGATTTCCACCCAGTCGCCCAGGCGAATTCCATTCTTGCCCATCAACACGAACCAGCCGAGAAACCCCACGATGAAATCCTTGAGCGCGACGGTAAGGCCCGCGCCTGCCAGCCCGAGAAACGTGCCGAGCTGACTCGGAGGCCCGAAGATGACCAGCAAAATGAACAGCACCGCAAAGACTTGTAGCGAAACGCGAGTAACCGTGCGCAACGTCTCCACTTGGCGCCGGTCGAGCGATGTCTTTCCCAGCAAATGCTCAAGCCACTCATCGAAGAAGAGGCCGACTAACAGGATCCCGAGAATGACGGCAACGCCGATCATGCCACGGTGCAAGATGGCTCGTTGCTTCGCGGCTACGGCTGTGATCCATTTGCCGTAGACATCAGCAAGCTGTTTCTCGTCTCCAATCCGTTTATTCAGGATGATCAGCGCCTTCTGATCTTCGGCGCGGCGCTTGGTGTTTTTTACAATGGCGGCAGATTCGTCCCGGCTGCGCCCGGCCTGTTCCTGGGAGACAGGCGAGCTTTGGCTGAACTGTTCCGTTTGTTCGCTGACCTGTTTCTCGAGTGCAGCGTGCTTTGAGGAAAGCGAAGCTGCCTCGGACTCTGCGTCATGCTTGGCGCGCCACAACTGCAGTTGCTTCTGGTGCCACGCCGACCATTGCTGCAAATGGTGAATCAGGCCGCGGGGTTCCGCAGGCTCGCTGATTGTAACGTGCGTACTGTCCGAAGCATGCGACGCAGCTTCGTGCTGTTCCAACATCGCCTGAATGCGGCCCTGAGGGTCGCCTCCAGCATGTGTCAGGTCTTGCTTTGCCTCGTCGATCTCATCCTGGTCGAGCTCAAGCTGGGCCTTGCCCAAATCGAGTTGGTCATCCAAGGCGTCTTTCTTGGCGCCGCTCGCTTTTGCTTCCGCAGCCGTCAGCGCATCAACGCGCTTTTTATCGGTATCGACAGAGTCCTCTAGTTTTTGCAGGTGCGCCTGAATCACTTTGCCCTGCGCGCTCAAAACGGGCGGGTGCTCCTGCGCGTCCTGCACGGCTGCGGCAAACGCGAGGTCCATCTCATGATCGCCAAGTGCTAGGGCTTGCTCAGCAAAAGGCTTTTCCTCGGCGCTGGTCGCCATCTTGGCAAACTGCTGGGCGGTTTGCAGCGGCCTCTGGTCGACAAGTTCCGGCTGGGCGGAGTTTGGGCCTTGCGCCGTGTTTGGCGAGACTAGGGTTGGCGCGGCCGTCCGAGTGCGAACCAGGACGTAAACTGTGCCGCCCAGTAGCAGTAGCAGAATGATGGCAGCTGAGCGTTGCTTTGATTTCATAGCCTTCTAATTCTAACTCCTATCGACGGTTACGCCAGCGTTTCGCACCTTCAGCGACGCAGATGGGATTAGGCGCACTTTCAGCACAATAACGCGGTACAAAGCTTGTGCCAGCGGCCGTCCGTGCGTACTCTGCGGAAAGAGGATCCATGCCCAATACTCGTCTGCCTAAGTCGATCTTCTTTGCTCTCGTTGCCTTGGGCGCCGTACAGCTCTCCTTCTACGCACCGCGTATTCCGGAGATTCTCGGCTCGCACTTTTCACCGGGTGGGTTCGTCAACGGTTGGCAAACTAAAACGGCGTTTTTCGCCACGGAACTTGCCATAATTGCCCTGGCGACAGTCGTTTCCTTCGGTGTTCCGCGTATCATCGCGGCTGTGCCAGCCTCAGTAATCAATCTGCCGCACAAAGAATATTGGCTGGCCCCGGAGCGGCGCGAAGATACGCTGGCCTACATTCGAGTGTGGTCGGCGTGGTTTGGCTGCGGGCTGCTGGCCTTCTTGCTTTTCGCGATGGAGTTAGTCTTTCGCGCCAACTTGCGCACTCCGCCGCAATTCAACAACGCTGCTTTCGTCCCGGCCCTTCTTGCGTTTGTTGTCTTCGACACTATTTTAGTGCTCCGCCTCATCCTCTACTTCTCGAAAACTCCAGATCGTTGACAGCCTGCGCCGCAAAAAGTGTCGGCATAAAAAAAACGCCTCCGAGGTCGGAGGCGTTTTCGTGTTAATCCCAAGCGAGGCTTGTCCTAGAGGTAATCGCGGGACGGGCCTTCGAGGAAGGCGCGGAGTTTGCGCGAGCGCGAAGGATGGCGCAGCTTGCGCAGCGCTTTCGCTTCGATTTGGCGGATGCGCTCGCGGGTGACCGCGAAGGACTGCCCGACTTCCTCGAGCGTGTGCTCGCTGCCATCGTCCAGGCCGAAGCGCATCTTGATCACTTTTTCTTCGCGCGGCGTCAGCGTCTTCAACACCGAAGACGTTTGCTCCTTCAAATTCAAATTGATCACCGCATCGGAAGGCGATACCACCGCCTTGTCTTCGATGAAATCACCAAGGTGCGAATCTTCTTCTTCGCCGATAGGTGTCTCGAGCGAAATCGGTTCTTGCGCGATTTTCAAAATCTTGCGCACCTTGGACACCGGAATGTCCATGCGCTTGGCGATCTCTTCGCTCGTAGGCTCGCGGCCAAGTTCCTGCACCAGCTGGCGACTGGTACGCACCAGCTTGTTGATCGTCTCGATCATGTGCACCGGAATGCGGATAGTGCGTGCCTGATCGGCAATCGCGCGGGTGATGGCCTGGCGAATCCACCAAGTGGCGTAGGTCGAAAACTTATAGCCGCGGCGCCACTCGAATTTATCGACGGCCTTCATCAAGCCGATATTGCCTTCCTGAATCAAATCCAGGAACTGCAAACCGCGGTTCGTGTATTTCTTGGCAATGGAAACGACCAAGCGCAGGTTCGCTTCGATCAATTCCTTCTTGGCCTGCTCCGCTTCCGCTTCGCCGCGATGAATGATGGTTAGCGTGCGCTTCAGCTCGGTCAGCCCGACTTCGCTGGCCTCTTCGATGTCTTTCAGCTCGATGCGTCGGGTGCGCAGCTCTTTCCGCGCTTCCGCGGCCACGTCGCCCTTGGCGGCATCCACGCGGCGCTCCAGCCTACCCGCTTCGCGCTCCAGCGATTGCAGGCGCTCCACCGTGCCGCGCATCTTGTCGATCAGGCGTTTTTTCTCAAAAGGATTGAAATCGATGTCGCGCACGGCGAGCGAAATTTCCACCCGCGTGCGGGCCACGTCCCATTTCGCGCGGACATACGAGCGCTTCTTGGCTTTCGGCGTCTTCTCCAGCCGAATGGCCTGCTTCAACGCGTTGTCATACAGCTTGGCGATTTTCTCGATGTGCTTGAGCGTCTGCTTGGTCTTGTTCGCGATCTTTTCTTCGGTGAGCTCTTCGTCGTCGAACTGCACAATCTCTTTGATGGACCGCACGCCTTTGCGCAAATCGTCGCCCACCGCGATAAGTTCCTTGATGACAATCGGCGACCGCGTGATCGCTTTCATGACCACGAGCTGCCCGCGCTCGATGCGCTTGGCGATAGTGACTTCGCCTTCGCGCGTCAGCAGCGGAACCGTGCCCATTTCGCGCAAGTACATGCGCACCGGGTCGTTGGTTTTTTCCAATGAGCCGGGCGTTAAATCCAGATCGCTCTCGCCCTCGTGCGCGTCTTCCTTCACCACCACTTCGTGGTCGCCGCTTTCCCCGGACACCTCGACCGCGCGTGCGGCCTTGGCCGACGCCGCATCCTCGTAAATCTCGATGCCGTTGCGCTCAAATGTTGTGAGAAGGTCGTCGATTTCTTCCGAGGAATGTACTTCCGCCGGAAGTGAATCGTTTACTTCGTCATAGAGCAGGTAACCGCGCTCTTTGCCGACCGCAATGAGCTGGCGTACCGCATCGTATTTCTCTTCAAGACCTACTACCGCCACAAATCCCTCCCCAATCTCACCTCAAATCCGCCGCTTTGGATGCTATTCGGGCCAAATTTATTAGATTCGCTGAGGCACAAACGGACGCGCTCGCCAGCGCGACGTTGGGGCACTTCCCCGGAAGATCGCTCTGCTCATTGACCGCCCTGCGGTCACCAAGTACGTTATTTGAAGCTTGTGCACGCGTAATTGCCGCTCGCCCGTGCGTCGCCCGCGTCTCGCGCTTGGTGCTGCCCCTGCCGCTAATCCTCTACATTAGATGCACTTAGCGGCAAAACCGTCACTCGCGAAACCCTAGTACGCTATACGTTTAAGTCCGTTGGCGTCAATGATTTAATTGAGGAAAAGTTGTGAAAAGATACCGGTCTTTTCTTTGCGCCCCTAGCGGGCAGCCGCCAGCCGCCGCATCAGCTCCTGCTTTCTTTGCAGCAAATCGCGCATTTCCGGGGCTGCGGGATTAGCTTCGATGCTCCGCTGCACGTCGGCAAGCTGCTTTTCGGCTTGCCGGTGCCGCAGCGCATCCACGCAACTCTCCGCTTCCTCCCACGTCAGCTCGCTGGTCTCCTCGAACAGGATTTCGTAGAGCAGCCGGCGGTCGCGCTCCTCGAGCGCGGCGGCGATTTCGGTCGCTTGCACCGACTGGCCGGAGAGGCCGGCGGCAATCAGTGCGACAAATATCTTTTCCGTTTCCAGTCCAAGATAGAGCTGACCCGTCTGAAGCTGCTGCGCCAGTTCGCCGCGAAAGCCTTCGCCCTCCGCCAGCATGCGAATCAGCCGCCGCTCGACGGGTTTTGCAGCGCGCCCTATCAACTCCGGCTGCGTCTTCACCTCGCTGCGACGTTCCGTTGCGGCCCTGCTCAGAGCCGCGCGAAGTACCGGCTCGTCGAGGCGCAGTTGCTGCGCAATGCGCGTGGCCCATTCCGAGCGCAAGATGCGGTTGGGAATCTTTTGCACGTACGGCAGTAGAAAGTTGACCGCGCGCAGCTTGCCTTCCGCGGTCGTCATGTCCATCTGCCGCGCCCGGGCAATCAAGTAATCGACGTACGGCGGCGACTCCTTCAGCAGCTTCATGTACGCATCCGCGCCCTGCTCGCGAATGAATTTGTCGGGATCGGCCTTTCCGGGCAGCGCCAAAACGCGCACTTCAAAATCTTGTTCGAGCAAAATTGCGATGGAACGCTCGGTGGCTGCTTGGCCCGCGTTGTCCGGGTCGTAATTCACAATCACCCGCTTGGTAAAGCGTCCCAACAGCTTGATTTGCGGTTCCGCCAGGCTCGTGCCGCAGCTCGCCACCACGTTGCTGATTCCGGCCCGCGCCACGGCGATGGCATCCATGTAGCCTTCCACCAAGACGGCGAAATCCGACCGCCGTAGCGCTTCTTTCCCTCGGTCCAGGTGATAAAGCACGTTGCTCTTTGAATAGATCGGGGTCTCCGGCGAGTTCAGGTACTTCGGCTGGTCATCGCCGAGCGCGCGGCAGCCGAAGGCGACGATTTTTCCGGATTCGTTGGCGATGGGGAACGTGATGCGGCGTCGAAAGCGATCAAACAGCCGCCCGCCCTCGCCGCGGGAAACCAAGCCCGACTCCGCCAGCAGCTTCTCCGCGTATTTCCCTTTCATATGGTGCAGCAGCACGTCGCCGCCGCTCGGCGCGTAGCCAATTCCGAAACGCTCGATCGTCGCTTTGTCCAGGCCGCGGTCCTCCAGGTAAGCTCGTGCGAGCTTTCCTTCCGCCGTCCCCTGCAACTGCTTCTCGAACAACGTCTGCGCTTCGCGGTGCATCTCCACCAGCGTTGCCCGCACGCTGCTCTGCGTGCGCTCCGCTGGCGAACTAGGCTTCGGCTTGGGAATCGAGATGCCGCACTTTTCGGCGACAATACGCAGCGCATCGGGGAATTCACAGCGCTCCATTTCCATCACAAAATTAAAAATGTCCCCGCCCTTGCCGCAGCCAAAACAGTAAAAAATCTGCTTGATCGGGGAAACCGTGAACGACGGCGTGTTTTCTTGAGGCGCACGTATTCGCCTACAACCCGAACAATGTCGGCTTGCTGCTTGACCCTCTCCGCAGTGGAACCAGCTTCCGCCATTGGACTCTAGGATCGCAATTCTACAACCGTGATGGCTTTGCCGCCGCGCTCTTCAGTCTCGAACGATTGTCGCGCGACGAGCGGATGAGTCTTAAGAAACTCACCGAGTCCTTTTCGCAGGGCTCCAGTGCCGTGGCCGTGAATGATGCGGACCCGGGCAATGTGCGCAAGGGCGGCATCATCAAGAAATTTGTCCACGCGCTCGGTCGCTTCTTCGACGGTCGAGCCGATCAGGTTGATTTCCTCCGTTCGCTCGCTGTCTCCTCGCCGTGAATGCATCGAAACGCTAGCACTCGCCGCTGTGGCCGATACCGCAGTCGGTCCATTCGCTTCAATGCCCACGATCTCATCCACGGCCACCTTCATGCGCAGCGGTCCGGCTTCTATTTCTGCGGAGCTACCGTCCAGCCTGCGGAAAATCACCGGCTTGTTGAATCCGCGCACGCGAATGCGCGCGCCGGGTTGCAGCCGCTCGGCGCTGACGGTTTCCAATTGAGCGGACGCGCCGAGGTCCGCTTGCGAATCCGCCAGCGTTTGCACGACCGCCGCGTTCAGCTCTTCGCGTGCCTCGCTGCGAACATCCTGCATCTTGCGCCGCGCGGACTTCTCCATCTGCCCGCGCAGCTCGCGCTCTTTCACCGCCTCGACCACGCGTGCGACGTTCTCGTCAAAACGCTTCTGCATCTCTGCAAATTTCTCTTCGAGCTCCTTGATACGTTTCTGTTGCCGCTGGACCCATTGCGTGCGCAACTTCGCACGCTCCTCTTCCAGCGCGTGGCGCTCCGCGGTCATCTGTTGTTGCATGCGGTCCAATTCATCGCGGCTACGATGCAAGTATGCGATCAGGTCCGCGGCTTCGCGCGATTCCGGCGTGAGGAGCGATCTAGCGCGCTCGATAATCGAACTCGCCATCCCCAGCCCCTGCGCGATGGCAATCCCGCTCGACCCGCCCGGCACGCCGACCATCAAACGATACGTCGGCCGCAAGTTCACCTCGTCGAACTCCACCGCCGCATTCACCACGCCCGGCGTTGTCGAAGCGTACGTCTTCAAGCGGTCGTGATGCGTGGTCGCCAGAACAATGCCAGCAACGCTACCGCCAGCGCCGCGCCCTCCTCCGGCGCCGTGCCTGTGCCCATTTCGTCCACCAGCACCAAGGACTGCGGCGTCGCGGCCTGCAACATCGCCTTCAAATTCAGCATGTGCGCCGAAAACGTGGAAAGATCCGTGGCGATCGATTGCTCATCGCCAATATCCACCAACACGCGATCAAACAGGGGCAGCGCCGCGCGCTGTGCCGCAACGGGAATTCCCGATTGGCCGGACAGCACCGCGATGCCCGTCGTCTTCAGCGCCACCGTCTTCCCGCCGGTGTTCGGCCCGCTGATCACCAGCACGCGCTCGCCTCCTCCGAGCGCGAGCGACATCGGCACGATCGCGCGATTCTCGCGCCGCAACTTGTCTTCCAGAACCGGATGCCGCGCCTCCTCCAGCCGCAATTCGCCCTGCGCGGTAAATTCCGGCATAGCCGCATCGAAATCCCGCGCGAACCGCGCCCGCGCAAAGATGCTGTCCAGTTCGCCGATCGTTTCCGCCGCAGCGATCAACGGACCGCGCAGCAACTGCAAACGCTCCGTCAACTCACGCAGGATGCGCACAATCTCCGCGGCTTCCTCTTCCCCAAGTTGCACCAGCTGATTGTTCGTCTCCACGGTCTCAAACGGCTCGAGAAAGACCGTCTGCCCTGTTCCACTGGTGCTATGCATGATCCCTGGCACGCTTCTCCGATTCTCCGCGCGCACCGGAATCACGAAGCGATCGTTGCGCAGCGTCACGTAATCTTCGCCGGCCTCCGCGTTTCGCGCCCGCAAGATTTGCTTCAGCGTTTTCTGAATGGACTCGCGCGTCTGCACAATGCTTCCGCGAATCCTCCGCAGCGCGGGAGACGCGTCGTCGCTAATCTCGCGGTTTGGCAGCACGCAACGCCGAATGGCCGCCAGGGCGGCGCGAAAGTCGGCGAGGGATGCCGCGCGCGCCGCGAGCAGCGGAAATTTCACATCCTCATCGCGAAATTGCTGCCGCAGCCATCCCGCCGTCTCCAGCAGCGATGCCGCGTCGAGCAGTTCCGCCGCGTCCAGCACCACGCCCGGCCCTTCGATGTGCTCGAGCCATTGCTGCGGGTCGGCCAGCCCGCCAAAACCGAGCTCGCGTTCGGCGCGCAGCCATTCTCGCGCTTGACGAATGTGCGCGAACGCCGCTTCCAGTGCCGCCTGGTTCGTGCCGGGCTCCAGCGCGTCTACCGCCCGCTTGCCGAGCACACACGTCGTGCGCAGCCGCAGCAATTCCCTCAGCTTGTCAAATTCCAAAACGTCTTGCGCTGTTCGTGCCATCGCTTGCTACTTCAACATCTCTCTCAGATGACGCGCCGCTTCCTTCGGCGTCGCGGCTACATGGATCAGCCGTCCATTGGCTTCGCCCCAAGGCGAGTGGTGGCCGAGCTCGACTTCGCGAACGCATTCAATAATGGGCGCCCAGAAATTTCCCAGCACCGCCAGCGGCTTCCCCGTCATCACCGACTTGTTGAGCATCTCCCAAACCACCGCAAGCTCCACGAGCGTTCCAGTCCCGCCTCTGCAGGCCACGAACCCGTGCGCCATGCGGATCAATTCAAACAGCCGCTCTTGCCAAGTCGCCACGCGCACTTCCTCGTCGATCCACGAATTGGCCCGCGCGCTGAAAAACTGCGCGGTCACTCCGTACGTTTTGCCTCCGCCCTCCTTCGCGCCACGCGACACCGCCGCCATTACCCCGCCGTAGCCGCCACTGCACACGGAGAACCCGTTAATTGCAAGCATGTGCCCAAGTTCGCGCGCCTCCTCGTACTCCGCATCGCTCTCTTGCGGCCGCGAACTCCCAAACACCGTGACGATCCGTTCTTCCTTCATCGCATCAATGCGCGTGTTTGCCCGCGCGGCTGGCCGGTGGCTTGCTATCAAACTCCTCAATCATCGCCAGGCACAATCCATCCAAGGCATCCGACGCTTCATGGTTCTTTCCGCCCTGGTTGTTGCTCAGGAACGAAAAAATCAGCCGCCTCCCGCTAGAAGTGTCCGCAAAGCCCGACCGCGTCCGCACGTGCTCCACCGACCCGGTCTTCGCATGGATGCGTCCTGCACTGGGTGTGTTCTTCATCAGTGTTTCCAGCGTCCCATCTACTCCCGCCACCGGCAGCGACGCAAAGTACGGCGCAAACCACGGCTGGCCTTGTGCGTACTTCAACAGTGCCGCGATTGCCCTCGGCGTGACCAAATCGTGCCGCGAGAGTCCGGAGCCGTCCGTCTGAATCACATCTCCCGGTGCAATTCCCGCCGCCGCATAAAAATCCGAAGGAACCTTCATGAGATCTTCGGGCGTGTTCCACATCGCCGTGTTTCGAGCCGCTGCCCGCAGCAACATCTCCGTGTGCAAATTCTGGCTGATTTTATTCACCAGTTTCACCGAGTCGCCGAGCGTCGTCGACACGTGCTCCGCGAGCAGCCGCTCCAACCGGCTCCGCAACATGCACCGAGCGCGAAACTCCCGAAACCTTGACTCCACGCTCGACCAAAACGCGCGTCAACATTGCCTCCGCATGTTCCGCAGGATCGTGAATGGCCAGCACCAGTTTGCGCGGGGTGCTGTGCGCCGGCATCGTCCCGCGAATCACCACGATTTTTGAATTCGGCTCCCTCGTCAGCGTTAAATCCGACTTTACCTCCGCCGCCGACGTAAGTACGTCGCTCTGCACAATAAAGTCCGGTGTAGACGGAGCAATCACCGCCTGCACCGGCGCGCCCGCCGATTCCCCCGCTGTCAGCGTCAGCGTCACGGTGTTATCATTCACCACGATCGCGGAAACGGCCGCGCCATACTCCCACACCATATCGTCGATTTCCCACCCGTTCGGATACACCTCGCGCGGAAAATAGCTGTCGTCGCCGACCACGTCTCCGGCAATTTCCTTGATCCCTTTTGCGACCAACGCATCGGCAAGCTCCGCCAGCGTCTTCTCCGGTGGTCCGTCGAACTCCTCCTTCAAATCGTAGGGAAATTTCCGGTTCGACAGATTTGGATCGCCGCGACCCACAAGGAACAAATCGCCCATCAGCACGCCTTCCGTAGAAACCGTTCCGCCTGTTTCCAAGGTGGTGTGAAAGCGATAGTCCGGGCCCAGTTTGGCCAGCGCCAGTGCCGTGGTGAAAAGCTTCATGTTCGAAGCCGGCACGAAATACTTGTCCGCATTCAGCTCATAGAGCGTCTCGCCCGTTTCCGCATCCGCGATCAGCAGCCCCCACTCGCCCTTGTTCGCGGGCGCCGCCGCCAACAGCGCGTCAGCGCGCTCGCCAAACTTCCGCGTTGCCGCCGCCACGCGCGGCTTTTTGCCTTTCGAAGCCGCGGCAGAGGCAGGTTTCGGTTGCCCAGGCTCCGCCGGAAGCACCACATCGCCGGCCAATATCCCGCATGCGAGTATTACCGTAAATGAAAAGCCGATCCGCAC
>WNFJ01599924.1_pt2 | contig 10923 bp, 12 predicted proteins | sample 5400461 | NCBI WGS metagenome assembly WNFJ01 (sample SAMN13153349, study PRJNA577476) | soil metagenome | isolation source: 115 cm saprolite on Douglas fir-dominated hillslope | place: USA:California | collected 2013-09-17 | reverse complement strand
CTGCCTGGTAGAAACGCCCTGAAACTATTCGAAATAAAACGACCGCGCGGTGGGGCACACAGCGCCGAGGACCTACTTTGCCCGTCGTGAGCTGGCTTCTCGGGCTTGGCGCGGCGCGGTACGATCGCTTGTCGCTTCCGGCAGTGGTTTTGATTGACACACCGGCTTTCTCGAGCGCCGGGAACGCCGCTGGCGATCTGCCTTCGAAAGTCCTGGATCTCATGTTTGACGCCGTTCTCAATTCAAAGGACCTATCGGGCAGGCGCTTCGGAACGGGAGCGATCTTCGCGATCACCTTGCACGGCGGCGCGGTCGCACTCATCCTTTGGGTTTCAACCGGTGAGCCCACGATTAAGCGTCATACCGATCTGGCGGTGAAGTTCATGAAGGCAGTGGACTTGCCCCCATCCCCTCCTCCGCCTCCTCCGAGGCTAGCATCCGGGACCTCCAGGCCCCACGCCATCGAGCAGCGGCCGGTCCGAAGGCCCGACAAGCTTGTCCAACCGAAAGAGATTCCAAAGGATAAGCCGCGCGAGGCCGACCCGGAGGAGGAAGCGGTCGGCGCTTCGAACGACGACCAACCCAGCCCGGGTAGTGCCCCAGGTGGCGTCCCCGGCGGGGTGGCCGGGGGAGTGGAAGGCGGTCTGGTCGGCGGCGTCCTCGGGGGAGCGCCGGGCGGCCAGTTGGGAGGCAATGTCCTTCCGTTCGGCGAGGGAATGACCCGCCCGGAGCAGATTTCAGGCGAGCCGGTCCGCTATACGCGCGAGGCCCTCGCCGCTCAGGTCGAGGGAACGATCCTTCTCAAGTGCGTGATTACCATCGACGGAAGGCTGGAGAATTGCAGGGTGATTAAACCGCTGCCGCACATGAGTCAGGCCGTTCTCGACGCCGTTTCTTCTTGGAGGTACAAGCCAGTCCACTATCAGGGAAGACCGGTCGCGGTTGACTATCTGATCCAGATCAGGCTGGTGATCCCGCACTGAAACTGGTTAAAGGCTGTTTTCCTTAACGCGCGAAAACGGAGGCGCGACAGCAAACTATGCAATTCACAATAACGGACCTTTGGCATCACATGGGGCTCTTCGCACGGGCAATCGTGTTCGTGCTGGCCATCATGTCTTTCACCTCCCTCGTGGTGGCGATCGAGCGCTGGGTGGTATTCGGTAGATCCAAGAGCGAATCCAAGAAGTTTGCCCAGAAGATGGCGGCGATCCTTGCCAAGGGGGACCTTCAGGCCGCTTCGTCGACCAACGTCGGCAAGAAGGTCGGGCACCTGGGCCGGGTGATCGGCGCCGGGCTGACCGCTTACCGCCTGAGCAACCCGAGCAACCGGGAAGCCGCCGTCGAGTCGATCGCCCGGGCGCTCGAACGCCAAGGTCAGCGAGAGGTCCAAAGCTTCAAGCGCGGCCTCGGCCTGCTGGCGACCGTCGGGTCGACCGCGCCGTTCGTCGGTCTGCTCGGAACGGTGATGGGTATCGTCAATTCGTTCCAGAGCATGGCGATGACCGGTTCAGGCGGCCTGGGGACGGTATCGGCGGGTATTGCCGAAGCCTTGGTGACCACCGCGTTCGGATTGCTCGTCGCGATCCCCGCGGTGATGTTCTACAACTTCCTCCAAGGTTGGGTCGACGGGCGTGCGGTGGACATCGCCGAGTCATCGAACGAGTTTCTCGACGTGGTGAATAAACAGCTGGGAGGCCACGCCCACACCCCGCACTTCCCTCAGACCTAAACCATGTCAATGGCAGTTGGCCCGAATCAGGGCATCAAGAACGAAATCAATGTGACGCCGCTGGTCGACGTGGTGCTGGTGTTGCTGATCATCTTCATGGTGGTGACGCCGATGCTCCAACGGGGCAAGGACGTCCGGCTGCCCAAGGCTCAGCAGATCGAAAAGGACGATAAGAAGGCTGACCCGATCATCGTCTCGGTTACCCCCGACAAGCATCTCTATGTCGAGCACGACCTTTACGATGACAAAGGCTTCGAGCAGAGGCTGAAAGACGAGCTCGGGGCGGCCGATTCTCCTCAAAGGCGATCAGTCGCTCGCCTACGGCGATATCCGGAAGGTGATGAACCTGGCGAGGAAAGCCGGCGCCAAGGGAATCTCCCTCGGGGTGGAAGAGCTCAAAGACGAAAAGGCAAAAAAGTGAGCGCGCTGCAGCGATGATGGATTTTCATTCGAGGAGGAAGTTTTTCGTCAATCCGTCCGGACGGCCGAACTCGGACATCAACGTCACGCCCCTGGTCGATGTGGTCCTGGTGCTGCTGATCATCTTCATGGTGGTGACGCCGCTTCTGGAAAAGGACATCGCCGTGCGCGTCCCCGCGACGGAGCAGGTGGAGACGCAGCAAGAGGTGCCGCCCGAGCAGATCGTGGTCGGGTTGGATGCCGACGGAGCCATCTTCATCAACACCGAGAAGATCGAGCCGCCAGAATATGTGAATCGCCTCCGGCGGATCCTCGCGGCCCGGGCGCCAGGGGACAAGCTGGTCTTCTTCATGCCGGACGATAAGGCCAACTACGCAAAGCTGGTGGCCACTCTGGACGGCGCGAAGTTGGCCGGCGCCGAGACGCTGGGAATGATGACCGAAATCCCCGAACACGCGATCCCCACACCTGGTGCGCCGCAGGCACCGGGAGCCACGCCGCCGACGGGGTCGGGGTCGACCGGCTCACCCAGCGGCCTGTCCGGTGCGATCACGCCCGGCGGCCACTAGCCAAAAAGAATCGTAAAAGACCGCCGCGCTGGACGACCGTCTCGCGCTGGCCTCTCGGGTCAAGCAGACCCTCCGCGCGCATCGCTGCACCGGCCAGCCGAACCCTGGCGGTACGGGCGTTGCTTTAAAGCCGCCGTAGGGACAAGGGCAAAGGCGGCTTTGATGCTCGCGACGGTCAGGTCCGGAGCGCTGATCGGAGTGGATGCGGTGGTGGTCGAAGTCGAAGTCGACATGGCCATTGGCCTGCCCTACTTCAACCTCGTCGGTCTTCCCGAGGGGGCGGTCCGGGAAAGCAAGGTCCGGGTCATCTCTGCCCTGAAGAACTCCGGGTTTGAGCTGCCCCAGAAGCGGATCACCGTCAATCTCGCTCCGGCGGACATCCGCAAAGAGGGAGCCGCGTTCGAGTTGCCGATCGCGCTGGGCGTGCTCGCCGCGGCCGGATTGATGAGCGAGGAAGCGCTCCGAGAGCATCTGTTCGGCGGAGAGCTGTCGCTGGATGGGGCGATCAAGCCGATCCGGGGAGTGCTCCCCCTGGCGGTTGCCGCCCGCGACGGCGGATTCCGCGGGCTCATCGTCCCCGCTGCCAACGCGCCGGAGGCGTCCCTGGTGGACCGGATCGAGGTGATTCCGGTGGAGCATCTTCGCCAGGCGGTAGACCACCTGACCGGAGTGGCGCCCCTCCCCGGCCACGACCGCAATCAGATAGGGGCACGGAATTGCGATTCGACGGGGCAGCTCGACATGTCCGAGGTTCGGGGACAGAGCGAGATCAAAAACGCGCTCGAGCTGGCCGCGGCCGGAGGCCACAACGTTCTGATGTGCGGTCCCCCTGGCTCGGGCAAGACGATGTTGGCGCGCCGCCTGCCCAGCATCCTGCCCGAGATGTCGTTTCAGGAGGCGCTGGAGGTCACCAAGATTCATTCGGTGCTCGGGCTGCTGCACGAAGGTCAGCCGCTGATGCGCGACAGGCCCTTCCGGACGCCGCATCACACCATCTCCGACGCCGGTCTGGTCGGAGGCGGCCCCAGCACCAGACCGGGCGAGCTCTCGATGGCGCACCACGGCGTCCTTTTCCTGGATGAGCTGCCCGAGTTTCGAAAGCACGTGCTCGAAGTGCTTCGTCAGCCGCTCGAAGAGGGGTTGATTCACCTCGCGCGAGCCAACCAAAACGTGACCTACCCCTGCCGGGTGATGCTCGTTGCCGCGATGAATCCCTGTCCCTGCGGCTACTTCAATGTCTACGGCCGAATCTGCACCTGCGCCGAGTTCCGCGTCGCCGATTACCACGCCCGGGTCAGTGGACCTCTCCTCGATCGCATCGACATTTCGCTCCAGACCAAGCCGCTCGAATACAGAAAGATCGCCTCGTTGCACGAGGACGAGCTGCCTTCGGCGCACTACCGCCAGAGAGTCGAGGCCGCGCGGGAGCGCCAGCGAAGCCGATTCCGCGCCGACCCCGGCATCTACTGCAACGCTCAGATGACCCCCGCGCTGATGCGCCGGCACTGTGGGATGAGCGCCAGGTCGGAGAAGATGCTCGAGCTCGCGGTCAAGCGGCACGCGCTCTCCGCCCGGGCGCACGATCGCATTCTCAAGCTGGCGCGAACGCGCGCCGATCTGGAGGATCACGACCGCATTGAGCTCGAGGACATGCAGCTGGCGATCGATTGCCGGATGATCGATCGCAAAGGGTGGCTGGCCGGCGGACAGAGCGCGTCCAGGCATCGCGGGTACTTCGACAAGCTGCTCGAAGCCGCCGCGCGACGTCCGGGCGACGATCGCGAAGATCCGTTTTGAACCTAAGCCCGCTTTAAGTCCGATGCTCCGGATGTTCGGATGGATGGCGAGATGGCGCTGCCAGGAGACATCGAGGCAGCGACCGGGGGCACGTGGATTGCTCTGGAGGCAAAGCGCGCCCGGATGCCCCGGCGCACAAACCTAAGTTCAAAGAAGGAGCGATGGATGGGGAAACTCACGGAGAAGCTCAAAGCGGTGGCGGCGGCGGTGGCGGCGATCGAAAAGCAGTTCGGAAAGGGCGCGGTGATGCAGCTGGGGGGTGAGGCGGCGGAGCAAAAAGTCGCGATCATTCCCACCGGCTCGGTCGGGTTGGACCGCGCCTTCGGGGTGGGCGGATATCCGCGAGGTCGCGTGGTCGAAATCTTCGGCAACGAGTCCTCCGGCAAGACGACGCTGGCGCTGCACGCGATCGCCCAGGTTCAGGCGCAGGGGGGCGTGGCCGCATTCGTCGATGCCGAGCACGCGCTGGATGTCGGCTACGCTAGAAGATTAGGGGTGCGCATCGAGGAGCTTTTGGTCTCTCAACCGGATACCGGGGAGCAGGCGCTCGAGATCACCGAGCATCTGGTTCGATCCGGGGCGGTCGACCTGATTGTCATCGACTCGGTCGCCGCGCTGGTGCCGAAGGCCGAGATCGAGGGGGATATGGGCGACGCGCACATGGGGGTGCAGGCGCGACTGATGAGCCAGGCCCTGCGCAAGCTCACCGGCGCGGTCAGCCGCTCGGGCACCTGTATCATCTTCATCAATCAAATCCGGATGAAGATTGGGGTCGTGTTCGGAAATCCCGAAACGACGACCGGAGGAAATGCGCTCAAGTTCTACTCTTCCGCGCGCCTGGAGATCCGGCGGGCGGGGAACATCAAGGACGGCGAAACGCTCGTCGGAACCCGCACCCGGGTCAAAGTCGTGAAGAACAAGCTGGCGCCGCCTTTCCAGGAGGCGGAGTTCGACATCCTCTACGGAACGGGGATCAGCCGCGCGGGTGAGGTCCTCGACCTCGCCGTTTCACTGGCCTTGATCGAAAAATCGGGCAGTCACTTCAGCCTGGGAGGCGAGCGGATCGGCCAGGGCCGCGAGCGCGCGGTGGACTGGCTCCGGGAAAGGCCCGGAGTGATGGAAGAGCTTGCCACCCAGGCTCTCGCCGCCGGAAAGCCCCCGGAGGTGGTCCAGATCGTTCAAGAGGAGGCGGCCGCGTGAAGGGCGCCAAGCCGGGCGCCGCAGCTCCCTGGATGATGGTCGCGCTGCTCGGCATCGAATCCGGATGCGCCACCCGGGACGCCTGGCAGCAGGACGAGAGCCGGCGGATCGCGGAAATCATGGGCACGGAAAAATTCTCGGAGGACATTCCCGAAGTCAAAGGAACGTCATTCCTCGCTCCTGAATCCAGCGCCGCCCCGCTGTCGACCAGCAAGTACGCGATCCAGAACCGGCCGCCCCAGAAGCGGCCGAAGTCGAGCCGGGGCAACGGCCGGGGCATGGAGATCGGCTCGTCCACCAGGGCGCAGCGGGCAAGCCATTCCAAAAACCGGCACAAACGCGATGAGGAGCTCACTTCGGGATCAGCGGAAGAGGATAGTTCTTCGCGCCAACCTTGAGCGAAAGCCCCCCTTCCTGCTCTTCGAAATAGCTACCGAGAGCAAAGTGTGCCTCCCGCGAGAACTTCGCCTTCGCCTTGCCGAGCTTGACGGTGCAGCTGAGCGCCCCATCGGCGTCGAGCCGAAGCGTGCCTGGGTCGAGAATCTCGGCGGTGCGATCGCTCAGTCGGATCGACAGTCGGTCGTCCGAGGCGAGATCGATCGCCAGTACCCGATAAGCGGCATCCTCGACGTCGACGTAGCACCAGTCGTTTCCCAGCTGAAGACGAAATCTCCCATTTTCGTCCGGAGAAATTCCGCGGTTGAAGGCCTCGATGATCCGGGGATGTTCGACGAGCTCGCCGTCATGCCACCAGCGACCTTGAGAATCGAGGCGGATGCCGCTCTCTTCGCGGGTGTGCAGGCGATTTCCAGGCGGTTCCACAAAGACAACGTGGGCCCTTGGGCGACCGCTCGTCAAGGGATGCCCGGTAGGCGCTTTGGCCATTCGAGACCCTTGAACGTTCTTTCGGGCGCGAGTACGAAGGGGCCCTCTTTTAAGCCCGGAGGGACGCATGCAGTTTGCCCCAGCCTTGAAGGTCAAAGAGGGCAATGCCCTTTTGCTCGTGGGAACGACCAAAGGTCTTTTCGTTCTGACTTCGAATTCCGCGCGCTCCGGCTGGCAGGTCGCCGGCCCGCATTTTCCAGGGCACGCCGTCTACGCGGCGGCCTACGACTCACGCAGCGGGCGGCAGCGCATCTGGGCGGCGGTGCAGAGCATGCACTTTGGAGCGGTCCTGCAATCGAGCGACGACTTCGGGCACACCTGGACTCAGCCGGTGCAAGCCAACGTGAAGTTCCCCAGCGACGCCGGGGTGGCGCTCAAACAGATCTGGCAGATAGCGCTACCTGCCGATCGTCCGGACACGCTGTTTTGCGGCGTCGAGCCGGCCGCCCTCTTCGAGTCCACTGATGCGGGGGAGAATTGGTCGTTGGTCCGCGGACTTTTCGATCATCCGCATCGAAGCCGATGGCAACCGGGAGGCGGGGGACTGTGCCTGCATACGATCGTCCCCGACCCGTCGGACGCCCAGCGGATGCTGGTGGCGATTTCCACCGCCGGGGTCTACCGGACGATGGATGGCGGCCGTTCGTGGGAAGCCAGCAACCAGGGAATCCGGGCGGAGTTCCTGCCCGAGAAGTATCCGGAGTTTGGCCAATGCGTGCACAAGGTGGTGAGCCACCCCTCGCGCCCGAATCGCTTGTTTCTCCAGAACCATTTCGGATTGTACCGCAGCGACGATGGCGGCGATTCGTGGAGCGACATCGCCCGGGGCGTACCATCGGACTTTGGATTTGCGATGGCGATGCATCCCCACGATCTGGACACGGTCTATGCGTTGCCGCTCGAGTCGGACCAATTCCGCTGCGTGCCCGAAGCGAAGCTGCGCGTCTACCGCACCCGCGATGGGGGCGGCGCTTGGGAGCCGCTGACCAAGGGGCTGCCGCAGAAAAATGCTTTCGAGACCGTTCTCCGGGACGCAATGGCCACCGATTCCCTGCAGCCGGCAGGAGTCTACTTCGGCACCCGCAGCGGAAGACTCTATGGCTCTCGCAACGAGGGCGGTTCGTGGCAGATGCTCGCCAGCACCCTGCCCCCGGTGGTGTGTCTGAAAACCGGTCTGGTGGGCGAGCCGAAGAAGAGCAAGGCATCCAAACCCCCCGCCAAGAAGAAAAAACCGACCCGCAAAAAGCGATCGTCCGCCCGCGCGCGAGCCTGACATGGCCGTCGTATTCCTGATTCCCGGGTATCTTCGCACCTTCACTGAAGGGCAAAAGCGGGTGACGAGTGAGTCCACCGCGACCAACGTGCGAGACGCGCTGGATTCGCTCGCCGGGAAGTATCCGGGCGTGCGCGATCGCGTCCTCACCGAGACGGGTGAGGTTCGCCCCCACGTCAACATCTTCGTCGGCACCGAGAGCATCCGCTACACCGGCGGCCTGGACACGCCCGTTTCCGCGGGAGACGAGATTTCCATCGTTCCCGCGGTGAGCGGCGGGGCGTAGTCACCCGTTGCGGGCCGTGAGCGGCGGGGCCGATTCAAAAGTTGCGGACGATTTCGGTGAAGCCTCGGAAAGCGACCGCTCCCCAGAAGTTGACCAGCAATCCGAGCAGGGCCGTGCCAAGGACCCAGCGGTTTCGAAGTGACCAGCCGGAAGCGGCCAAAAGAAGCAGCAAATAAGGCGTGTAGTCGAGACTGAAGCGAAACCCGAACTGCATGTACCCGGTGTTCTGGTAGAAAAAGCCCGGCAGGGCGCAAGCCGCGACCGTGAGCCATAGAGGCCAGTGAAGCCGCGGCACCGCCTTAGGAGCAAGGATGAAGAGCAGCACGGGCAAAGTCAGGAGCAAAGTCAGGCCGTAGGGATCGTAGCTCAACCGAAGCGGGTGCAGGCTTACTTGCGGCAGCTTGAAAAAGGCCGCTTCGAGGTTGCGCCCGAGATAGTGGATGTCGAACAGGCCGTACCGGTCGATGTCCGCGTTGACGCGGTTGTTGTAGAGAAACCGATGTCCGAACTCGGTCAGCTTGCCGAAGCGGAGCTGGTTGTAGATCGCCGCAGCGATCGCCAGCGGCGCGGCTCCCGCGGCAAACAGCGCCAGCTTTCGCCATGCGGGGGCGTTGCTTCGAAGGCTGAGCAGCTGACGCCAGCGGCCCTTGGGGCCGGGGCAGAAGCACTCGAGGAAAAAAAAGAGGCCAGCGAAAGCGAGCGGGGTTCGGGTGAGCACCGCCATCGAGTAGACCAGTCCAGCGAGGGCGGGTCGCCGGGCACGGACCGCGAACAGGACGTACAAGCAGGTCAGTCCGACCCCGATGATCTCCGCGGTGAACCAGACTTCGCCTCGAATGGTGCAGTAGAAGAAAACGGTTCCAAAGCCGAGCACCAGCGCGAGCAAGGCGTTTTCCACCGGGTCGGTGCGGATTTCGCCGGCCGCGGAGAGCGCCCGCAGCAGGGCGTAGAACAAGGCGATCGCCAATGCCCCAATCGCCACCGTGAATGACGTGTCGTTGAATTGGTACCCGTGGAGCTTGACGAAGGGAAGCATCGCCAGGGCGGGGAAAGCCGGAAAGCTCACGTACCAGCGATCGCCGGCCAGCAGGGGCCCGGCGCAGCGGACTTTCCTGCCCGCCATTTCCCGAACGCAGGCCCAGTCCTCGAGGTTGGGGAGGACTTGCGGATCGAGGTCCAGCCGCCCGTCGAGCCAGGACTGGGCCTGATAGACAAAATGCGGCGCGGCGCTTTGCCGAAGGAAGCGCTGCGAGCTGAAGGCGGCGAAGAGGCAAAAGCAGCCGGCAAAAAGAGCAAGCTCCGTCCGGCGAGACCGGGCCCACGACCGAAGGCGATCGGAGGCATTCGACAGCCGCGGCTGCCCGGCGGTGGAGGCGGCGCTGCCGATCGACGTCGATCGGTCGGGCGAGCCTGTCGATCGACTCACGGTTTTGGGCCCACGGCGAGCAAATGCCGGCGAAGCATGTCCAGCGCGTGCGCGGCGGCGAAGAGTCGAATGCGCTCGCGATCTCCGAACATCGCCTGGTGTTGGGCCTGGGTGCCCTCGGGCGTGGCAAGGGCGAAGTACACCGTGCCGACCGGCTTTTCCGCCGTACCGCCGCCCGGTCCGGCGATGCCGGTGATCGACAGCCCGTAGGTCGAGGAGGACTCCCTTCGCACGCCTTCCTCCAATTCCACCGCCACTTCCCTGGAGACGGCGCCATACTTCTGAAGACTCTCACTCCGCACGCCGGTCCACTTCTGCTTCATCGCGTTCGAGTAGGCCACGACGGAGCCGATGAAATAGTCGCTCGCCCCCGCCGGGGCGGTGAGAAGCTCCGAGGCCAGCCCGCCGGTGCAGCTCTCGGCAATGGCCACCGTCGCCTTCCGCTCGCGCAAGAGCGCACCCAGCACGCCGGCAAACGATTCCTGGTCCGCCCCGAAGATGAAAGGATGGAGCAATTCGCGGCAGTCCCGCTCCGCATTGGCCAGCGCCTCGTCCGCCTCGCGTTGCGATGCCCCCTCGGCGAGCAGCTTGAGATGGTTCTCCGGCGCATGGGTTCTGAATCCGAAAATCACCTGGCGGTGGGTCTTCGCCAGCGGAGCAACCCGGGCGTCGAGATGCGACTCCGCCAGACCGATCGTCTTCAAGAGGCGCGCCTTCCGGAACACGCGGCCAGGCTCGCCCTCGAGCAGGGCAGCGATCCTCGGCAGGACCTCCCGGTCGACCAAGGCTTTGTACTCGCGCGGCACGCCGGGGACGTAAAAGAGCGTGCAGCGCCCGATTCGCTGAATGAACATCGGGGCCGTTCCCACCGGGTTTCGAACCACCTCGGCGCCCTGAGGGATCAGCGCCTGTCTGGCGTTGTTGGGGGTGAAGGGAAAATTCCGCTTCGCAAATCGCGCTTTGAGCTCCGCCAGCACCTCGGGATTCTCGACCAGGGAAACGCCCGCGGCCGCGGCCGCGCATTCGGCGGTGAGATCGTCCGCGGTCGGCCCAAGCCCGCCGGACACCAGCACCGCGTCCGCGCGCGATCGGACAGAAGTCAACGCTTCGATGATGTGCTCTCGAACGTCCCCGACGGTCTGGGAATGCGCCACCTTCTCGCCCAGCTCGAGCAGCTTCCCCATGAAATAAGGGCTGTTCGTGTCGGCGGTGAGCCCGGTGAGCAGCTCGTCTCCGGTGCAGAGGACTTCAATTCTCACGGGCGGATACTAGCTAAAACCGCTGCCACCGGCACGCCTGACTGCCGCCTTAAAGAAAATCCTCTTCGTGGACATC
>WNFJ01107445.1_pt1 | contig 10924 bp, 19 predicted proteins | sample 5400461 | NCBI WGS metagenome assembly WNFJ01 (sample SAMN13153349, study PRJNA577476) | soil metagenome | isolation source: 115 cm saprolite on Douglas fir-dominated hillslope | place: USA:California | collected 2013-09-17 | reverse complement strand
TACATGTATTTCCGCGGGACCGACGACAAGGTCTGGCGGGTGAAGACCGACGGAACCGACGCTAGCAATCCCGGCGGGTTTAAGACGCACTCCGATGTGCTTGTCGCTGCCGACGGTTACATGTATTTCCGCGGGACCGACGACAAGGTCTGGCGGGTAATGGTACCTGACGTCACCGTGACCCTGTATGCATTCAATGCGAGAGCAAGCGACAACCAGTTGCCAAAACTGTTTTCTGGCATCGCCGGAAGTTGGCCGTATTTCACCGGGAACGCCAACATTGTCCCGGTGGTGGACAGCGGTAAGGTCTTTGTAGCGAGCTTCAAGCAACTCGCCATCTTTGGCCTCGGGTCACCGAGCACGATGATCCGCATGGCGACAGCCGAGCATCCTTTGCAGGCACCTGCGGCGCGGCCCTTGCCGGAAGTCTCCGGATCGCGTTTCGTCGGCACGATCGTGAACATCGACGGCAATAAGGTTGTAGTTCGATTGCGGACAGGTGAGAACCTAACAGCCGATCTCTCCAATGCGCGCAAAGCTTTTCACACAGTCATCCCATTTGTCGGCGAAACCGTAGTTGTAAGCGGCACGTTGAAGGCGAATGGCACGCTCGACGCGCAAACCATGTTGCGTGCCAAAAGCCCTGGATCCTGGGGCCCCGATCGCCGGTAACGACTACCGCAAGCTTCAGTACGACGCCGGCCCGCCGAGGGCGAGCCCCACGTAAACGCCGTCGGTCGATCACCGTCTCGCGAGCATCAGAACCAGCCCGCCGACTTGGGTCGGCTGTGCGACTTGGGCGGTCCAGGCTGATAGCTTGGCCGTCCCCTTTCCATGACGACTGTCCTTGGAGGCTCAGGCGCGCTCTCCTCGCTCCCGCATCTCGATGGTGATCCGGCCACCAAAGCCGGATTGGCTGCCCTCATCCGGGCGCATCCGGAATTGGGGTGACTCCGGACATGCTGGTCGCTTGGTCGGCAAGGCCGCCCTTGACCCACTCCGGAAGTCGCGCCCCCTTTGGTGCGCTATTGCAACGGATCCTGCCGAGCGGCTATCAGGCCACCTACGCCGTCCTTGGTTCTCGGATCGGGACCTCGGCCCTCGGCAAGGGCGCGCTCTTCCACGCGCCGTCCCTGCAACTGAGCCGGCAAGGCATAGTTTCCTTCGGCGCAGCGCGGCTCGTAATAAATTCTATTCTCTTCGTCCCTCTGTCTGGTGAACTCTTGGCGGGCGGTCCAAAGCCTGGTCCACACCGTCGGATCGTCGATCGTGACCTCGTATTCGAGGGTGTCGGGCCCGGTGCGCGTCCAGTGCTCGACGAGATGCAGGTTCTCGCGTGATCCGAAAAAATCGGTCTTGGGACTGAAGTTAGCCACGTCGACCACCAGGGTGTTGCCCTCCCAATGGCCTCGCGAGTCGCCGAACCACTGTCGGATGTGCGCCAGCAGGTGGGGGCTCCCGTTCATGACAATGTTGCGCTGCCAGCCTTGGCCATGAGCCACGTCGTAGAACATCGAGATGCCGCCGGCGGTCTGCACGATGCGGCGAAAGCTGCCGACGAAATGGCCAAACTCCGGCAGCCCGCTGGGCAGGCAGCGATCTGACGGGGCGTTGTCCTCCGGACCGTCATTGCGATTGATGCGCGCGGCGTTGCCCGTGTGATAGCGCGGGGGAGATTCTGCGAATCGCGGCGAGGGCGTTGGATCGTACTTGCCGCCGGCACACGCCGGCTCCCGGTTCTTGCACGCGTCCGTCGATTGCAGCAGGGCGAGGCGAAACTCCTGATCCGCCGCCGCTGCGCGCTGAGCCTCCGGCGTCAGAGGCGGAATGCGGCCATTGGGCGGATCGACGATCAACGATGTGCGCGCCCCAGTATGCTTTATAGCCAAAAACACTGTGTTGTTGTCGGTACCGTTGACGTCGTTCACCGTCCCGCGCTCCCGACGCGAGTCGCCGCTGGCGTAATGTGCTGCTCGCTGCTTGTCTAATTCTTCACGCTGGATCGCGGTGAACAATTCCTGGTTCGTGTATTTGGCGGAACGTTGTAAGGGCGTATCAAATTCGTCGGTCCAAATTCCTTGCAAATCTGGTTCGCCCCAAGGTGTTACCACTTCATCCGCTTTCGCCACGCCGATGGCGCTCAGGCCGATTAGGCCAGTGGCCACCATCGCAAAAATGCTGAAGTGATTCATGACAGTCTCCTTCGCTGGGCTGGCGCAAAAGACGCCTGAGAAAGATCACCCCTACAGGAGACCGCGGCAGGCAATTATCCAAAAATTGCAAAAAAACGCGCGGCCGGGCCGGGCGGCCACCAATCCGGCAGCGCGCAGCGTTCGCCTGAACCATCACTCCACGAGCTACTCCTTGGAGCGATTTGGCAGACAGCATCGGAAGCCGATCAGCGAGCGATCCTGCGCCAAGCCAGCGACCAGGAGTTCGAGCGCTACATCACGCACGCCCACATGAAGCTGCGCAAGCCGGTGACGATGAGCGCGCTGGCAACCAGGCGGAGGCGCCTGCACCCGCACCTAGATCGACGCTCGACCCAATAACAGCGACGGTGCCATCCTCTAGAATTAGACGATACCGCGGGGTGGGATTTGACCATTATTAGTGGCGCGCGGGTCAGTACGGTCGATCAGCCTGTTTGAGGATTTTTGGCGAGAATGAGCTACTGTAGTATCGCGCTTCAAGCAATCTGGCGCTCAGCAAGCGCGGCTGCCTGTAAGCGAACTGGATCGCGCTCACCGAATCTTGCCGCTATAATAATTCGTCGGGCGATGACTTCGCGCACAACCTCATGCTGGCCGGCGTCGTGAAGCTGGCAGGCAGCCTCGAAAGCTTCGCTCATGACTGCGATCGCCTCTGGTTCGAAAGCTCCAGGTGATATGGATGAGCGAATGGGCATGGCTACTACCTCTCCCATTGGCACCTCCCCGTGGCCATCTCCAAAGTTGGCCTCTTCTGCGTCTGGCTCGCGGTAGAGAAATGCGAGAGCATCAAGGCTAGCGGCGAGACGATCGAGGTCGTCTGCCTCACGATCATCGACATCGACCGGAGGGCGCTCGGAGTCTGATGCGCACGCCGCCAAGGTCACGTGGATTGCACCGCGATTTAGATAGCGCGAATCCCGAGGCCGCGCCGACAGGAATCGGGGGCGGTCCCAAGGTCTTCTTTGGTCTGACGGTGGCCGGAGCTATTGAAGCGGCTAATCGCCGTAGAATAGTGTGCCAACGTCCCTCGGCCTCGGTCAGTGTGCTGTAATGTTCCGCCATCCACCAATAGCGGCTTCTCATTTGGACTGAGAGGCTAGTTGCGGCGAGGCGGCGACACTCTTCGGCTAGGTCGCGGTAATGTCCTACCCGACTCCATGCGTCCATCATGGGACACCTCCCCCAAGATGATTTGCCGTATGTCGGCCAAGCAACAGATAAGTCCGTCGGACAGGTTCTTGTTCCTGGCCGCCCTTTCACAGGTTCGCGAGTGACCCCTGGCCTCCTCATCACGAGCTCGCGAGTGAGCTTCTTCGTTAAGGTGACGGACGCACGACGCTGAGGATCTGCGCAATCGCCCGTTTCTCGATCGCAAGGCCGCGCTGGCGCGACTGCTCCGCGGCACCGAGGCGGTATCCCGCTCAACGAACACGTTGCCGAGGACGGTCCCACCGTATTCGAGCACGCCTGCCGGCTTGGCGCCGAGGGCATTGTCTCCAAGAAGGTCGACGGGACCTACCGATCCGGTCCGTGTCCGGTCTGGATCAAGGTCCGCAATCCCGCCAGTGTCGCGGTTCAGCGGGAGCGGAGCGAGAATTGGAATAGGGATCTAGGTCGTTCGGCGATTTGCGGCAGATTTCCGGTGGATACGATTTGTCTGCGTTGGCTCCACGACAATCGCTGCCGAACGACTCAGCAATGGCTTCGCCACGGCGCACGCCGGGAGCCGTCGATCGACTCCGTCATGGGAAGCCGAAATAGCTACGGAGCCTCTCACCGAGAGACATCGACAATTGCTCGAAGTCCTGGCAATTGCGCCGCATGGCCGCGACGTGAATGCCTTGCTTACCCTCGGGTTCAAGCTTGAGACGATGGCCGATCTCGTCCAGAACGAACTCGCAACGGTACGGATTGAGACCGTGGAGGATCTCGACTCGAAGATCGAGATTGCTCTCGTCCAGATCACAGACGCTGGCTGGCGGGCGCTCGAAGGTTTGTCGTCGCGGAGACGGTTGCCACGTCCGCCACGGGACCGATGAGCGGCCTTTCAGCCCAGGTAACGCGCCGCTGTGGCCGGCGTGAGATTAAAGCGTGAGGGCCGTTTCGTCTTATTTCGGTAAAGGCGAAAAAGACGTCGGGTGAGATGCAAAGGCGTCTTAATAGCAGTTTTGATCTTCTGAGATGCCATTTAATCATGGTCCAAAATCAAACGATACAGTTGGCTGGGATATGATCGTTATTGGGTACGCGCGGGTCACGCGATTGATCAGGACCTCACCATCCATCAGATATAGCCGCCGATTGCTCGCCGAGTTCGAGGTCGGCTGCGAGCAAGTGGGTTGTGATCATAGGACGCGCGCCGGACTGCGCCGCACGCTTCGCCTTGCTCAAAACATCGCTGCGTTCATCGGGTTCAAGTCTCCGCAACTGTTCTGTAGCAAGGACCGAGCTTGCGACGTCGTATTCTCCGCAAATTGGGCAAGCAATGCTCAGGCCGTCAATTGTGGACATGATGTGCTCTGCATTGGCGCAGCAGATGGGACAGTTCATGTCTTAACTCCACTGGTAGCGATAGAGTCGGACTTGTCGGTCCTTCAGCGCAGAACCGGAACTTTCATAGAAACGGTCGCTGGCTCCGACGCCCGCTGAGATCACGCACCGGAGCCAATACGACTGATTGCCCTTGCCGTTCGGAGTGCGGTTGGGCGTCAGTCCTGGTGGCAAAGCACCGCAAGTTTTGGTTGTCGGTCGGCTTGTCGACCCGTTCGACAAAGAAATCGCTTCAACGCTCCGGGAGAGTGGAGCGCATAACATTGAGACAGAGTGACGCCATCTCAACGGCTCCAGTCGGATTGGGTTCACAAGATCAAGCATGACGGCTACCGGATGATCGTCCGCCGTGATGGTCCTGCCGTTCGGCTTTACACCCGCAACGCCTATGACTGGACCGCGAGACTGGCGGCGATCGCAGCCGCCGCGGCGCGCATCAAGGCCAAGAGCTTCACCATCGACGGCGAGGCTGTTGTGCTGGGGCCTGACGGCCAGTCACGATTCGACGAACTTCGTCGTCGGGAGGCTGCGCATAAGGCGATCCTCTACACCTTCGACCTGATGAGCAGGATGGAGAGGATCTGCGCGATCGCCCATTCCTCGACCGCAAGGCGACGCTGGCGCGACTGCTGCGCAATACTGAGGCGGGCATCGTGCTCAACGAACACGTCGCCGGGGATGGCCCTACGGTGTTCGAACATGCCTGCCGGCTTGGTGCTGAAGGCATCGTCTCGAAACGCGCCGACGGCACCTATCGATCCGGGCCATGCGCGGTCTGGATCAAGGTTCGCAATCCTGCGAGCATCGCTGTGCTGCGGGAGCGCAGCGAGAACTGGAATAGGTGATCCTGGTTCAAGGACGCCCCAATGTCCGAATTGCGACGCTTTCAGCAATATTCCAACTGGGGACCATTTTTCGGCCCACCGAATGCCCGATCGGTCGTGCGTTATGTCTCCTGCGTGCGGTTCTACGCGGTGAGGACATTCCGCACGCGACCTCGGTCCCCTTCGTAGTGCCCCCTAGTCGGGGGATTGGGGTCTTGTTTCGGCGTCCGGTCCCGCCCCTCAGCACGGGACCGGTATTTCCGTCGAAGTAGCCGCGGGCCCAGGCGCATGGAGGGGGTGTGGGGGAAAGTGCGCCGGGGCCGACGTCGGGCTGCTCAGCGTCAGCCTCGCGGCAACAAAACAACTGCGGGGTCTGCTGTCTGTCGGCTTCTCGACACGTTCGACAAGGATCTAATGGGCGTGTCGGCCCTGCAACACTCGGCCATCCCTTCCCCTGCACGCCGGTTCGATGAGCACGTCGTTCGGCCCAGGAACGCGCCGCCGCTGCGATCGTTGGCTTCCCATGCCCAAGCAGCCCAACGGCACGCCCGGCAAGAAGCCGCCGGCGCCGTCGGTCAATGTCCGGCCGAAGCGGAAGCCACAACGCAACGTGATGGCGAGTCGCGGCGTACCGCGCAGCATCAGACGGCCACTCGTAGGGTGGGCAACGAGGGCCAAGTCACGTAAGGGTCCGCTTGGTCATTGAGCCAAGCTGGGCTCACACTACGAGACCGGCGGCCTCCCACATTAACCTAGATCAATTTGTCGGGGAGCAAAGAAAAGGCCCCATCTCTGGGACTAACTAAGACAATGGATGAGGGCTGGTGTGGACCAGCGCAAGCCCTTATAGCCTTTCGCAGCAGGCGAGGCCCAAACACGAATTTTGTAGGATCGTTGTGGTGCGAAATAAGGGAAGCCTCGCGAAAAGTTTAGGCGGCGGGCTCCCAAAGATTAGATACAGTTCTTGAGTTCCTGACCGAAGAAGGAAGGAGGGGCCGGTCGGCAGGGAGGAAACAAGTGAGTGTAGAGCATTTCCGGCGGCGTGCCGATGAATGCCGTCGCCTTGCCTCTGCCGCTTGCAATGCCAGCGACAAGGCATTTTGGTTGGGGCTAGTAGAGCGCTGGCAGGCGCTAGAGAGACGAAAGGCCCAGCAACCAGTCCGAGACAAGTCCCGATTACCGCTCAGGCGACGATCTGAACCAGTGCCCCCGGAAGTCCGAAAGGGGTAGGCTCAACGTTGCTCTGGCAGAGCACCGGCCCCGACCTCGAGATTCAGGCCCCCTAAGCCCCCGGGGTCGGGGCCACAACAAAAATGGCCCCACCGCATTGGTGGGGCCAAGTCTGCCGTTGGAAGCCCGGATGAGGCTTCCACGAAACCCTTATAGCGGGACTGTCGCGAAAAAATGGCCCCATCAGCCCCGATCGGACGCGTGTAAGGGAAGCAAGCTATAACGCCTCTATTAGGCGATGCAGGAGATCAAGCATCGAGCTTATAGTGTTGGGCCATGTGCTAGTTGTCCACAAAGCAAGCGCGATGGCAGACCAGATTGCCAGCGAGATGAAGAAGTCCTTGATGCGCAGGGATGGCCGTGGCCGATGCGACTCGAACCAGTCGGGCATGAAGTCCATTGGAACGACCCCACACGCTAGAGCGGTTGAATTATTCCCTAGCGCCTAACCCTCAATCAATCGCCGCGAAGCACGAATTGTCGCAGCGACGCCGCCCCATTTTGTCTCAATTCAAGGACTATCAGCGCCGCTACCCCCGGGGAGACCGGAGGTCCCAACCCGGTCCCCTCAATGAATGCCCCGGCCTTGGGCCCCTATACGGTCGGGGCCTCCTTCAATCACCCGCGGGAGTAGCCACACATGTCAATCGATTTTGGTGGTGTTTGGAGCCTCGCCCTCACCCTGTCGGCAATGGTCGTTTTGGCTTTAGTGATCGAGTGGCGACGGAAGCCGGAGCCGATCAAGCCCGAGCCCAAGGAAGCGCTTGACGCTATCCTCGAGCGTTAGCGCCTCACCTTTATACCCAACACGGCCTCAGTGAAAATTCCGCGTCGTCGATTTCTGCAACTGGTGGCGGGCGCAGGCACGCTTCCGGCGTTGCCGCGTACCGCAAGCGCGCAGACTTATCCGGCGCGGCCCGTGCGCATTATCGTCGGGCAGGCCGCCGGTAGCTCGTCGGACATTACGGCGCGTCTGATAGCGCAGTGGGTGTCGGAGCGCCTCGGCCAGCAATTCATCATCGAGGTTCGCCCCGGTGCCGGCGGCAATATTGCGACCGAGGCGGCCGCTGGCGCGCCGGCCGATGGCTACACTCTCCTGTTGGTCAATGCGCAGAATACTATCAACAGCGCCCTCTATGAAAAACTCAACTTCAATTTTCTCCGCGATATCGCGCCGATTGCTGGGATCGACCTCGTGCCGCTCGTCATGGAGGTGCATCCGTCGTTCCCGGCGAAGACCGTTCCGGAATTCATTGCCTACGCCAAGGCCAATCCGGGCAAGATCAATATGGCGTCGGCCGGCATTGGCGGACCCCAGCACGTCGCCGGCGAACTGTTCAAATTCATGGCCGGCGTCAGCCTGATCCACGTACCGTATCGCGGCTCAACGCCGGCGCTGACCGATCTGGTTGCCGGCCAGGTCCAAGTGATGTTCGATGTCACGCCCTCGTCCCTTCCGCTCATCAACGCGGACAAGCTGCGGCCGCTGGCCGTCACCACGACGGCACGATTGGACGTGCTGCCCGACGTCCCGGTTCTGGCCGACTTTTTGCCTGGCTATCAGGCCAGCGCGTGGATCGGCTTCGGCGCGCCGAAGAATACACCGGCCGCGATCATCGAGACGCTCAACAAGCAATTCAACGCGGCGATCGCTGATCCCACGATCAAGAAGCGTCTCGCCGAACTGCGGGCCGTGGCGATGCCGCCGAATACGGCGGCCGAATTCGCAAAGCACATGGCCGCCGACGCCGAAAAGTGGGCCAAAGTGATCAAGGCGTCGGGCATCAGACCCGAATGAACGTGCATATCGGCTTGACATTCGGTTTTCGTGCTGGCCGCACAAAAGCCCGGCCGCTCGCAGAGAGTCGGGCAGCCTTATTGCAACCGCACCGACCGGGTGCCGGCCACAGAAGGGAGGTGGGCCAGGACCAGACGTTAGCGCCGGACGATCGGCCGCAACGCTTATGACTGGACCGCAAGACTGCGCGCGATCGCGGCCGCAGCGGAGCGGGTCAAGGCCAAGAGCTTCACGATCGACGGCGAGGCGGTGGTGCTGGGCCCCGACGGCTTGTCACGGTTTGAGGATCTGCGCCGACGGGGCTGCGCATGGCGCGATCCACTATGCCTTCGACCTAATCGAGCGCGATGGCAAGAAATCTGCGGGATCGCCCGTTCCTCTCATAGGTCGTTGCTCGCTCAGAGCCCAAGATCGCTCAGAGAAGGGTGATCGTCGGGCCGGCGACCGAGTGGCCAATGATATTTGCGGTCGCTTTCATTAATGGGAAGATCATTGATGCTCGCAATGCGGAGCCGCATCAGGCCATGCTCATCGAATTCCCAGTTTTCGTTGCCGTAGCTGCGGAACCAATTTCCGCTGTCGTCATGACATTCATAGGCAAAACGTACGGCGATGCGGTTCTCGCTGAAGGCCCAGACTTCCTTGATCAGGAGTCGAGTTCACGGTTCCACTTGCGCGTCAGGAATGCTTCGATCGCTTTGCGGCCTTGCAGGAATTCCGCGCGGTTTCGCCACCGGCTGTCCGTTGTGTAGGCGAGGGCGACGTGCGCAGGGTCGCGGGTATTCCATGCATCTTCCGCCATACGCACTTTCTGAGCGGCGGTTTCGGCTGTGAACGGCGGAAGGGGCGGATGATTCATCGGACGTCCTTGATCAATGTTTCAAGGTGAGCGCCCATGAGCGGGCGTCACGCGCTGGCGCACGAGCGAATACTCCCTCCAAGGAAACCATCGAGGAAAGGATCCGTTTCCGCGCCGGACTCGCGACGGTACAGCGCGAGACTGCCAAGGCCGATAGGCGATCGGTTGGTCGTTCGCATCAGGATCACGGATGCCGGTCGAGAGGCTCTCGCCGAATTTGAGCATGAGTTCACGAATGAAAGGTAAGAAACAGCAATCCCGGGAATTGACCCCGGACCGGCAGCCGCAGGATCCTCACGGCGCGATAATCGCTTGATCACGAGCAAAGTCGCCGCTCCGCGGCTTGACGGGCATTTCGTCAGCAGCCCCCGGCCTCCTGACGCGCCCGCCGCTCCAGCGCCGCGCGCTTGAGGTCAGCGAGCCCAAGGCGACCGCTACCGGTCGGCGGCGTCGTTTCGGTGGGTAGCGACATAACGACGATCTTGCCATTGAGCATGGAAAGGGGCGCGGCGGCCTGCCTGACAGCCTTTTTGCTCTCGGCTTCGGCCTTGGCCGCCGCGGTATCGGTTAGCTGGCGGGCATTGATGCGAGCGACCAGCCTCTCGGCGCGGCAACGCTGCTCCCTCGACACCTCGCCCGCAACACTACCTTCGAGGTCGACACGGGCGCCGCCGGCCGCGAGGCATCTGGTACATCAAACGAGCGACGTGTCGCTTCAATGAGGCATTGAGCTCCCGCGCGCCGAGTACGCCACGCGCCGCCAAGTCGTTGCCAATGCCGACCTTCCAACGGGCGGTGCGCCTGCCATGGTTCGGCTGAGAAGGCAGCCGGGAACAATGCAGCCAGCGCCGCGATGTTGGTGTCTGATTTCGTGCTCATTTCACTGCCCTCTTCTCGGTTGCGTCGATCGATTGCCGATTTCCTGATCATCGTCACTCGGCACGTTGATTCGATCACATTCGAAACCTCTGTCAGCTTTGGGTAATAGTCGTCCGATGTTGTGCTGCGCGTTCCAGGTATCGCCCAAGTAAGCGGATCGTTCTGGTTCGTCCCGACTCTGTTGTCCTCCTTACTGCGGCCCGGATCGCGCCTCGCAAGATGAAAGCGCAAGGGGTCGACGCTGCGGATATCGTGAAGGCCCTCCAGATCGGAGGGCAGCACGTCCGATGGTCGAGCAATTAGACGCTTGGACGGCCACGGCTCAGCGCCCGCCACTCATTGACACCCGTCCCGCGAACCGCGAAAGCTGCCCGATGCTGGACATCCTTACATTGCCCGAGACGTTGGCGGCCCTGATCGGAACAGCCGGCGTCATCGTGTGCGTGGTCGCATGGTACTGCTGGCGAGATTAGCGGCCCCGACCTCTCGTCGTTGCAAGCGGGAGATCGGGGCCAGCGCGCAGCGCACCCGGAAGTGCCGCGCCACACGCCGACTGAACATTAGCACGGAA
>WNFJ01193324.1_pt2 | contig 10925 bp, 9 predicted proteins | sample 5400461 | NCBI WGS metagenome assembly WNFJ01 (sample SAMN13153349, study PRJNA577476) | soil metagenome | isolation source: 115 cm saprolite on Douglas fir-dominated hillslope | place: USA:California | collected 2013-09-17 | reverse complement strand
CTGACTGGCGACATTGACGAAACCCGCAAGTCCCGCCGCAACACCCGAGATCGCGACCACGGCGATGCTGATGGCCCGCACCGGAACGCCAACCACCTTTGCCATGCTGGAGTTGGCGCTGATGAAGCGCATGTAGAATCCGGCACGGCTGAGATGGACTCCCCATCCCGCCACCGCAGCCGCAGCCAGGGCGACCAAAAGCGCGGCGTTGATGCCATATCCTATATCTGAAAGACGCTCGAAGGACCGATATTGGCTCGATTGCGGAAACGCCGTCTTGGAATCTTGCCAGGCACCGTAAAGCAGGTGCAACAAAAAATACGAGGCAATGTAGTTCATCAGCAGCGTTGATATGATCTCGTTGACGCGAAAGCGCACCTTCATCCAGTAAGCCAGCAGCACCCACACCATGCCACCCAGGGACGCGGCAACGCCCATGACGATGAGCCGTGTTGATTCCGGCCCGATGGCATAGATAGATACCGCCGTCGCCGCGATGCCGCCGAAGATCATCTGGCCCTCCAGACCGAGGTTCCAGAACCCGATGCGAAACGCCAGACCGGCGCCAAGTCCCACCAGGATCAGTGGAGCAGCTCGTACCAATACCGCGCGCAGACTATCGGCATTGAACACGCCCGCGAGTTCCCTGGCGAGATCAAGCGGCGCTATGCCGGCAAGGTCGAGGATCGCCACCGAAATGACCAGTCCGATTGCCAGCGAACCCGCGAGAATGCCGGCCTGCTTCCATGGCGAAATGGTCTGGCGTATGTCCAGCGTAAAGCGGCCGATGCCACGGCGCGGAGATGGCTTCGGCGCTGGCGACGGGGGCGGATCCTCGCTGACGATCGTCACGACATCATGCATGATCCACCATTGCGCGGCCAATCTCCTGACGGTCAGCGGGCCGGTCGAATTCGGCGACGATCCGCCCCCGTGTCATGACCCCGATCCGATCGGAGAGGGCAAGAATTTCGTCGAGGTCTTCGCTGATGAGCACTACTGCAGCTCCACGGTCGCGGGCGGCCAGCAGCCGCTCATGCACCGCGGCACAGGCCCGCACATCAAGCCCACGGCTTGGGCTGTGAGCTACGACCACCCTCGGCTGACGACTGAATTCGCGGGCGATCACCAGTTTTTGGGCATTGCCCCCCGATAGCAAGGCTGCCTTCTGCCCGACGCCGCGAACACCCTGCACATCGTAGGCGGTGACGGCCTCGGCGGCGTCGCGGCGCATGGCGCCACGGTCGATCAACCATGGTGGTCCGTAACTGCCTGACTTGATGGTTGCGACCGTGAAATTGTCGGCGACCGACAGCGACCCGGCCAGCGCGAACGCGTAGCGATCGGCGGGTATCGCGGCGAGCCCGGCGTCGCGGCGAATGGCGGGCGGCAGTGGTCCGACATCGCCCGGTCCTTCTAACCAGATCTCGCCGGAGAGCGGCTGGCGCGCGCCAATCAGCGCTTCGGCGAGTTCGGCCTGACCGTTGCCGCTGACGCCGGCAAGACCATAGATTTCGCCAGCCCGCACGAAGAAGTTGGCATCCGCCACCATCACCTGGCCGTCACTGCGCGCGCAGTGCAAGGCGCCAACGTTGAGCCGGGTCGCCCCCCGCGGGCGCTCGGCTCGGCCGGGTAGCGGGACGGTCTGTCCTACGGTCAACTCCGTCAACTCCGCAGTCGAGGCAACGCGTGGATCAGGCGTGGCCACGGTCCGTCCGCCACGCATGATGGTAACGGCATCGGCGTGGCGCTTGACCTCGTGAAGCTTGTGGGTGACCAGAACCACGGCGACGCCACTGCAAGCGAGACGGCGAACGATTTCAAGCAGCCGCTCCGCCTCGGCATCGGTCAGTACAGCCGTCGGTTCGTCGAGAATGAGAATTCTCGTACCCCCGATCAGCACCTTGATGATTTCCACCTGCTGTTGCTCGGCGACCGAGAGATCTCCAACCCGCCGTTCGGGATCGATATCGAAACCGAGTTGAGCCGCCTGCTTACCAATATTTTCGCGAATGTCCTGAATTCCGGAACGGTACGCCGGCCGCGGATTCGCCAGCAGGATATTTTCCGCAACGGTGAATGGCTTCACCAGCTTGAAATGCTGGTGAACCATGCCAATCCCACGACTGCGCGCGTCAGCCGGGCCAGACAGCGCCACCATTTCACCGTTAACGGCGACGGTTCCGGCATCCGGCACGTAAAAGCCTGCCGCGATGTTCATCAGCGATGACTTGCCCGCGCCGTTTTCGCCGAGCAGCGCATGAACTTCACCAGGTTTCGCCGAGAAGACGGCGCCGTCGAGTGCGACGACGCCGTCAAACGTCTTCCTGATTCCGATGAGCTCAAGCGCGAGATCCATCGATACGTCCGGTCTCTGTAGCGTTACTTCTGCGCGATCACGCCCGGCACATACCAATCCATCTTCCAGAGGCCGCCATCCTCGATCGGTTTGCCATCCGCAAGCACTTCCTTGCCCGTGGTGTCTTTCATCGGCCCGGTGAAGATCTGCTTTCCTGCAATGATCGCGTCGCGCTCGGCCATCACCTTGTCGGCGAGTTCCTTCGATACCGCTGAACCGCAACAAGCGATATCGGTGCCGCCCTCCTTGATGCCGGGGAATGCGCCATAAGGATTAGGCTGCCAACTGCCCGCTTCCACCTTCTTGAGTTCTGGAGACAGGAACTTGTCCCATGTCCAGACCGAAGAGCACAGCGTCGCCTTCGGCGCGAATTCACGCAAATCGCGGTGATGCCCGGTGCCGTAAATGCCGCGCTCTTGCGCGACGATCTGCGGTGTCGGGGTGTCGACGTGCTGGCCGATCACGTCGATGCCCTGGTCTGCCAGGGCCGAAGCGGCAGCACGCTCCTTCACGGGATCGTTCCAGGCGCCGGTGAAGATCACCGTGACAGTGGCCTTCGGATTCATCTTCTGAGCGCCGAGTTCATAGGCGTTGATGGTCCAATTGACCGGACCGATCGGATGCGCCGCGACGAAGCCAAGCTTGCCGGTTTTGGACATTCCACCCGCAATCATGCCGCACAGATACTGGCTCTCATAGGTTCGCCCATAGAACGACTCAAGATTGGGACCGTTCGTGGTGCCTGAAGCATTGAGGAAGGCGACTTTCGGATACTTCTCGGACAACTCCTTGAATGCGTCTGAATACCCGAACGCCGTTCCGATAATGACGTTGTAACCGCGCTGGATGAACTGCTCCGCGGCCGGCTTGATCTGGCCGGCAACTTCCGGCACCTTTTCCACGAACGGAATTTTCATACCGACCGCGCTCTCGATTTTTGGACGCGCCTCGTCAAAAGCCTGGGTCCAACCGCCGTCATTCTTTTGATCAAAATAGAGAAATGCGATCTTTGCTGGAGCCGGAAGCGTGAAGCCGGCGGCGTAGGCGGCCACCGCGCCGCAAGAAATCGCCGCGCCAGCCGCTACGCATTTGGTCCAGTACTTTCTCTTCAATATTTGTTGCATGACCTCGACTCTCCTGTTGACCCCAAAACTCAGGGCGACGACATCGTTCCACGAACGAATAGTTTCAAAGCGCGCACAAAATAGCGCGCCCAATATTTGCGCAGCAGGAGGCTATAGTGGGCAGCGAAACCCATCGGCACGGTATATTTCGCTAACGGAATATCAGATGGGTCAGATGTCATACCCAATCAAACTTTCATTCGCTGCGACGAAATAAGGATCCGAACAATCCCTTGATCAGCAGGGCTAACAAAGCAAAGCCCCCGATGGGGCTGCCAACGGTGGCATTCACTTTAGATGCTTCCGCCACGGCTTCGCTGTCAGCGCCCGGTGCCGTTGAATGCGAGCCGAGTTCGGCTTCAGCGTTGCGCACGAAATTAGCGACAAGAGCGTTGGCAACTTCAGAGATGAGGCCAGTCCGACCGAATTGCGCGATGGTACCCGAGAGTTGAATATCGGAATCGACTACGACACCCGTTAAATCACCCGATGGCAACAAGAGGCAGTTCATGCTCATCTTGCCGCGACTCGCTCCCTTGCGATCGACGCCCTTGCCTTCGAGCCTGACTGACTTTTCCTCTTCGTCGTAGTGAACGGTCGCCTCGCCTTCGAAACTTGCTTGAAATGGACCTACTTTCGCCGAAACCTTGCCGAGGTATTGTCCATCATCCTTCGAGCCAAGATATTCGGCGCCCGGCAAGCAGCCCGCAACCCTCGGGACGTCACGGAAGAAACGCCAAACCTCGTCGAGCGGATGTGCGATCGTAAATTCCTGATGGAGTTTCATTTCCACCCTGCTTGGCCCTGGAGCATGCTTACCTATCCGTTTTTGCAGTCGCCTCAGTGATCAGAACTATCCATGCCGCCGATGTAAGATGCGGTGCAAGCGGTCAGGCGTAATTGGAAGCCGATCGACCGCACCCGGTTGCTGCAAAGCCGCATCGATCGCAGAGGCAAGCGCCGCGCCCACGCCCGTTATCCCACCCTCCCCTGCTCCCTTCACGCCAAGTGGATTCAGCGGGCTCGGAGAGTCTTCGCGGATCAAAACCTCGACGTCAGGCACTTCGTGACAGGTCGGCATCAGGTAGTCGGCGAGACTCGTCGCAAGAGGCTGGCCCTGTTCATCGTAGACAAACTCTTCGAGCAACGCTCCGCCGATACCCTGCGCCACGCCGCCTGCGATTTGTCCCTGGACCAGCATGGGATTGATTGCCCGTCCCACATCATAGGCAACCATATATCTTTCGATGCCGATGCCACATGTCAGCGGATCGACCTTCACTTGCGCGAAATGAATGCCATAAGGATAGGTCATATGGTCGGCGCGGAACCAACCCTCGCTGTTCAAGCCGCCCGTCTCTGCAAGCTGGCTGGCAATATCACCGAGGCGTATCGAAGCGCCTCCTTCGCGCACGGTCACCGTGCCATCGACCAAGCGAAGCTTGTCGGGCGAGGCCTGAAGAAAGTCTGCGGCCACTTCCACGGCGCGATCGCGCAGGGNNNNCGGCTGAGCCCGCCATTACCGTCACACGTGAAGCGAAGGCGCCGCGGCCGCACTCGATCCGGTCTGTCTGGCCGTGAACGACGGTAATGCGTTCAATCGGGATATCGAGCGTCTCCGCACAGATTTGTGCCAATACCGTCTCAACCCCCTGACCGACGGATGCAACCCCTGTCACGATCTCTACTGCTCCTGACTTGTCGAGGCTCATGCGCACGAGGTCACCGGGACCGAGGCCGCTCTTTTCGACGAAATAGGCAATACCCAGACCGACCATCTCGCCCTTCGCGCGACGGGCAGCGGCTTCTTTGTGCAAACGATCGTAATCAAGGTGAGCAAGCATGCGCTCAAGAAGGTCGTGATACTTTCCGGAGTCGTAGACGACATGGGTTCCGAGTGTTTCGATCCCCCGATGGAATGGCATTGCACTTTCGGGGATAAGGTTGACGCGGCGGACATCGATCGATGAGAGTTCCAGTTCCACTGCGATCGTTTCGATCAGGCGTTCGCGGGCAAAGGTCGACTCGTACCGTCCGGGAGCACGATACGTACCTGCAGGAGTCTTGTTGGTGAGACGAATATGGCCTTCGACCGAGTAAGCGGGAATCAGGTAGGGCCCCGGCAGCAATCCAGCAGACAGATCCGTCACCGTCGTACCATGCGTGCGCACATACGCGCCCTGATCGGTGAAAAGCTTTGCCTGGAGGCCGAGAATGAAGCCACGCACATCGACGGCCGCCCGAAGACGATAGACCTGATCGCGTGAATGATTGGCGGCCAGTAAGTGTTCCTTGCGATCCTCTATCCATTTTATGGGCCGGCGCAGCCGCAATGCTGCGGCACAGACCAGCACGTCTTCCGGATAAAGTTCGCCGCGTATACCGAAGCCGCCGCCGACGTGGCCTTCGCTAAGCTGAAGTTTATCGGGCGCCAGACCCAACATTTGGCTAATGGCGTCACGATTGTAGTGCGGCACCTTGGCTGCGCCATAGACGGTCAGGACATCACTGTTCGCATCGAGGATTCCTAGAGCCCCGCGGGTCTCCATGGGAACGCCGGTGTGGCGTCCAACTTTCACCTCCAGCTCAACCACGCGATGGGCCTGGCTGAATGCTGCGTCCATGTCACCATAGGACCGGCGGATGACCGCAGGCTCTGAAAACAGGCCGGGATGGCTGTCCGGCATAAATAGCGACGGCTCGGCGGTGGCGTCGAGTTGCGCGTCAAGTTCCTCGATATCGCAAAAGACAAGGTCGGCAGCGTCTTCAGCAACATAGGGGTCAGAGGCGAACACGACGGCAACGGGTTCGCCGACATAGCGCACGTAATCGCGAGCGAGAATCCATTGCCGATAGGGAACAAGACCCTCTGCGCGCATCTGGCGAAAATCGATCGGCGGCAAATCATCGACGTCCCGGATCGTCCAGACCGCGACGACACCCTCGAGTTGGATCGCTTCAGTCGTTTCAATACCGATGATCTTGCCGAAGGCGACGGGTGAACGCACAACGCGCATGTGAACCTGGTCGGGCCAATTAACGTCGGCAGCAAACGCGCCAGTCCCGAGAAGCAGCGGGCGGTCTTCGAGACGTTTCAGCGAATGGCCGATATAGTTCATCTGCGTGTCCCGGATCGCATTTCCGCGGCAGCCAATCGAACCGCTTTGACGATGTTTTGATAGCCGGTGCAGCGACAGAGATTGGAGGACAGCAACTCCTTGATCTCCTCGTCGGACATGTCAGGCGTTTCCTGCAGCGCACCGGCTGCGAGCATCAAAAACCCGGACGTGCAGAAGCCGCACTGCAGACCGTGGTTTTCCCAGAATGCTTTCTGCAGGGGATGCAACGTATCGCCGCTGGCGAGGCCTTCGACGGTACGAATTTTCTTGCCTTCGGCTTGAACGCCAAACATCAAGCACGAACGAATTGGCTTGTCGTCGACGAGGATCGTGCAGGCGCCGCAGACGCCATGTTCACATCCGATATGCGTACCTGTCAGGTGGCAGTCGTCGCGCAGCACGTCGACCAGCGTACGGCGCGGCTCGACCGAGATGTCATGTTCGCGGCCGTTGACGTCGAGGGTGATGTTGATCTTATCCAGCATGGACGGCCGCTCCCGCATTGCGCAAGTGTTCGCGGATACGCTGGGGGGTGGCGGGAATCTCGAAGATCTCGATCCCGAACGGCGAGAGCGCATCGACGATTGCATTGACAATGGCGGCGGGCGCGCCGATGGCACCGCCTTCTCCCACGCCCTTCGCGTGCGTTACGCTTTCGGGTGAAACCGTTTCCAGATGAAGGATCTCGATTTCCGGAATCTCGGCGACCGTCGGAAGCAGATAATCGGCAAAGGATGCCGTCAACAGATTGCCGGTCTCGTCGTAGATCATCTCCTCCAACAGGGCGTTGGCGATTCCCTGGGCGACGCCACCGGCAATTTGACCATCGACGATCATCGGGTTGATCAGCACGCCCGCGTCTTCCACGACCAGAAATCGTTCGATCCTCACGCCACCGGTTTCAATGTCAACTTCAACGACGGCAAAATGGCAGGCGTTGGAGAAAGTGCCCGGCGGGTCATAGAACGCATTCTCCTGGAGCCCCGCGGACTGACCGGGGAAGCGGTGGCTCTGGTGATATGCGGCCCGTGCCAGCTCACCGATCTCAATCGCCTTGTTGGTATTGGTGACCCGGGCCCAGCCGTCCTTCAAGCTGACGGCATCAGGGGTCGCATCCAGCAACTGCGCCGCGATCACCTTCAGCTTCCCGGCAACTTTTGCCGCCGCCAGTTTTGACGCGCCTCCGGCAATCACCATCGATCGGCTGGCGAACGTACCCCACCCATAGGGAGTCGCATCCGTATCTCCGGAAACGACCCGGATCTTTTGCACATCAACGCCCAATTCGTCCGACACGAGTTGGGCGAGACTGGTCTTCAAACCCTGGCCGTGCGGCGATGATCCGATACGCAGATCGACATTGCCGGACGGGTCCATGATGCAATCAACGATCTCGTAACCTGGTACGATGTCCATGCCACGTGCCGCGTAGGCGGGCGTGCCATATCCGGTACGCTCGCTGAACACGGAAATACCAAGCCCGATGTAGCGCCCCTTGGCGCGCATCTCGGTTTGCCGGATCCTGAAAGCGGGAATGTCCATTCTCTGGACAGCCACCTCCATGGCCTGCTTGTAGGAACCTTCGTCGTAGACAAGGCCGGTTGGCGACCGATGCGGAAAGCTGTCGATCAGATTGCGGCGGCGAATTTCGACCGAATCGATTCCCAGCCTTTTCGCCGCAACATCCATCAGCCGTTCCATGGTGAAGGTCAGCATCGGACGTGCAACGCCGCGATACGGCGCCATCATGCAGGTGTTTGTCGTCACGCCACGGGAACGAGCGGCGTATTCGCTAAAATCATACGGGCCCGGCAATTCGGCAAACGCCATCAGCGGCTCGACGCCGCAGGAGACCGGATAGCAGGAAAATGCTCCGACATTCGAACGCAGATCCGCATCCAGGCCGAGCAGCCTGCCTTCTTTCGAGAAGGCCGCACGAATGGTGAAAGCCTGATCGCGGCTGTGCGCAGAGGCCAGAAAATTCTCCCGTCGATCCTCAGTCCACGCGACGTTGCGCTTTAGCTTGCGCGCGAGCCAGACCAGCACGACATTTTCCGGAAACAGCGACATTTTCTGACCAAAGCCGCCACCGACATCGGGAGCGATGACGCGCAGATCGGATTCCGCGATACCAAGCGTGTCGGCGATACCGGTCCGCAGCATATGCGGCATCTGGACCGAGGCCGTCAGCGTCACCCGTCCGCTGCCGGCGTGGTATTCGGCCAGGCCGGCGCGCGCCTCCATGGGAGCCGCCGATTGGCGATGCGAGCGCAAATCGAGCGTAACGATTTCAGCGGCATCCTCGAAGGCCTTATCAAGACCGGCGGTCTTCATCCGACCTTCGACAAGGACCGGATGAACCGGATCGGCACCGGGTTCCAAAGCAAGGTCGAGGTCAAGCACGGGATCGGTCGCCGCGATATCTATAAAGACCTGTTCGGCAAGATCCTCGGCGAGAGCCGGACTGTCCGCCACGACGACCGCAACAGGCTGCCCCGTGAAAACCACCCGATCAATCGCCAGCACCGGCTGCCCAATCGGGATGTAATCAGGGCGATGGAGAATGGGTCGGATCGGCCTGAGATCGGCGAGATCACGGCCTGTGAAGATGGTTGCGTCCGGCGGAACTTCGATGTCGAGAATCGCGCCGCGTGCCACCGGGCTGCGAACTAAGCGAACGGCGGCTGCATCGCCTATGCGATCGGCGACGTAGCTGCCACAACCCCTCAAGAGTGCCGGGTCCTCGAGCCTTGGCAACGACCGCCCGATCCAATTCATGCGGCGGCCTCGGTCAACGCGCGCTTGACGACCGTAGCAATGAGATCCTGGCGATACTCGGCGGAAGCATGGATATCCGCGGTTGGAGTAACCGCAGTGCGAGCCTCTTGGGCAACTGCGTCGAAGATCTGCGGCGAGGCAGACTTGCCAACAAGCAAGCGCTCCAGCTTTTCGAGCCGGATCGCACGATCCGATACACCGCCAATACCGAGTCTTGCCTCTTTTATTACACCGGATTCAATCCGGAGTGCAGCCAAGGCCATCCCCAGCGCAAAATCGCCAGCCCGGCGGGAATACTCATTAAATCCCGTCCGCCAATCGTCCGCCATCAAGGGCAAACGTATTTCCGAAAGGATCTCATCCGCGGCCAGATCCGTCGTAAATGTTCCCTTGAAGAATTCGTGGCTAGGGATGATCCGTTCACCGCGACTGCTTTTGGCAGCGATCTCCGCTCCCAGCGTCGTTGCAACGAGGCACCATTCCGCGGCCGGATCGGCATGAGCAAGACTGCCTCCGAACGTACCTCGCTGCCTGATCGGAAAGTGCGCGATGTGCCGCACAACCTTGGTCAGGAGATGACCAAGCGGACCCGCAACGATACCTCGATGAAACGTGGCATGGCGCGTCAAAGCACCAATCGAAACGCTTTGGTCTTTCTCTTGAACGGAAGACAGTTCCTTCAACTCATTGATATCGATCAGAATCGAAGGCCGCAGCAGGCGAAAGTTCATCGCGGGAACCAAGCTCTGCCCACCGGCCAGAATCTTGCAGTCATCCTGATTTTCCGACAGCAGAACGAGCGCCTCGGAAACACTGGCTGGCTTGAAATATTTGAACGATGCCGGCTTCATAAGCTCTAAACCAGACTGACGCGCCCAAACCGGGCGTGCGGTTACGGGCGGAAGATTTAGCGGCCGTCCGGGCCCCCCATGCTTTGCCCTGCGGCGATGCGGCGCGAACCCAGCACTGCATTTGCAACGTCCCCGACGGCCTCAACCGCCTCGTCCATGCCCTGGAAGCAGACGATCCGGCAAGGGCACGCCTCAAGACCTTCATAGCGCCAGGGAAACGCTCCTATGACGGCGCGCTGATTCAACATCTTCTCAATATCTCCACCGATATTCTCGGCGTGGATCAGCCCCTCCTGAAATGCATATGAATGGAAGGGAAACATGTCTTCAGCGATGTGACGGCCCGACTTCTTGTGAACATAGTTGTACTCACCGAAAAACTCTTCGCAGGTCTTTCCAACACGAGCCTCGAAGCGCTTCGCAAGATCAGGCCTCATCAGACGAATGGACGTATTCATCGAGTGATCGCCGGACCCGCAATCGATCCCGAACCACTTGATTTTCTTCTTGAGCATCCATTCGAGCAGTTCGATTTTTCCACCGGGATGCATACAAAAATATCGAACCAGGTCCTGCTCGGGTTGGCCTTCCCAATAGCGATGCCAGCCGGTGTGAATGATCATAATATCTCCGTCACGAACCTCGACAGGCGCCTGCTCGATCATCTCCGGCGTGATCACGGCCCAATCGTCCA
>WNFJ01461262.1_pt4 | contig 10926 bp, 7 predicted proteins | sample 5400461 | NCBI WGS metagenome assembly WNFJ01 (sample SAMN13153349, study PRJNA577476) | soil metagenome | isolation source: 115 cm saprolite on Douglas fir-dominated hillslope | place: USA:California | collected 2013-09-17 | reverse complement strand
TAAGCCGCTCTTGCTCCCACACAGGTTGTGTCCACTTCAGCGACGTGGACACAACCACTCTTCATGAGAGAGTCAAGACGGCCAGCGTTCCACGCTTACTCTAAAGGATTGCTTCCTGCCGAAGGTACGACTGCGTGTCAAGTATCCGGATATCAAGTCCGAATGGCCCGCATACGGTGTCATGAGGCAGCTGGTTCTTGACAATGGTCAAGAATTTCACAGTTCCAGCCTGGAACAGGTTTGCCTTTCACTGGGCATTACGATGCAGTTTTCGCCTCGTCGAACGCCCTGGGCTAAGGGGAAGATCGAAAGGTTCTTCGGAACGATGAACAGAGACATCGCGCATGGAAATCCAGGAACCACCTTCAGCAATATCTTCGACAAGGACGACTACGATCCAGCAAAGCATGCCGTGATCACCCTCTCGATCTTACAAAACATTGTACGTAAGTGGATTGCAGATGTTTACCACCAAGAAATTCATCGCTCTCTTCAAACAACCCCTGCGGAGATGTGGAACTCAAGTATCAGGTTCGAGGACATCCGTCTCCCTGACAATACGACTGAACTAGATGCCATTATGGGCACTTCCCACAAGCGCGTTCTTACCCACAAAGGAATTGAATTTGAAAGTTTGTTGTATAACTCTCCGGAGCTAAGTGAGTGGCGACAGATCGAAGGAAACAAAATCGATGTCGAAATCCGCGTCGATCAGAGCGATCTGGGCAGCATCCGTGTGCTATTCCCGAAGACGTCCACGATAATCCGAGTCCCCTGTCTAAGCGATAGCTACGCCAACGGAATTAGCTTATGGCAGCACAGAGTTTTTAAAAGGCGGGCACGCACCGCCTTCATGGAACTGAATGCGACTGGTTGGCTTCAGGCTAAGAGAGACATTCAGTCGATGGTCGAGCAAGACATGTTGTCCAAGCATAAGAGGTCACGGAAGCGTGCGGCACGATTCCTCCAAGACTCTAAGCAGGGCTCACGGGATAGGCACGAGGCAGTTCCCGCTTCCGAGCTGTCGTTCTCGCACAGCTCTGGTCCCGGCGAGGTCAATCCCAATACATCCCATTTTGGGCCTGCGAAGATTCAACATGACGAGTCTCATCTGGTGAGTGACTCGGACGATGATGAGAGTGGCTTCGAGCCAATATATAGAGGAGATTACACACGTGAATAGTTACGCGCCGATGACAGAAAAAATAATGATCCCGCATTCGGCCTTTTCTGACGCGCTCGGCCGCGTAAATCAATGCTTCTCATTTTCGATTAACAAGCCAGAGGCAGAAGGTCTGGCGATTGTCGGAGAATCGGGTACGGGTAAGACTAGCGTCCTTAGGACTTTCCTCGAAAGACACAAACCCACTCATCGGGCGGACGGGATGGAGATACCGATCCTTTTTGCATCCGTCCCCAGTTTGCCCACGGTCAAGAGTCTCGCTGGCGTCATACTGGAAGGTCTTCACGCGAGTGACCCAGAGCGGGGAACGGAAAACGAGAAATCTAGGCGGATCAGGGTTCTGATGCGGGAAACAGGGACTCGAATGCTGATGATCGATGAGTTTCAGCACTTCTATGACCGTGGAACCCACAAGGTTATGCACCATGTCGCAGACTGGCTTAAGATCCTCATCGACGATACTCGCACAACTTTGATCGTCTCGGGGTTGCCAACCTGTCTTGCTGTTATCGACCAGAATGAACAACTGGCGAGACGCTTCTCTGGCGCTATTCGTCTTACGCGATTCGATTGGGAAGTCGCCGCTGAACGCAAGCAATTTACAAAGGTTTTGAAGACTTTCCATGACGAGATCACGAAAAAGTATGACGTGCCTGGATTCGGTTCAAGTGATATGGCGTTTCGTTTCTGGGTAGCGACGGGAGGATTGATGGGCTATCTCTCGAGGCTGCTACGACAGCTTGAGCGCAACGCCATCGTCGAAGGAAGAAAGGTCATCACGCTCAGTGATTTGCACAGCGCTCACATGCAATCAATCTGGATGGCTCAACGTCTTCCCAACCTGCCACAACCATTCGCTCAGAGTTTCACGACAGAAGAGACGGTAGACATCTTCGAGCGAGTCCGCAAGATTGGTAGCGTCATCGAATTTCCGCTGCGGGGCGGCAAGCATACATCCCCTCGGCAAAAGCGAGAGTCCCTCAACCAGGCGTTGGTGGGCCGTTGAGTCTTCCTATACTGGTCCGGCATCCCGCCCCGCACCCTACCGAAAGTCTGATGGGGTATGTCTTGCGCTTAAGTGAGGTGAACGGATACACGACGCCTTGGAGCATCTACCAATTGGCTCGCATGAAGCAAAGCGATGCTCGAGGCACTGGGATGAAAGTGAGCAATCTAGCCGTGATCAGTCGGAGATCTGAATCTGACCTGAGAAAAATCGCTTTTTTCCCGACGGTTGAACGTCCGCGTTGGTGCAGCTTGCTCGGTCACGACCTAGTCCCGACTGATCTCAGCGTCACGGGGGCGAAATTTTGCCCTACTTGTGCGAGTGATCAAGGTTTCATCGAATCACATTGGCACCTGACGCTAATGGTTGGCTGCCCGATCCATGCTCGCCTATTGACCTCAACCTGCTCCGGGTGTGACCAACGCATACGTTGGTTCCGCCCCGGGATATTGGAGTGCGCGTGCGGCAAGGACCTGCGAGGAGAAACTGCGCCAACGATATCCCTGGCAGAGGCCAGTCTGCTGGACGTCGCCAGAAGGAAGGCACTTGGGCTACCGGCCAGCCCAGAGAATCAAGCGTCGCTGCCCCAAGCGGAACTCTTATCGATGAGCCTCCGCACGATTTTAGTTGTGATCCAGGTACTCGGCAAATACCAACTTATCGCAGACGGCTTTACGGAGCGGGCAGACGAGCTCCAGTTGGTGGTTTCGGCGTCTCGTGTACTCGCGGATTGGCCGAGCAACTTCTATGCGTTGCTGCAGTCGCTCGGGGAACGCATGACCGTGGAGACCAATTCTGGCATCAGAAAGCAGTTTGAGAATATCTATCACGCGCTGTTTAAGAACAAAACAATCCAGCCGCCTGAGCAGACGGCCTTCCTGAGGGAAGCCTTTATAGACTTTGCCATGGACCACTGGGGCAGGGGAGTCGTCGACTCTCGTTTTCTCAGGGGGCTGCGAGGCGGCGCTACGGGACGGTTCATGACACAGGCGGCCTTTGCCAGGAAAATTGGGGTACAGCCAAGGACCGCAGCAAAGATTCTGAAGGATCGCGGCATCCCCTCAAAAAGGGTCAAGTGCGGTGCGGCGTTTCGCGTCCTGATTGACCTTCGCAATGTTTCGCTACCTTGCTCTAGTCCGGGTACTATCCTTCGTTGTCGCGACGCGGCTCGACAACTTGGAATATCGCCCGAGGTTCTGCAGATCCTTAAGCATCGCGGACTATACAGTGTGCAGCACCTCTCCCCCGCGCGCCCTGGTTTCCACACACTTGACGTTCAACTGTTCAAACAGGGAATGCTGGCCTTAGCGCCGTCAACCGGTCTACCGGCAATTTCTAAGGCAGACGGCATTTCTCTAGGAACCGTTTTTCGGAATCCGCATGATTCCCCGGCGACTAAGGCTACAGTCATTGGGGCGATCCTATCGAAGGAGATAGTTGTCTTGAGTAATGTCGATGGGACCATAGGGGGTCTGCTGCTGGAGGCGACCAGCTATCAGCGATGCTTGGTGGGTGCTCGAAAATGTCTCAGTGAGACTCGGAAAGAAACCTAAAAATATGGCAAACGCTGTGGAGTGCAACGGAGGCACAGTTCGGGATTTGGTAAGCGTAGATGTGCTCTAGCCAGCCAATACCCTGTTCGCTCGCAGATTGAGGACGTGCCAATGAAGGTAGCGGTCAACGCATGATTCCGTCAAAACTGGTTCGACACCCCTCCTTATCCGACGGAAAGGCTCCCGGGATATGTTCTCCGCCTCAGTGAGATGAACGGCTATGCCTCTCCGAGGAGCCTATATCGGTTGGCTGGAATGAAGGCGGATCAAACGTCGCTGAAGAATTTTAATTGCTCAAAGTGTGCAGCTATAGCGAATCATCCAACTTCCTGCCTAGACCGGATTCATTCACATGTTCAGGGAATGACTCCCAGATATACGGCCTATCAGGCTTCAGAACTGCTGATTTCGTGTGCTTAGTAAGCGTGTGCAGCTTGATGGCAAATATCAGAAGTTAATAGAGGTCACGCATCACAGAAACGATGCAATCTCCTTATCAAGGTTGCCGGACTGATTTGCCCTTACGGCTGATCTACCCCGGCATTCTGGGATAGTTCCTTACAGGGCCGGTCTTGGCTGGGGCATCTAGTGTATCGGCCGTACAAGGAAGAAGGGCTAGTGCTGAAGGGGATGAAACCACACGGAAAGCGGAGAGCTGTGCGGCATGGGGAGGAACGGTTCAAGGCCACAGGCCGGATCAGGCTTGGGGCATCGACTTCGTTGCAGCCGATCGAATTATGGAATTAATATCGATTGGTGAGGAAAATGCTTGACCCGCTCAATCTTTTGCCACAAACTTCCGCCGGTGCGAGTTTCCCAACGGAGGAACTGATTCTGTCGAAGCTGTATCAGTCATACAAGCGCCTGATTGACGTCCACATCCCGAGAAGACAAAGCTTCCTGAACGGGTTGGTCGCTATTGATGAGTTGTAATAATGCATTCGATCTCACATTGGTCGAAGGCCAGATGAGCGATATGCCGATGTAGATAGCGAGAGAGGACAATATGGGACCTCCAACGATGAATGTAGTCGTAAGGTCACCATGCATTTGGGCAATCTTTTCTGCAAAGATGAATTTGATCAAACCGAACGCAATAGCTCCCCCAGCCCAGGAGCCGATAGCCGCCGCTGGCCCACTGCGCCGGAAGCTTCGTAACATGCCTAACAGCATTGGAATCGCGATCGGACCAACCAAAGCACCATACCAAAGAATTAGCAGGCCAATCACTCCGCCGAAGTGGCCGGCCGTGAGCGCGATCAACATGCTAAACGCGAGAAAAACGAAGGTGCAGATTCTGCCTGTCAGCAGTTGGCTCTTATCACTTGATTGTGAACCATTTCCGCGAAGTGCCGGCAAAATGTCGCGAACCACCACAGCGGAGGTGGCATTCGCATCGGAAGACGTCATTGCCATGGTATGTGCAAAGAGGCCCGCCAGGACGAGCCCGACCAGCCCATGGGGCAAGAGCTTGCCAACCAATAAAGCATATGACTGTGAAGGGTCGGAGAGATGCGGAAGAAGTAGCGGAGCTGCCCACATCGGAAAGAACAATACGAGCGGCCACACCAAATAGAGGCTGGAGGAAAGCAGGGCTGCCTTACGCGCGTCTCCGCCGGTTGGTGAAGCGATAAAGCGTTGTGCCAGGCTCCATGTCCCACCGTTGTAGGACAACGTATTCACCAGCAGGTAAACAAGGGCGAAGGCAAGTGTGTACTGTCCAGCAAACGGACTGGAATGCTCAGGGGGGAGACGATGCCAAATTGTCCAGAGTGCGGAAACGCCCCCGAGCCTTCCAAGGACGGCCACTAGCATGACGCAGCCGGCGATAAGCTGAATGATAAATTGACTGAGATCCGTGAGGGCATCTGCCCAAAGCCCACCAACAACGGAGTAAATTACCGTTACACCTCCTGTTAGAAGTACACCCCACACAAGTGGTACATCTGCAAATACCTGAAGAAGGATGGCCGCTGCTGTCCATTTCGCGCCGACATCGAAAATCTTGAGCAAAGCTCCGCTCCACGCGAGTAGCTGCTGCGTTGGCAGGTCGTAACGTATGAGGAGATACTCTAGTGGTGAGATAACCCTCAATCTTTGCCGAAGGCGCGACCACCTGGGTGGAAAGATGCTTGAGCCAATCAGCAATGCGAGACTTATAGAACAAGCCCACCAGATATAGATATTAAAACCAGACGAATACGCGATTGCCGCATAACCTACAAATACGGCTGAACTGTAGCCCGACATATGATGTGATATGCCGGAAAGCCACCATGGCATAGTTCCACCGGCGGTGAAGAAGTCGCTTGCGACCTTAATCTTCGTACGAGCCCATACTCCGACAAAGAGCATCAACAGGAAATAGGCGATTAGTATTCCCCAATCGAGGGACCTCACGTTAGTCCATCCAATTCAGACGCAGACTCCGTGTCCAGATAAATAGTTGCATCAGGATGAGTGCGGAGGATGGTAGCAGGACAATCCGTTGAGATGCGCTCTTCGAGCGTACGCCGGACAATTTCAGCTTTGCGCACACCGGGCACCGATACGATCAGTTTAGGAACACGAAAAATCGTCGGGATGGTGAGCGTAATAGCACTCTCCGGAACTTCTTGAAGAGTTTTGAACCAACCCTCCGCAGCTTGCTGTTGTCGGCATACTGTGTCCAGATGCACGATCTTCATATCCAGCGGATCGTCGAAATCTGCTGCGGAGGGTTCGTTAAAGGCCAAATGTCCGTTTTCCCCGATTCCGAGCAAACAAAGTTGCGGATCAACTGAACGCAACTTCTCGGCATAGTTCCGGCATATCTGTTTCGGATCTGGCGCTGTTACGTCGATCTCGAAAAATTCCTTCATCTGTACACGCTGCGTCAAGTTCTCCCGCAAATAGCGGCGGAACGAAGCTGGGTGATCAGCGGCCATGCCGATATAGTCATCCAGATGAAAACCACGAACTTTATTCCAGGGCAGACCAGGAATTTGGGTCAGCGCATGTAATGTGCCGAGTTGTGAAGCTCCAGTAGCAAAAATGACCCCTATACTATCCCCTAGATGGTCTGACTGGTTAAGTGCTTGTGCCGCAGCCCGCGCAGCAGCTTCGCCCGCGGCTTGACTGCTGGGATGAATCTCTAACTTCAGGGTTCCAACTTCAAAACGTCTTATCGCCATATTTTGTACCAGCAAGAATTTATCCTCCTTGTCATAAATCTTAAATTGAATAAAACTACCCACTGCACATCATTGGATTCACACTTCTGCATGCATCACGAGTTTGCTAGTCTGATTAGCTCAAACTGGAACGCGCCGAGCTTCCGAAGATAACTTGATCGGAACACCTGTACGATTTCAGAGCGATTACTGTTGTTCCCGACGGACGCTGTTGATGTTGATTTCCGTACAAAAACTCTGCGGCTGCACCTGTATGCTGAACCTCTTGATTATTGAGAAGCGTCAATTTCTTGTGCGGAACGCATGTAATGCTGGGCATGACTGATACCCCAATCGCGTTTCCGGTCTTCGGTGATTGCGAAGCATCCAACGGCAAATCAGTTTTTGGACTATTGTGCAATCCCCACTCCTTGCAGAGCTTCGTCGGACTCCATATTTTTGGAAGCTGGGGCGGGGCCGACCGAATCTCTCTTGATAAATTCGGTCGGGATTGTAACGTGCTGCGGTTCCTGACCGGGTTTGGCGATACGATTGAGAATTAGCTCAACCATCAGCCGTCCCAACTGCTCAGGAAATTCCCTAATAGTGGTCAACCCTGGGTATAGCAACGCACCTAAGGTATCGTTGCAGCCTACGACACTGATGTCGTGAGGAATACTTAAGCCGTTTTCTCGTAGCGCCTTATACACACCATGCGCCGAAGGATCATTGCCAGCAAAGATGGCTGTGACGGGTTCGCCGGAGGCCAGCAAAGACTTAGTTCCAAGATATCCGATTGCAGTATCGTCTTCGGAGTCAATATTGCTGTGCCTCGGTACGAGGCCAGCTTCGTCCATCGCGCGACTGTAACCACTGAAGCACCGCGCAAACCAAGGCAGGCGGGTATTACCTACAAACCAGATATGGCGATGGCCCAGGCTGATTAGATATCGGGTAATGTCCTGGCCGCCTTGAATGTCATCGGAAAAGACCACATCCTTCTTCAAATCCTGCTGCTCATCGATAATGTTGTTGCCGAGAACTACAAAATTGATGCCCTTATGGGTTAACAACTCGAGAAGATTACTGGAGTTCGTGCCCGCCAAAATGACCCCTCGGACCATATCGCGGCGCTGGACGATCTTCGGCAAGTGCAGTTCTCTCCAGGGAACCTGTGGCGAATAATTAAATGAAAGAAACAACAGGTCCCACCCATGCGCAGCGCAGTATGCTTCCGCACCAATCAAAATTGGCGAGTGGAACGCATGCACCATCGCACGATTGCTGAGAAGGAACACCAAGGATTTGGTCTTGTTCCGATGGGAAAGATCGATATCCAGCTTCGCCACCGCATCCAGAACGACCTTTTGAATGTCTGGAGCAACAGTATTATTTCCATTGAGTACCCGGGAAACGGTAGCGACACTCACGCCTGCGGCGGACGCAATTTCTCGAAGCCCCAGCTTGGTATTTTTGGGCTGATTATTTTTCATGGGTGCCTGGATCTCACCTGGTTCTGATTGGCTAAAGCTATTCCTATCAATGCAAGTCCGTTCGAATGGCGGCGTATGAGATTCATGTGAACCCTAGATGCTTTTACCATAATCTTGCAAGCTCTTCGTCTCGATTCTGCAACCTTCCCCACTATAGAGATAATTTTCACATTTATCAAGAAAATATCCGACTAGGTTTGGCTGCAGATGGCACCGTCTTTCCCCTGAGTGCCACTCGGAAAATCGTTCCAGGAACTCAAGATGCTGAAAGGACATCGGCGAACGGTCCAGGCACCGAAGTTCTATAAGCCATTTGTTTACTACAATATACTACGATATAGCGCATCTAAGCGGGGCGTTAAAGAGCTTCTGTGTCCAATCTTGAAGGTGGTATTTAGCGGCGGAAGGAAGCGCGTGTCCCACTCTGCAATTGGTAATTCGGGAAAATACCTACGTGTTCGATGTAAATTATCTCAAAATAGAGAAAATTTCTCTTGACAGGCAGTGATTGTGAATTTATCGTAACGAATATTTCTCGGCAGAAAATTAGGGAAGTTTTCAGGGAATGCGGAATTTCTGACAGATCGGAATCTCGCGTTTCCGGTGTCTTTCTGACTCTATATGTGGTTTTGTTTCCGGCTTGTCTTATAGAACCCAGTCAACCATTCGTTCAACCGTGAGGAGTTGTAAATGAAAATTCTTACTGTTATTCGCCAATACGCGATGGCCTTAGTCGTTCTCAGTGCTGCAACGCCGGTCCTCTTTGGTCAAACATCGGACTCCCAGGTACTACGAGCAACTACATACAACTCCCACTTTCCAGAAGCGGCGGGGGAAGGGGAAGCGTTCAACGGGATAGGCGTGTCACACGACGGAACCGTTTATTACGTCCTCTCTTCGGCGAAGTACAACGTTGCTGGACAGATGTACTCCTTGGATCCGAAGACGAAGGGGGTCACGCACCTCGCCGATTTGAGCGACGCGGTCGGTGAAGGCAAAATCAAAGCAGTCGCACAAGGGAAAAGCCACGTCGATTTTTTCGAGGACAATGGCAAGCTGTACTTCTCCACGCACCTGGGTTACTACAACCAAGTAGCGGGAGTTGAAAGGACGGCAGCAGTACCTGACGGCTATCTTCCTTACCCGGGTGGACACTTTCTTTCTTATGACACGAAAACGGGGAAATTCGAGAATCTTGCGACCGCGCCGGGCGGGGAGGGAATTATTACCATGAATATGGACTTGCAGCGCCGTCGCATGTATGGCATAACCTGGCCGACCGGGCATTTCTTGCGCTATGACTTGAAGAGCGGGGAATTGAAAGATCTTGGAACGCTTTTTCATGGCGGAGAAATCGGTTCTCTCGGGGACACGTATAGAGCCATTTGCCGCCGAATTGTAATAGATCCGCGGGATGGCTCGGCTTACTTCACCACAGGAGACGGAGCAATTCATCGATATCGCTACGATACGGACGCAATAGAAACCGTAACGGGTGCCGATCTCAAGAAGGATTACTTCGGGGTGTTTGACCCCACGGTTCATGGCATGGCTTACAACTGGCGAGCTGCGGTTTGGGATCCTTCAGAGAAAGCTATCTTCGGCGTAAATGGTAGGTCGGGTTACTTGTTTCGGTTTGATCCCAATGCCCCGTCGGTTGAGCTAATGGAGCGGCTTACGTCCGAATCATCGAAGAAAAGCGGGACGTTCGATAAGTTCGAATATGGATATCTGGGCCTGACTCTGGGAGCAGACGGGCACACGCTGTATTACCTGACCGGGGGGGCAGCTCCCCTACCCGGCAATGCTAAGGGTACGGCGACGGCGCACGGCCAAAGAGAAGGCTGTCATCTAATCACATACGACATTTCGAACGGGAAGTATGTGGATCATGGTCGAATTGTGTTAGACAACGGTGACCCTGCGAGTGCCCCACAAAGTCTAGCGATTGGTCTTGACGGCACCGTCTACACGTTGTCATACGTCGTCCGAAACGGAAAAAGTGGAATAGAGCTGATCAGCTTTCATCCGTAAAGATTGAGTTATTCGATTTTTTGACTTCTGAATCCGCATCGTGAACGGACACCCTCTCCGGCGGTGTAGTTTCTTGTTCGATTAGAGCCTTGTACCACTCCCAGGACGCAGTCTTAGGAGTGGTACGCGGCACTAGGCCAATATGGCTTCCGGCTCTTCGATGAGGAAGAGCTCCTATTGTCTTACCTCGTAGACCATTTGAATCTTGACCACTCGCTTGAAGGTTGCTGTAGGACAGCTGACGACCTTTTCAAACCCTTACCAACAACTCGACGCTTTTTCACGGAGACGGAAAGATGCCTAAGCATATCCAAGCGATACGATTCATAGCGGTCGCCTTACTGTTCATCAGTAGCATGGCGTCCAAAGCCCAAACTATTACCGGTAGCGTGAATGGCACAGTGACCGATCCATCCGGAGCGATCATTGAGGGAGCAAAAGTAACCGCGACAAGCGTAGAGACGAATCAGAGCAGCACCACTGTCACAAACAATACCGGCGTGTA
>WNFJ01423323.1_pt1 | contig 10926 bp, 6 predicted proteins | sample 5400461 | NCBI WGS metagenome assembly WNFJ01 (sample SAMN13153349, study PRJNA577476) | soil metagenome | isolation source: 115 cm saprolite on Douglas fir-dominated hillslope | place: USA:California | collected 2013-09-17 | reverse complement strand
AGGGAAAGGTCTTCCGGTACAGTGGCGCCTAAGCCCGATTCGCTGATATCGCGAGTGCGGCCATAGATTCTGGTGGCGGTTCTGACGATCAGCCGCAGATCCAGCGCGAACCTGGCGTGTTCACGGTAGGTAAGTTTAGACGCTTTACGCATTAGAAAGCCCAAACATTAACACGGTCATTTGCGGGAAGCGTAGATTACTTTGATAATGCCCAAGTGATCATCATGGTTCGAGTTTCTTCAGGGCCCATCGTGCGTGTTCCGCTATGACGGGGTCCGCCTCGGCCGCCATCTTCTCAAGGTGAGGAATAAACTCCCGGCGTCCACTGTTGCCCATGGCGACGGCCACGTTACGCTTCAGGCCGGAGTACTTGGCGCGCTTGATTGGTGATTCGCGAAAGGTCTCACGGAAACTCTCTTCATCCAGTTCCGCGAGCAGCGCAAGGTCGGGATGAAACAAGTTCTCCTGAGGCTGGAACTCAGGCGCGCTGGTGAATGGAGCGTTGCCGGCCTTGTTGTTCCACGGACACACATCCTGGCAGATGTCGCACCCAAAGATGTGGTGTCCAACCTGGTCCCGAAATTCCAACGGGATCGCACCACGCTTTTCGATTGTCAGGTAGGCGATGCAGCGACGGGCGTCCAGCTTGCCGGGAGCGACAATCGCTTCCGTAGGGCAAGCCTCAATACACCGGGTGCAACTTCCGCAACGGTCCGGTGACGGGATTCCCGGTGTGAGTTCGAGCGAGGTAAGGATTACTCCCAGAAAAAAGAACGAACCCAGCTTGGGATGGATAAGACAGGTATTCTTGCCAATCCATCCGAGACCGGCGTACTTGGCATAGACACGTTCGACGATCGGCCCGGTGTCAACATAACTGCGTGTTTCTGCTGTCAAGCCGTGCTGGGACGCGAGCTGCTGGATCGCCACCTCAATCTCTTTCAAACGCGGTTGCAGCGCCTGATGGTAATCTTTGTTTCCCCAGGCATAACGAGAAACCCATCCGCGACGCGGGTCATCCACCTCCGTCGAGAACGGCCGGTCCGTGTTGTAATTGAGGCCGCAGACCACGACCGAACGCACCCATGGGGCGGCATTCCTGGCTGATGCCCGGCGAAGCTCCCCGGCCTCAGTGCGCTTCTCCAGATACTTCATCTCACCGGCGTAACCGGCGTCTACCCACCAAACGCGCTGAGTTCAGGCAGGTCGTCTTCGTGGACGGGTGCTATCCCGGCAAGTTCAAATCCGGCGTTCTTGGCGGATTGAGCAATGAATTGCCCGATTTGTTCGGAGGAGAGCACTCCTTATTATTATCGCTGATACATGGGCCCGGAGGGGGCGCGGCCGGGTGTAGACGAATCCAGCGAATCTGCATCCAAATGTGTGTGTAAGGTTGCCTGGGAGAGTAGCTGGATGAGTCAGCGCTATTTACAGCAAATCCCTATCAAATGACATCTCAATACAGAGCTGCTGATCGTGCTGACGTCTTTGTGTCTTAATGTAATAGGAGTCTGGGCCCATGATGTGTAGTTTTTGCGGTACCGTCAATCATTCTGAAAATAGATTTTGCGGCATGTGCGGCGTGCGCTTTGAACGCCGAAAGACCGAGAGGAGAGTTCCTGAAACCAGCGGGCAGGTATGTGCTTCTTGCGGACACAGCAACCAGCCTGGCCATAAATTCTGCGGGCTGTGCGGCTCCAGAGTTGACCGTCGAGACCAGGAGCGCAGGGCCGTTGCTTCTGCCGCCAAATTAAACGCCGAACTTCCAGCTCCCGAGGGAACCGGGATCAGTCCGGTACTTGCCAGATCCGCCGTTTCTCGAACCCCGGTCCAGACCGCGCCGAGAGTTGCTTCTGTACGGCCACAGCCGGCTCCCGCGCCGCGGAGCGAACCGGTCGTGCACACCACGATCGGAGGGCCGTCATTCCTCGGTCTGAATTCCGAGCCGCCCAGTAGCACCGAGTACCTGCTGGAAGACGAGTCATCGTCTCGCGGAGGTCTGCGCAAGTTCGTCCTGCTTATCATTCTTGCCGCAATCGTCGGACTGGGGTATGTTCAGTGGCGCTCCAGCCATAACAGCGCCAAGTCTCCATCCGTGCCGCAGCAAGATCCCGCCTCGGTGCCGAGACCACGAGGCGACAATAAAGTTCCGCCGGCTGCGCTGCCTAAGTCGCAACCGCCGCTACCGCAAGAAGCGAAAGCAGAGAGTCCACCAATAGACCGCGACGTAAAACCGGCATCAGGGAAGGAAATCACGAAATCCGGCTCAGTGGACCCGCAAGATCAGGCCCCGGTGAGAAAAACGGCAAATGCCAGCGTGGCTGAGGAGCAGGCGCCGGTGGAACCGCCACGAGAGACAGGGCGTCAAAAGCCCAGTGCAGCATTGCTCCGAGCGCAACGGTATTTGCAGGGCCGCGGCGCTCCACAGAGTTGTGAGCAAGGTTTGATCTACCTGCGCGCCGCCACACAACAGCAGGATCCGAATGCCGCCATCCAGATGGGCGCTCTTTACACCAGCGGACACTGCGTGGAGCGCGATCCCGTGAAAGCCTATCAGTGGTTCAATATTGCGCGGCAGCAGCAGCCGGAAAATCGCTGGGTGGAGAGTAATCTCAACAAGCTCTGGGCCCAGATGACGCCGCAGGAGCGGCGGAGCATTCAGTAACCGCTAGATTCCGAGTTTCTTTACTTCTTCGTTATAGTACTTGCGATAGAGAATGTCCCATTCCTGGGTACCCTCTACAATCGTGCGGCGCTGGCTTTCGATTTTTTGCCGGGCGGCAACGTCGATCTTCTCTTCCTGCTTGAGCAGCTCTTCCAGCAATTCACGCACTTTCATGCGGATACTGTTGCGATCTTCCAGAAATTCAACGTGCTCCATCTCGGCGAGGGCGTCCGCGGCGGTGTGGGCCAGTTTGTTTAATTTGTCGCGGGAAAGTCTCACAACACCGCCTTGTATTTGCGCACCAGTTCGCCTTTAACTTTCTTGAACATCTCCTGATAGCTGGCGCCGGCCCGCTGCATCTCGTCCTGGTACTGTTCGAGGATCAGGCGAACCTCATCATTAATACGGTCTTCGAGTTGCAGCTCTTCCAGAAGCGCGTTGTTGAGCGCCTCGGAGACGCTGGAGGCGTCTTTGGTCCCGATAAAGTCGCTGGCAACCAGCTTTTGTGTTATCTGCCGGGCCAGGTACCCGACATATTCTTTGGACAGGAGCATGCGCGTTGAGGTCTATGTGATTGAAAAAAATAGTTTAGCACACGCGCTTGGTAAAGCTGATTAGCGTCACAACGATACTGAGTTGAAAACCTTCTCCGCCAGCGTATTGGGGGTGGCTCCAGGAAGCGCGCCGAGCGCGAAAAATGTCAGCAGTGTGTAAGCGCCAAGGTTGGTGCGGAAGCAGATCATTCGGAACAGAACCAGCGTTCAGGCGACCAGGGTGCCTAAGACGAGGGGTGGCATTCAGGACCTCCCAAGTGCACAAAAGGGGATGGCAACATAATTAAGAATGAGAATACTCTTATTCCCGCACTTGGGTGTCAATGAGAACCGGTAGTTTTGGAGCGCCCACACTCCCAGCGCAAACGCAACTTACTAAGGTACTCACTCGGGCAACAGGCGTAGCTGGCCTTTTTGGCCTATTTCGCTATGAAAACTGGTAACTTGGTCTAACCACTAGACCATGAGACGCTTGCGCGCCTTCGTTTTGGCCGTGCTGCATCTGGCCCTGATTCCCGCAGCATCCAGGATCATTGCTCAGCAGTCACTGCCGCTCCCCGACCATCCCCGGTACGGGTTTCAACACCTTTCTGAGCAACTCAGTCTCTCCACCGCTACGGTTACCTGTCTGGCACAAGATCAACAGGGCTTCCTATGGATTGGCACGCAAAACGGGCTCTTCCGCTATGACGGTTCTACGGTAACGCAGTTCTCCGCTGCTCAAGGACTGAACAGCATTCGCATTGATCAAATGTTCGTTTCGCCGCGTGGCGATCTTTGGGTGGCGACCGATTTCGGCATTTGGCGATACGTCCGCGGACGGTTTGAGCCACTGCGTCTGCCTTCGGGACACAAAGTCAGCGGATTACTCCAGTTTGCAGCGATTGACAGTAGCGATCATGCTTACGTGGTGGTGGAGGATGGCGTCATCCTGCGCATCAATGTCGATCATCCCGATGAATCTGAAAAAGTAAAATCAGAGCCGGTCACTCGCATTTTTCGCGCGCCAGACGATTCCATTCTGGTCGCGTGGAAAAACAAGGTCGGGCGCATTCCTAAGGGTGGCATCTCGGTCGAGCCACTTCCGGGCGAGCTGCCCGATTCCCCGGTACACGCTCTGCTGGTGGATGGAGCAGGAAACGTTTGGGCGCGCACGCCACGCCATTTCAGCCGCTTGGATCAGCAGGGCAAGCGCTGGGTACTCGATGATGCGGGACTTCCCGGCTCCAGTGATTTCGGATATCCAACGGTCGATGGCAAAGGCGAGATTCTCTTGCCCACAATCCGCGGCCTCTTTCGCCGCATCCAGGGACGATGGCAGGCTTTCGGCACACAAGAAGGCATGGCAACCGATGCGGTTTTTGCTGCGATTGAAGACCGCGAGGGGGCGATATGGATTGGCTTCGGCGGCGGTGGGGTGGAGCGTTGGCCCGGCCCGAGTGAGTGGCTCGGCTGGTCCACGCCGGAAGGTTTGCCCGATTCCGTGGTCTGGGCAACCGTGAGAGATCGGGACCGCCGGCTGTGGCTTGCCACGAATGATGGCTTGGCAATGTGGGCGCCCCAACAGCATAGATGGCGAGTATGGAGAGAGAGAGACGGCTTGGCCGGCAGCACGGTCCGCCGTTTGGTGATTGGTAGCGATAACACATTGTGGGCGCTCTCCGTTCCCGGCGGTATTACGCGCGTGGACCTGGCGAGTTTGAGTCTCCGCGCCATTAAGAGTCCAGACCATCCCAACGCTCGCGTGCCGTCCTACGTTGGAATCGTCGCGACTCCCACAGGCGGTATCTGGGCCAGCGGCGCTGGTTTTATTGACCAGTACAAATCGCAAGGCGGAAGCCTCAATCGTACAAGCGTTGCCCTTCCTCACGACGTGGAGATGTCTGTCTCAACTCTTAGCTTCGCCAAAGACGGAGTGCTCTGGGGAGCAGGGCGCGGTGGCGTCAGTCGCTTTGACGGGACCACGTGGCAACATTTCACCGCACGTGACGGACTGTTGATGGATAGCACCAACGGGGTTTGGGCCGTCAGCGGCACGGAGGCATGGGCCAGTTACTTTGAACCAAAGGGTGTCACGCGCATCCGCATAAAGGAGAATGGCGGGTTTGAGTTCAAACACTTCACCATGCGTGACGGCTTGTCCTCAGATTCCGTTTACCTGACCGGCAGCGATCGTGATGGCAATGTCTGGCTTGGCGGCGATCGCGGTCTGTCAGTCCTTCACCGGCTGTTGTGGAACGATGTCAGCGCAGAAGCTTTTTATGAGGATGCTGATGGCGGCATCTTCATCGGCACCAGCCGCGGATTGTCTTATCGCCGGCCGAAAGTAGAGTCCGCAAGGAGCGCACCGTCAGAGACTGTGATCACCTCTGCGACGTTTGCAGGCAAGGAACTGGTGTACTCTGACAGTCCTCAGGTCCCGTATGACGAGGGGACTTTCGAAGCTCATTTCTCCATTCCCGCGTTGGGCAATCCTTCGGGTCTTGGCTGCAAATATCAACTGTACGGCCTGGAGCGCGCTCCGGTGGAAACCACGTTTCGACAAGTGCGCTACACGGCCCTGCCTGCGGGCAATTACAAATTTGAAGTAAGTTGCGGTTCCGTGAGCCGCGGCTGGAGTCCACCCGCCGGCTACAGCTTTATGATTCTGCCGCCCTGGTGGCAGAGGCTCTGGGCACGCGCGCTGTTTGGTTTTCTGCTCGTTCTGGCCATGGTGTGGATTGTCTCCTTGCGTACGCGAACTCTGGAAAGACAGCGGCAGCGGTTGGAGGAAGCCGTAGCTGCTCGCAGCTTCGAACTGCAGCAAGCCAACAACAGATTTGAGGAAGCCTCTCTGACCGACCCATTGACTGGGGTCCACAATCGCAGGTTCTTTGAGGTCACGGTCCCACGCGATGTCCAACAGACTATCCGCGCCTACCAGACCGCAAGTCCAGATGATCCACCGCGTGACCGCGATCTGGCATTCTTCCTGGTAGACTTGGACCATTTCAAGAGTATCAATGACACCTACGGCCACACCGTCGGCGACAAGGTGTTAGTGGAAGCGGCGCAGCGGCTGAACAGCGTGTTCCTTATCGTTTCCCAGGGCACGAATGCGGATGGAGCACAGCTCGTAGCCCGCCGAATCCTTGATGAAATCGGCGACTGCCCCTTTGAAGTCTCTGACGGAAATCTGGTGCGAAAGACCTGCTCGATTGGCTGGGCCATTTTCCCGTGGATCGGAAAAGTACCGGTCGCCGTCCCGGTTGAAGAGATCATTAAGCTGGCGGACCGCGCTCTTTATCAAGCCAAGCAGGGCGGACGCAATTGCGGGGTCGGCTATTGTGCCGACGAACGACTGGAAGATTCGCCCATCGGCGAGCAGAAAGCCAACCCCAAAGTGGTGCGTCAAGCCGGACCGCAATCGCCCACGGCAAAAATTTCTTAGCTTTCTAAACACAAAGGTATTTGTCATGACGGCGATGGGCCGCGAGATAACGGCCATCTTCTGCGTAGGTAGTGGGATAAATCTGCGGCACTGCTTGCGGCTTGAAGTCGTGATCCACGTTGACGAAGGTAAACACGCATGTGTTGCACAGAGCAGTGGTGGAGCGGTCGCTGCTGATGCGCACGATGTCTGTTTCCACGCAGATCGAGGTCTTTCCCGTATAAGCGACCCGGCTGATGAAATTCAGCTTGTCGCCCATGCGCACAGGATGGTGGAAGTTGATCCGGTTCACTGATACCACCGCCGGCCTGCCAGTGGCGACCATTTCAGCGCAAATGACCGCATACATGAAGGCGCGATGAACAACGTGGCCGCCGAAAATCTTGGTCGGCACATTCTCATGCTCGGGATACGTTCTCTCCCATCCGCCGGTCGTTAGTTGGGAGGCGAGCAAACCGCGGAAGTCCGGCAGCTCCTGCGCGGAGCGGAGTTGAGCAAGAAGAGCGTGCTCTTCTTTGCTGGGAAGTTCCTGGGCGATATTGCGGCTACGCTTGTATTCTTCGCGACGCTGCACTGCCTTTGCGGCTCGTCGCTTTTCAAGCTCGTCTACATACTCCAGAGGAGGCAGCGGCAGACTGCGCGCCCCGTCTGAAGCGATATGCGCTGACGGGTCTCCGGGCTGCTCCACGCGCACTCCCACTTCAAGGGAACTCTTGCCGATATAATTCACGCGCGAACGCAAAACCATGTCTCGGTTCACGTCAGGCGCGCAACGGACCTGGATGCTGTCGATGGCGGCAGTCACAACTCGCGCTTCAGGATGGAAACGCCAAACATGGGCCAGCGCTGTGTCTTCAGCCAGCTTATCCAGCACCTCGAGTAACAGACCGAAACGAAAGTTGGCCTTGACCGGCTGGTGAGACAAGAGGAACCGGCGACGCAACAACTCGTCAGAGCTCAGTCTCAGGGTCTGAGTGATCGAGAGGTTGGAAGGCCGATCCACGGTTATCTGTGAACTTAAGCCGAACAAGTTTACTGCTCCTGGGGATGAATTCAGCGGGCCGTGAATTGCGGCCTCATGTTCTGGGTGAAGAGATCCGGTCATTCGACGGCTCCTGATGACGTTGTGATGGCTTGTGGTTGCGCTACGCTGACTTCGCGTACTTGCAAATCCAAATCAAGGCCAGTCGTTTTTCCTTGTCGGCCGGACTTGAGAGCGGTCAACGCCGCGAGTTCAAACCTCTGCAAGATCGGCTTCCACGTCTCCGTGACGGCGCATGGTAACGTACGAGGCTGCATTCGCATGATCGGCAAGCGCAATCCTGATTCCAGCAACAAAGCTGCTCTGTTGCTGCCGGTCAGCATCCAGTGACGGATCAGCAATTGGCGGACCGGTTGTTCCTCCTCCACGCTGCACGGCGTTAGCTGCACGAAATCTGCGTTACAGGAGCTCACGGACACATGGTCAGCGAGCAGGTAAGTCAAACCGCCCGTCATACCCGAACCGAGATTGATGCCAGTGGTTCCAAGAATTACAACCACTCCTCCTGTCATGTACTCGCAGGCGTGATCGCCCACGCCTTCCACCACCGACACAGCTCCACTGTTTCGCACGGCAAAGCGTTCACCTGCTTGTCCGGCGATGTAGAGTTCCCCTGAGGTCGCTCCATAGAGCACGGTGTTGCCGGCGAGAACGTCTCCGCGGCGCGAAGCCAGATTGCCGGCTGCGATTGCGATTGTGCCTCCGCTCAGTCCTTTTCCCACATAGTCATTGGCCGCTCCGTTGAGATGAAACTTTATGCCAGCGCCGAGAAATGCTCCGAAGCTCTGTCCGGCAGTTCCTCTGAAGTGGATCTCCAGCGGACTATTCGCTTGAGTTGTTTTCGGCCGGCGCAGCCGCTCGCCAGTCAGTTCCGCACCGATGCTGCGATCGGCGTTCACGATTGGAAAAACAGGCAGGGCCGTTCGCCTGCTCAAGCTCGAGACTTCCAGGAGACGCTGCGAAAGTGCTCTTCGCGGTTTGCCGCGTCGAGAAGTGCTGGAAACTCTCTCTGTCGGCTGCAGCAAGCCGTCGATCCAGCGAGAAGCGCTCTGTGTCCGCGGCTGAAGAAGATCAGTGCGACCGACAATCTCTCCCAATGAATGAACTCCAAGGCGGCCGAGCAACACGCGGATTTCCGCGGCAACTCCGCGGAAATAATCTTTCACCATCTCGGGACGTCCGGTGAAGCGGGTGCGCAAGGATTCGTCCTGCGTCGCGATTCCCACCGGACAGGTATTGAGATGGCACTGGCGCGCCATGACGCAGCCCATCGCCAGAAGCGCGGCCGTTCCGAAACCAAACTCGTCCGCGCCGAGCAGGGCGGCGATCACGACGTCACGGGCGAACTTGAGTCCGCCATCCACCCGAAGCCGAACGTGCTGCCGCAACCCGGCTTTGATGAGCGTGCTGTGTGCGTCGCGAAGGCCAAATTCCCATGGCACGCCGGTGTTCTTGATCGAACTCAGCGGTGACGCGCCTGTGCCGCCGTCATATCCGCTGATCGTGACTACATCAGCTCCCGCTTTGGCGACGCCCGCAGCGATGATTCCGACTCCAGCCCCGGCGACCAATTTAACGCCAATACGCGCTGCTGGATTGATTTGGCGAAGGTCATGGATGAGCTGCTCCAGGTCCTCAATGCTGTAGATATCATGATGTGGCGGCGGTGAGATCAGCGCCATTCCCGGAACAGCGTGGCGAAGCCTGGCAATGTACGCGCTAACTTTGGAAGCGGGAAGCTGCCCGCCTTCGCCCGGCTTCGATCCTTGGGCAATCTTGATTTCGATTTCCAAGGCGTTGACCAGATACTCCGCAGTCACACCGAATCGTGCTGATGCCACTTGCTTGACGCGGCACGCGGCTTCCGGCGTCTTGGTGTAGATATCGGGGTCTTCGCCGCCCTCGCCCGTGTTGCTGCGGGCGCCGAGTTCATTCATCGCCAGCGCAAGCGTTCTATGTGCTTCCGGGCTGATGGCGCCAACGCTCATGGCCTGCGCGCTGAAGCGCTGGAAAATAGCCGTCTCTGGTTCCACGGAGTCAGATGGGGCTGATTCCGCGCAGACAATGTCCAGCAAATCCCGGATCGCAACGGGTTCGCGCTCCCGGGCGAGTGACTCGAACTCGCCATAGTGTCCCCCATCGGGGCTCTTGATGTGAACATGGAGTTTTCGCATCAGATCCGCCGAAGTAGCATGGCGTTCACCCTGTTTGCGAAAGCGGTACAGCCCGGCGTCCGCAGGAGCTTTGAATGCGGGGTGGAATGCCTGAGCATGATTGAAAAGATAGTCGCCGAGTAAGTCCTCAAGTGAATTGGCTTCTGCCCAATGTGTTGAGCTCTCGAAAAACTCCTGGCAGACACGTTCGTCAAGTCCGATCACTTCGAACAACTGTGCATTGCGATAGCTGGCCAGCGTTGATATCCCCATCCGCGACAATACTTTTCTTAGGCCAGCGTTGATGGCAGTGCGGTAATTGCGCGCTCCGCCGGCAACCTGGTCTTCCGCGAGCTGCTGGGCGAGGAACGGTCGCACTGCCGTGGCCCCCACAGCCAGCAGCAACGCGACATGATGCGTCTCTATGACTTGCGCTGTTTCCACAATGAGAGGGACCCGAAAAAGTCCTCCGCGCACCATCTCTTTCCAGACCGCCGCAACTGCAAGCAGCATGGGAAGCGCCGCGCGCTGTTCAGTAACGTCGCAGTCACTCACTATCACAAGAGAAGGGGCAGCCTGTGGTCTCCATCGCACCTGATTGCGAACGCGTCCAAGGGCTTCCAGAGCGCCGGCGGTACCTTCAGCTGAATCGAAAGTGACATCTATGCGCTGGGACTTCGTGGAAGCCTTCAGCAGGGCGCACATCTGTTGCGCGTCGAGTATCGGCGAATCGGCGATGAAGTCAGCCCCGATGCGCGTATCCAGAGACATCACATGGGCTTCGCGAAGCGGATCTATGGGAGGATTCGTCACCTGTGCGAAGCGCTGCTTGCAATAGTCCCACAGTGTCCGGCGCATTTTGGAGAGGAATGCCGGCGGCGTATCATCGCCCATACTGAAGACGGGTTCTTTCCCCTCGGCCAGCGGATGCAGCAGAAAGCTTATTTGATCTTCACTCCATCCCAACGCCGCAGCTAATCTTCGCGGTTGCCCGACTGTCGCGATCTCGATCTCGGCGCCAGGCAGCAGACGGGATATCGGTTTCAATCCTGTAGACCGTTTTGCGTCAGCAGCACTGGTCA
>WNFJ01550078.1_pt3 | contig 10927 bp, 13 predicted proteins | sample 5400461 | NCBI WGS metagenome assembly WNFJ01 (sample SAMN13153349, study PRJNA577476) | soil metagenome | isolation source: 115 cm saprolite on Douglas fir-dominated hillslope | place: USA:California | collected 2013-09-17 | reverse complement strand
CGGCCTACGGGCCACCGCCCGGGCCTCCCTACGGGGGATACGGGCCCGGCCAGACGCCCTACTGGACGCCGCCGGCCGGCCCTGAGGGCCAGCCCGGCGCCGGGGCCCCGTATGGCAGCCCCTATGGAACGACCCCCTATGGAACGACCCCCTATGGAACTCCACCGTACGGCACACCTCCCTACGGAGGCCCCCCACCGGTGGAGGGACCGAAACTCCCGAAGAGCTTCTCCCAGCGCGTGCTGCCGTGGTCGAAGGGCCTGCTGGCTGCGGCGGCGCTGGTGGTCGCCGTCTTCGTTGTCGCCAACGCCCTCGGAGCATTCAGGACCACCACGACCACGCTGCCCTCCGGCACCGACGCTTCGCTGCGCACCGCGGCGACGACGCCGCCCACCGGCACGGCCCCGTCCCTCGACATACGTTCGGTCCTGCGGGCGGTCGAGCCGGGCGTCGTCATGATCAGCACCTCGGCTTCGGGGACGTTCGGGGGCACCACCCAGGGGGAGGGCAGCGGCATGGTCCTCGACACCCAGGGCGACGTCCTCACGAACGCCCATGTCGTCGGTGGCTCAACCACCGTCAGCGTGCAGGTCTTCGGCCAGTCGACCGTGTACCAGGCCAAGGTGCTCGGGACCGACGCCGCCGACGACATCGCCGTCATCCAGATCCAGAACCCCGGCACCCTCACCCCGGTCAAGATCGGCAAGTCCTCCGGCCTCCAGGTGGGCGATCCGGTGGTTGCCGTCGGCAATGCCCTGGGGCTGTCCCCCGGCGGCCCGTCGGTATCGTCGGGCATCATCTCGGCGCTCAACAGGTCGCTGCAGACCAGCGGTGAGCGCCTGGCCGGCCTGATCCAGACCGACGCCGCCGTCAACCCGGGCAACTCCGGCGGCCCGCTCGCCGATGCCAGCGGCCAGGTGATCGGTATGAACACGGCGGGCTCCAACAACGGACACGGCATCGCCTTCGCCATCCCGATCGACCGCATCACCCCCCTGGTCGACTCCCTGAAGAAGGGGACGGTCACCACGACGGGGAGAGGCTTCCTCGGCGTGCAGATCACCGCAGCCCAGAGCGGCGGCGCGCAGATCACCGCCGTGACCCCCAACTCGCCGGCGGCAGGGGCCGGCCTCAAGGCGGGCGACGTCATCGTGGCCATCGACGACCAGCCGGTGGCGACCAACGCCGACGCCGCCGACACCATCGGCTCGCTCAGCCCTGGCACCAAGGTCAGGATCAAGTACCAGCGAGGAAGCTCGACGAACACCGTCACCGTGACGCTGGCAGCGACCCCCGCCAGCGCCACGGGCTAGGACCCCCGGGGACCGCTGGCCCGCCGCCCACGTGGCCATCGAGAACTGGAAGGATCGCCGGCGCCTGGCGCCGCCCCGCCGGCGCCGGCGATCCTCCCCCGGGGCCCTCACCGGTCTTTGATCTTCCCTGGGTGAATAGCGGTCATAATTACCCCTCAGCACCCAAAGAAGGTTGTTCACCAGTTAGCTCAGGACACGCTTTCGGAAGTTGACGATCCCCAGGCGCAGGAAGAAGGCGGCGAAGCCGATGAGCACGGGATAGATCACGTAGAGGTGCATGTGCGGCGCGGTCGTGAGGGCAGCCCGGAACCCCTCCGTGATGTAGATCAGTGGATTGAGGGTCACGAGGGCCTGCAGCCAGGGGAACCCTCCGATCTGCACGGAGTGGAGCGTCGTCCAGGCGTAATAGGTCCCGCCGAGGAACGTGATCGGCAGGATGATGAGCGCAAAGAGGGCGGGAACCTGCCGGGGGTCGAACTTCGTCCCGAACGTGAGGCCCAGCGAGGCGGTCGTCACACAGGCCAGCGGGATCATCGTCAGCAGGATCAGCCAGTGGATCGTCAGATGCGGCACGACGCCGGCCGCATGGACGAACGCCGCGATCGGGAAGACGACGCAGGCGGCGATCAGGCCCTGGAGGGCCCCGGCGACCACCTTGCCGATCGCCACCAGGCTCACCGGCAGCGGGGCGAGCACCCGGTCCTCGATCTCCTTGGTGTAGCCGAACTCCTGCACCATCGGCAGCGCCACCGACTGGATGCCCTGAAACAGGATCGAAAGACCCACGACGCCGGCGACGAGGATCGTGGCGAAGGCCGACTCGCCCCCCGCCCGGCCCCCGCCGACGCCCTGGCCGATCTTGGGGAAGACGTAGAGGAAGACGAACGCGAGCAGGAGCGGCTGGATGATCGTCCGTGGGATGAACTCACGGAGGTTCTTCTTCAGGACGGCGAGGTCCCGATACAGCAGCGCCGCAAAGGCGCTGCGGCTGGCCCGGGCGGCGGACCGGCCGATCTCCGACCCCAGGGCCTGGGACTCGGTGGGTGCGGCGGCGGGAGCGGTGACCGTGGCCATCAGTCGCGGAGATCCTTTCGGGTGAGTTGGATGAAGACGTTCTCGAGGGTGGGCTCGGAAACCGAGACGTCCCGGACGCCGAACCCGCCCCGCTCCTCGACCTGGCGGCTGAGGGCGACACCCCGGACCTCCCGGCCGAGCAGGAACGCCAGTTGGGCGAGGTCGCCGTCCGCGGTGACGGTCACGACGGTCCCGGCCCCCAGCGACGACTTGAGTGCGTCCGGCGTGTCGAGGGCGAGGACCCTGCCATGGTCCATGATCGCCACCCGGCTGCAGAGCTCGTCGGCCTACTCCATGTAGTGGGTGGTCAGCAGGATGGTCTGCCCCTCGGCGTGCAACTCCATGAGGATCTCCCACAGGGCGAGGCGGCTCTGGGGGTCGAGGCCGGCCGTCGGCTCGTCGAGGAAGAGGATGCGCGGGCGGTGCAGGATCGCCCTGGCGACCATGAGGCGCTGGGCCATGCCCCCCGAGAGCGCGAAGACGGAGGCCCTGGCCCACTTGGCGAGGTGGAACCTGCCCAGCAGGTCGTCGGCCGCGGCGTGGGAGGCCCTGCGGCTCATCCCGAAGAACCGGCCGTGGTAGTAGAGGTTCTCCCAGACGGTGAGCGACCGGTCGAGCGTGTTCTGCTGCGGGACGACGCCGATTGCCTGCCTGGCCAGGGCCGGGTGGGCCACTACGTCGATGCCGCCCACGACGGCCCGGCCCGACGTCGGGAGGACCCGGGTGGTGAGCATGCCCGCGGTCGTGGTCTTGCCGGCGCCGTTGGGGCCGAGAAGCCCGAAGATCTCTCCGTGGGTGACGGAGAGATCGAGGTGGTCCACCGCCGGGACACGTTTCTTTGAGTCGGCGCCTTGAGGGGCGCCTGGGCCTGGATAGACCTTGGTCAGCCCTTCGGTGACGATGACCTCGTTGCGGGGCCCCCCGGATGGGGACGCCTCCCGGGAGTCCGCGGACGGCGGCGCCTCCAGCACCGTGACAGGGGACTCAGGAGACTGCATGGGCATGGGCCTTCCTTTCTCCTGCAAGCTGGGTCATGTGCTCCTGCAGCCGGTCGAGGGCGCTTGCCAGCACACGGTAGGTCTCCGGGCCGAGCAGGGTGAGGATCTCGACATCCATGGCGTCGGCCACCTTGCGGAGCACACCCAGCCGCCGGCTGCCGGCCGGCGTGACGGTGATCCTCGTCACCCTGCGGTCCCGTGCATCCCGGCGGCGCTCGATGAGACCCTCTTTCTCGAGGCGGTCGAGGTGGCGAACCATCGTCGGCGCCTCGACGCCCATACGCTCCGCCAGTTGGCGCTGGGACAGCTCGAGACCTCCGGGAGCCTCGTCGGCAAGGCGCAGGACAACAAAAGCGGTCAGGCTGCCTCCCACCTCCGCGAGCCGGGCGTCGAACTCGGCACGGGTGGCCTTGGCAGCCATGGCAAGCTGGCGGCCGAGTGTCGGGGGACCAGAATGATTCATAGCTAATCATTAGCATACGACTGATTTTCCCGCACGACAGAACGGCCGGGAACCCGGCCGGCAGGGTAGGCTGCCGGCGCGGGCGAGGAGAGCGGGCCCCGCCGTGAAGGGAGACATCGGATGAGCCAGCAGATGCGCCAGCCCGTACGCCAGGAGTGGCGGGGCTTCCTGGACAGCATCACCCAGGAGCTCGAGGGCGAGCCGGTGACGATCGAGGTGGTGACGGCGGAACTCGGCAGCCGGGTGGAAGCCGACCGGCTGCCGCTCTCGTTCATCAGCTACGACGAGAAGGACGAGGTCGTCATCGTGTCCGTCCTCGGCAGGGATGGGGGGGACCCCGTTCTGGAGCACATGGTCCAGGATCCCTGGAAGATCCTCTTCGACCCGCCGTCGCCGGGCGCCGTCCGCACCGTCGACGTCGAGGGGGCCGACGGTGCCCACACCCTGGTGACCCTCCACGGGCGGGAGTCGCCCGGGGACTGAGCTCTAGCCGCCCAGTTCCTTCACCCATTCCCGCAGCCGGGGAAGGTGCTCGGCATAGTGCTCCGGGCCCGCCTTGCGCAGCCAGATATCGGCAACGGTGGTGACCCCCACAAGCTGGCCCACCTCCTGCAGCAGCCGGGTGCGGGCGGCGTAGGCCTCAGCGTGGACCACCCTGAGCGGCTGGGGACGGTTGGCCTCGAGGAACACGGCGTTGCGGCCCTCGATGTCCATGTCCCTGCCGGTAAAGGTGCCGACCCGGACCTGCTCGAGGACCTGCCCGGCTTCGGCCAGCCACCCGGCGACGTGGGCGAGGAGGTCCTTGGCCGACCAGCCCTCGAGGAAGTAGCCGGGCCGCTCGGCCTGCTCGGGGCTGAGGGATGCGAGGAGAGCCTGGAACTCGCCCCAGCTCCGCCGCTCGTCCTCGACCAACGCCCGTATGTCGGTCCCCACTCCGTCGACGGCCATTCCCTACTCCCCTGGTGCTGCGGACCTATTGCTGCGGAACCCCGGTCGGGTTGATGACGCTGAACATGGCCCCGAAAGGGTCGACGATCCCTGCGAGACGCCCCTGGGGACTGTCGAACGCCGGGAGGAAGACGCCGCCGCCGAGTTCGGTGGCCTTGGCGACCGTTGCGTCGACGTCGGCGACGACGAAGTACACGCCCCAGTAGGACGGCACCTCGGCGGGCATGCCGGGGGGCTTGGCCATCATCCCGCCCATCGTCCGGCCTCCCACCTTCCACTCCGTGTAGCCGCCCGGAGGACCGTTCCTTAATGAGGGAGCACTTGGGACAAGCCCTCCCCGGCCCGCCAAACGGTCTTGCGGACCTGGAAGCCGCTGGTGGTCCGGTCGCCAGTCAGGGTCTTGCGCCTCATCCGGCTGCCCCTGTGCCTTACGGGCCAACGCTTCCTGTGTCCGGTCCTGGGCGGATAGGTAGCTCTCTCCACCAGCCTTCCGGGGATCAGCCGGAGGGCCGCTTCGATCCTCTGGTCGGGTGCAGTCACCCCCCCCCCGTCCAGCACCGAACGTATGTTCTTTTACCACGCGATCCCTCCCGTCTGCAAGAGAGCAACCTCAACGCGGAGCTGGTCGATCCAGGACGGGACACCGTGCTGGTAGGACTCCATCTCCATCGGACGCTCCTCTCCGAGCGGGTGAGGCAGGAGGCGGCGTTAGCGGGCGGCTTGGGCCTCGCCGAGGAGGACCTTCATCCGCTCGAGGAACTCCTCGCGGAGCTGCACGAGCTCGGGGGCTTGCTCCCCGAGAAGGCGATGGGCCTCGAGGTAGTCCGGCTCCTGGGTGAGCAGGCGGGGGTCGTCGCACAGCTTCTCGACCAGGTCGAGCAAGCCAGCGAGCTGGACGGCGGGCACCGTCACGATCTCGGTGGTGGTGGGGAACGCGAACAGGTCCCCACGGCCGTGGCCCCCGCAGCAGGCCTCGCCCTCCATCCCGCACGCCTCCGCACTGCCGGCGCATGCGGCGTCGTGGGCACATAGCCCGCCATCAGCCGCCTGGCCGTGGGCGCAACTCTCGTCGTGGTGGTGCTCGCCAGCTTCGGTCATCGTCCAGCCTCCTCCTGGTCAAAAAGCCTGGTCAAACCCGGGTCAAACCTTGGGTCAGAGCGTCCTCAGTTGCCCCCATTCTACGCGGGCCGCTCCGGGTATCCTCCGCGGGAGAGGTGGTCAGCGCCGCCTTCAACCGATCCGGGAGGAACTCATGGCCGACGTGAACCCGATCCCCGAGCACTACCCCCAACTCACGCCCTACCTCGTCGTCGACGGCGCCGAGGCCGCCATCGCCTTCTACGGCAGCGTCTTCGGCGCCTCCGAGCGGGTGCGGCTGCCGATGCCGGATGGCACCGTGGCGCACTGCGAGCTGCAGCTCGGCAACTCGCTGATCATGCTCTCCGATCCGTTCCCCGGCAGCGCCGCCAAGACGCCAAAGGAGCTCGGCGGCACGCCCGTGACGCTCAGCGTCTATGTCGAGGACGTGGACGAGGTGTTCGACCGGGCGCTGCAGGAGGGGGCCACCGCGATCCGGCCGGTCGAGGACCAGTTCTACGGGGACCGGTCGGGACAGTTCGAGGACCCGTTCGGCCACCGCTGGAGCGTGCAGTCCCGCATCGAGGACGTGTCCGCCGAAGAGATACAGCGGCGCATGGCTTCCCAGGGAGGCTAGAGGGGCCCCGGGGACTCACCGGGGGACTCAAGGATTGGCGATCCTCGCCAGGAAGAGCACGGCGCCGGTCGCCCGGTGCCCGACCAGTAGGTAGAAGGGCCGGTCGACCACCATCTCGACCTCCGGGAGGCTGCGGAACGCCACCGCCCTCATGACCATGGCCGTGGCGGCGGCTCCCTCGATCCCGCTCTCGTCCACCCGCAGGACCGCCCGGTGGACGGCATCCGAGATGAACAGCGGCTGGTCGGCGACACCGGTGACCGCCGGGGCCGCCATGTCGAAGATCCTGCAAACCCCCAGGCTTGCCAGCGGGCCCGCCAGCCGGGTCCCGGCCTCCAGCCTGGCGCGGGGAAGGTGCAGGTCGACGCGGCAGGGTGCGGCTGCTTCCCGGAGGGCGGTGAGGCGTCCAGCCGCGAGCGGCTCCGCCGGCTCATCCGGTGGCAGGACGACCTCGGCCTGCATGCCCAGCGCGAGCGGCAGGGATACGTACTGCCAGGAGGCGCCGCCGGTATAGCCGGTCTCGTGGGAGGCCCGCATCGTCGCCACGTTCCGGGTGCCTCCGGGGGCGCGGAACGCCTCCTCGGCGGTGTCCTCCTGACGGAACGGCTGCAGCCATCCGGCCAGCAGGTAGAGAGCGTTCACCAGCACCGCCGTCATCCCCCGGAGCGTTCCCTGCCCGATGATCTCCGGGATGAGTCCCCGGGTTGTGGCGGCAACATCCGCGTTCACGAGCGCCCGGGCCCCCTCCGGGTCACGGCGGATCGGGGCGGTGCGCACGCCGGCTCCCGGCCACGGCCCGAGCTCGGCGAGGAACGACGGGTTGGGGGTGCGGCCCTCGTCGACCCAGAGGCGATTGGCCACCTGGAGGACGGCATCGCCTCCCCCGCCGCTGTCCGCCACCAGTGCCGCCTCGCGCCTGAGCCAGTCGGGCGGGCCGACCGCGGCGGCAATCTCGTCCCGGGCATCGGCCGTCGTGCCAGGTGCGAGGGCCGCCAGGCCGCAGGCCACCGACCACGGCGAGCACACGTAGTTCGAGTCGCCGCTTCCGGCCGCGGCGCCGAAGAGGGCGATGGCGAACCGAAGGTCCGGCGCGGTGTCCACCCGGGCAGCCTGCCACATCTGGTCCGGTCCCCCGATGGGACTGAAGGTGGCGCTTTTTCCCTTTTTGCCGCCAGCCTTTTCCGGGCATTTCGCCGCGAACAATCCAACAATCCCATCTCTCCGCATCCCTCCGAGGGTTGTCTCTGAACGTGATATGGTCTAATCGCGAATTGGGCAAGTCCACCAAAAAACAGGTGGATTCGGATCACCGCTACGTGGAGTCGTCGACGAGGCGAGGGCACCGATCGCACCGCCGTCGTCCCGATTCCCGATAGATAATCCCCCAGCCCGGCCAGCCTTCAGCGGCTAACCGCTGCGGACAGCGAGCCCCAGCCCCGGCTCCAGAAGCCTCCTTGGAGGTGCGACGTCGAGAGCCGTAGAAATCTGTGGGCGCGGCCGGGATCGGTTCCGCCTGTGCGCCCTGACCACGGTCACGCCTCGACAGAGCGACCCGTAACGCTCCAGCGGTGGTCACCGTCCATGCTGGACTTCGGCCTGCGACACGCCTGTGGATGGTGAACGCTCCCACATACTCATCGTCGAGGACGACGACGAAGGTCGCCTCCTCCTCGTGCGCATCCTGGATGAAGAGGGTGTCTACGAAAGCACCGCTGTTGCCAGCGTCGCCGAGGCCCGGCGCTGCCTCCAGGAGCGAGAGTACGCGGCGATCCTGATCGACGTCTGCCTGCCGGGCGAGTCGGGCATCGATCTGCTGGCGTACGTGCACGCTCAGCACATCGACACCGCGGCGATCATGGTCACCGGGGCCAATGACCGCGAGCTCATCGACGAGGCGTTCGCGAGCGGGGCCTTCGGCTACGTCGTCAAGCCCTACCGGGTGGGGGAGCTGCTGATCAGCCTCCTGAACGCTCTTCACCGCAGGGAACTCGAGATGCACAGCCGCGCCCACATGCGGGAGCTGGAAGAAAAGGTCGTGATCCGAACCAGTGCGTTGCGCCAGACGCTCGCCCCTCTCGAGGGGGGACTGCTGCATCCCGTCGCCGTCGAGGAAGTGATCGAACGGCTGTCCGCAGCGTTGACGGTCCGCCACGAGGAGTCCGGTGCCCACATCCGCAGGGTGAGCGAATACTCGGCCCTGCTGGCGGACCGAGCCGGTCTCACGGCATCGGAGCACGCCAAAGTCCGCCTCGCCTCCGCCTTGCACGATGTCGGCAAGATCGGCGTTCCCGACGCAATCCTGCAGAAGCCGGGCCCGCTCACCGTCGAACAGCGTTCGGTGATGCAGCGCCACACGCTCATGGGCCACAAGCTCCTGGAGCACTCGGACTCGGCCGTGCTCACCCTCGGAGCCGTGATCGCGCTCACGCACCACGAGCGGTGGGACGGCAGCGGCTACCCCGTGGGACTCGCGCTCGAGACCATCCCGATCGAAGGTCGCGTCGTCGCCGTGGCCGATGTCTTCGACGCGCTCACGAACGACCGCGTCTACCGCCCGGCGTTCACCATCGACGAGGCCGTCGACGTCATGGCACGGGGGCGGGCCAGGCATTTCGATCCCAACCTCCTCGATGCCTTCCTCGATTCCATGGATGCGGTGCTGGACCTCCGGGAGCGCCACCGGGAACCAGCTCGGACGCCCAGCGGCGGGGAGTGAGCGATGCGCAGCGGATTCCCCGACATCGCCGAGCAGGCGACCCTTGCCCAGTCGCAATTGGCGGCCATCGTCGATGCGTCCGACGACGCCATCATCACCCAAACGCTCAACGGCGCCATCCGGAGTTGGAACTCCGGGGCGCAGCGTATGTACGGTTATCCGTCCGATGCCATGATCGGACGCACGATCAGCGTCCTGGTCCCCCCCGGCCTGCCGGACGTCATGCCGGACATGCTGCAACGGATGGCCAACGATGCGCGCGTCGAGCGCTTCGACACCGTCCATTTCACCAGCAAGGGAATCGAGATCGACGTCTCGATCACAGCATCGCCCTGCCGCGTGCCCTCCGGCAAGGTCATCGGAGTCGCAACCATCGGCCGCGACGTCACCGAGCACCGGGCGGTGGAGCTGGCGCTGCACGAGACCGAGCAGAAGTACCGGACCATCTTCGAGAACGCCCGCGAGGGGATCTTCTACGTCACGGCCGATGGCGAGACCGTGGCAGCGAATCCCGCCCTCGTCCGGCTCCTCGGCTATGACTCCGCGGAGGAATACATCGCGGACCCCGACCACCTCCTCGGGTCGTGGAAGACGAGGGAGCGGCAGGAACTGTGGTCCCGGCTCGAGGGCGAGGGGGAGGTGCGGGACTTCGAGATGGAAGGGCGCCGCAGGGATGGCACGAAGATCTGGGTCTCGGGCACCATGGTGGTGCTGCGGGATGCGAACGGCAGCCCCGCCACCTACCAGGGCACGGTCCTCGATATCACCGGGCAGAAGCGCTCCGAGACGTTGCTGCGCAGGGAGACCGACGAAGCCGATCGCGCCAACCGGGCAAAGACGGAGTTTCTCTCCCGCATGAGTCACGAGCTCCGCACGCCCCTCACGGCGATCCTGGGATTCGGGCAGCTCCTGCAGATGGGACGGCTCGCTCCCGTGCAGCAGATCGAGGCGGTGGACAGCATCCTCAAAGCCGGGCGGCACCTGCTGCGGCTCATCGACGAGTCCGTCGACATCGCCGGCATCGAGCAGGGCCGGATGGTCTTCTCACTCGAACCAGTGCGAATCGGCGACGTGGTGAAGGACGTTTTGGATCTGATCGGTCCGGCTGCCGAAAAACGGGGGATCGAGATCCGTGTGTCCCTTGACCACGCCGACCGCTACGTGAAGGCAGACCGCCAGCGCCTGGTCCAGGTCTTTCTGAACCTGCTGTCCAATGCGGTGAAGTACAACCGGGAGCACGGCACGGTCACGCTTTCCTGCCGCGAGTCAGGGGTCAACGGCAACCTCACGGTCCTGGTGACCGACACCGGGCCGGGGATCGCCGTCGAGCTGCGGGACCGGATGTTCAAGCCGTTCGAGCGTCTCGGTGCCGAAAAGAGCGGGGTGGAGGGGACCGGTCTCGGGCTTGCCCTGTCGTTGCAACTCGTCCAGGCCATGGGAGGAACGATGGCCCTCGAGACCGAGATGGGTGAGGGAAGCACCTTCTCGGTCACCCTTCCCATCGTGCACGGGCCGGCGGTCCAACTGGCGGAGACCCCGAGCGACGGTGCCGCACCCGACGATGCCCGCCCTCCCTACCCGCCCTGCACCGTGCTCTACATCGAGGACAACCTGGCGAATCTCGAGGTCATGGAGCTCGTCCTCGCCTACCGGCCCGGCGTCAAGCTCATCTCCGCGATGCAGGGTCGTCTCGGCTTCGCA
>WNFJ01488763.1_pt1 | contig 10927 bp, 8 predicted proteins | sample 5400461 | NCBI WGS metagenome assembly WNFJ01 (sample SAMN13153349, study PRJNA577476) | soil metagenome | isolation source: 115 cm saprolite on Douglas fir-dominated hillslope | place: USA:California | collected 2013-09-17 | reverse complement strand
TCCCGACGGCGCCGAAATCTTCATCGATGACAAATTCCTCGGCAACGCTCCCGCCACTCTGAAGCTTTCCCCCGGCAGCCACGCGGTCCTTTTGAAATTGCCCGGCCACGCCGACTGGCGCCGCACTCTCGAAGTTCTCAAGTCCAGCAAAGTGTCTCTCAAGGCCACTCTCGAACCAATTTCCTGAAGTAAGCTCTTGCGCGCGATCGTTCACCCTTCGCCGGGAAAATTTCCCTAGCAGCCTATCGTCGCCGTCGTATTTCCCTCTTCGCCCGCCGAAACCTCCGCGCATTGTCCTGAACAAACCCTCTGTGCTAGCATCCGCTTCGTCAGGAGAGCGGACCAGGGGATTCTTCGTTTCTCCTTCGCCTCGCTTCGCGGGACCCAGAGAACGGGCCGCGCTCTCCTTCCTCAGCCAAATGAGCAGGCGCAGGCCCGCGTCTGAAGCCTTCAGGACGGACCTCGCCAGTTGACCCCGGCCTTGTCGGAGTCACCGAAACCAGGAGGTTTGTATGAAGAGCTATCTCACCAGGGACATTCGCAACGTTGGCATTGTCGGCCACGGCGGCACCGGCAAGACGCAACTGGTGTCGTCGTTACTCTTCACCGCGGGCATGACTCCGCGTTGGGGAAAAGTTGCGGAAGGCACCACCCCCACCGACTGGGACGAAGAAGAAATCGCCAGAAAAATCTCCATTCAAACCGGTCTCGCCCATGCCGAATGGCCCGCCACCCCGACGGGACCCTCCGGTTCTTCCGAGAAAGTCAAAATTAATCTGGTCGATCTCCCAGGCTATTCCACTTTCATCACCGAAGCAAAAGCCTCTCTCATCGCCGCGGATGCCGCCCTCATCACCGTTGACGCCCACGTCGGCTCTCAGGTCACCACTGAAAAAGTTTGGGACTATTGCACCGAGTACGACATTCCTCGCGCTTTCGTTCTCACCTGGATGGACCGCGAGCTCTCCAGCTTTGAGCGCTCCATGGAATCTCTCGAACAAGTTTTCGGTCGCAACGTCGTCGCTCTCCAGTTGCCGATCGGCGCGGAAAGAGGTTTCCGCGGCGTCATCGACCTTGTGGCCATGAAAGCTCACCTCTATAATCCCGATGGCGACGGCAAACCTTCCATCGAAGAGATTCCCGCTGCTCTTGCCGGCGACGCCAAGGAAGCTCACGAAAAACTCGTCGAGATGATCGCCGAAGGCGACGACGAAATGATGGAAGAGTTTTTCCGCGAAGGCACCATTCCCATCCACGATCTGATTCCCGCCGTTCGCAAAGCCATCGTTGCAGAAAAGATTTTCCCCGTCTTGATGGTTTCCGGGCTTCGCAACATCGGTACCGCCAGCCTGCTCACTTTTCTTGCCGATGCGTTCCCGCACCCCGATGAGCACGCCCAGGTGGGCTTCAAAGACTCCGGTGGCAAGGGCGATCGCCTCGAGCGCAAATATGACGACAGCCAGCCGCTCTCTCTCTTTGTCTTCAAAACACTTTCCGATCCTTTCACTGGGCGCATCAACTACTTCAAGGTAAAGAGCGGTGTCTTGAAAAATGACGCCACGCTCATCAATTACAATCGCAATCTTCCGGAACGCTTCCAGCATATCCAGGTCGTTCAAGGCAAGCAGCTCACCGAAGTCGGCGACCTTCGCGCTGGAGATATCGGCGCCATCGCCAAACTGAAGGAAACGACCACTGGCGAAACTCTTGGCGACAAAGTCTCGCCCATCTTTTACTCACCCGCGCTGCTTCCCGAGCCCTCCATTACCTTTGCCATCGAGCCGAAAACGCGCGCCGATGAAGACAAGATCGGCGTCTCGATTCATAAGATCCTGGAGGAAGATCCCGCGCTTCGCTTTTCCCGCGATCCGCAAACCAAGGAATTTCTGCTGGCCGGCTCCGGCCAGCAGCATATCGAAGTCGTCGTCGCCAAGCTCCACAAGCGCTACCACGTCGACCTCACTCTCAAGCCGCCCAAAGTCCCGTACCGCGAAACCATTCGCGGCAAAGCGGATGTGGAAGGCAAGCACAAGAAGCAGTCCGGCGGCCACGGCCAGTTCGGCGTTTGCCGCATCAAGATGGAGCCGGTTGAGCGCGGCAAGGGCGTCGAGTTCGTCGACGACGTCTTTGGCGGCGCCATCCCCAAGAACTGGATTCCCTCCGTCGAGAAAGGCATCCGCGATGCTGCTGCCCGCGGCTTCTTGGCGGGATTCCCCGTGGTGGACTTCCGCGCCATCCTCTACGACGGCAAGTATCACGATGTCGACTCGTCGGACATGGCATTCAAGATTGCAGGCTCGCTGGCCTTCAAGGAAGCCATGAAGCAGGCGCGTCCCGCGCTCCTCGAACCCGTCATGCACGTCGAAGTTTATGCTCCCGACCAATACTCCGGTGACCTGATGGGTGACCTCAGTGGCCGCCGCGGCCGCATCGCCGGCAGCGAAAGCCGCGGGCACAACGTCATCATCAAAGCGCAGGTGCCCTTCGCGGAAATGCTCACCTACGCCAACGACCTCATCTCAAAAACACAGGGCCGTGCCACCTACTCCATGGAATTTTCGCACTACGACTACGTGCCCAACGAACTTGCGGAAAAGGTCATCGCCGCCCATAAGGCCGCCCACGGCGAACAGCTCGTCGAAGAGGAAGCCTAGCGCTATTTCTTCAACTCGATATATCGGCTCGGCTCTTTCCTGAGCTAAAGCGAAGGACCACCGCACCGTCGCCGCCGCGAGGTCGCGACCGTCCGCGTTCCTGAGTACTAATCCTGTAAATTGCTTCTTAAATTTTCTGACCAGCGCATCGGGAAAGTGGTATGTTCAGGGCCAGTTTGTTGGTTCCCCTGCGGAGCCCCTAGCTAACGAACGTTTAGATCGCGGCTCGTCCGGCCCAGCGCCAAGGAAACGCCTTCTAAATGGAGACGAACTCATGCGCATTTTGTTGTACAACCCCGATAACGGGGTCACTCGTAATTTCATGCCCCATCTTTGGATGTTCCTGCTCCAGGCGTTGACCCCCGCAGGCCACGAAGTAGTGCTCATCGACGGTAACGCGCAACCCATGGATGAAGCCGGCATCGCCCGTTTTGTGCGTGAACAAAACATCGGACTTGTCGGGATCGGCGCGATGACCCGTATGATTGCGAAGGCCTACCGTATGGCCGATGCCATCCGCGCGGTTGGTGTGCCCGTCGTGATGGGCGGACCTCACGTTACCGAAGAAGCCGACGAAGCCCTCGGTCGAAGCGGCGGTCCGCGCCATGCGGACGCGGTGGCGCTCGGTGAGGCCGATGAAACCTGGCCAAAGATCGTCGAGGATGCCGCACGCGGCAAGCTTAAGGATATTTATGCACCGGTGGATGACTTCGGCCAGGAACGCAAACCCAGTCTCAAGGAATATCCGGCGATTCCGTGGGACAAAATAAATCTCGACCAGTTCAATCTCGTTCCAAAAATGGCCAAGCGCACGCTCCAGCGTATCAGTGATGGCTGGGGCACATTTCGCATCATTCCGATGGAGTCCGGGCGCGGATGCCCTTATGGCTGCGAGTTCTGCACGGTAACCGGTTTTTTTGGCGACTCCATCCGCTTTCGCACCAACGAAAGCGTGGTGAACGAACTGCTCCTCTTGAAAGCTCGGGCCAGAAGCGAAGGCGGTCAGATTGCGGTCTTCTTCATCGACGATAATTTCGCCATCAACATCAAACGTACGAAATCACTGTTGCGCGACATTATCGCCGCCGGTGCCCAGGTGCACTGGGTCGCGCAGATCAGCGCCAATCTGTTGCGCGACGAGGAACTCGTCGATCTGATTGCCGCTTCAGGAGGGAAGTGGGTCTTCATCGGCATGGAGTCCATCGACCCTACAAACCTTGCCGACGTAAACAAGGGCTTCAACAAACCGGGTGAGTATGCCGCCGTGCTCCAGAGGCTCGCCCAGCGCAACGTTTATGCCATCACGTCCTTTATTTTCGGCATGGATAACGACACCGTGGGCGTCGCGGAGCGCACCCTCAAAGAGATTCATACTTGGCCCGCAGGGCTGCCCATCTTTGGCTTGCTTACCCCTTTGCCCGCGACGCCGCTTTACAAAAGGCTGGAGGCCGCCGGGCGATTGACGCGCCCGAAGCACTGGCAAGAGTTCATTCCGTTTGAGATGGCCCACACGCCGCTGAAGATGACCATTGCGGAAGCTCACGCCGAGGTGAAAGCCGGGTGGGCTCATGCGTACAGCCCCGACGCCATGGCTCAAGCCGTCGATTCTCTCAAGGACAAGCCGTTGGGCTATCGGATAAACATTTTCATCGCCCGCATGTGTTTCCGGGGAATCTATTTCCCCCAAATGGGTCCTTTGGCGTGGCTGAAATTGATCTATCAAAATCGCCGTACCATTTCCAGCCTCGTCAGGGAGGGTTTCGCCACTTGGCGCGGTCGGCCCGCCAACCCTGTTGCCAACGGAAGCCTCCAAACCGGAGTCGGCGCCACGTAACAAATTCTTGTGAAGTTCAAAATCCGGAGGTACCTACAGCGGTGCATCTGCGGTGAAAATCTTCCTGTGGGGGCGCAGCACCTGTCCGGACCTTGTCGGGATGCTGCGCCCCAGCTTGGCGAGTTTGCCCCGTCGATTCAAAGCGCGCGCTCCGCTGCGCTCGCATGCCCTCGTGGATAATGCCCGCGAACCGGTCGCAACCGCGACGTGTGTCGCTACATCAACTCTTCAATGAACGAGCGGGCCACGTCGGGGGGCACCTTCGGGTCAAGATGGACCAGCGGGCCTTCGTTCAACACTGGCTCAGCGCCATGGAGGGTAGGCACGTCGGTACGCTCGAAGAATTTCCCGATCGGGATCTCATCGCCCCAAAGCAGCGATTTCTCCATCGCCGCCGTCCAGACAGCCGCGTCGTAACCAGCCTCATCTTCAAGCTTCTTCACGCGCGGGCGGAACCACTGGTAGGTATTGTCGTGATTATATGTGACGCAGGGACTGAACACGTCCAGGAACGAGAATCCAGGATGCTCGATGCCTTGCTTGATTAGTTCAGTGAGATGCTTCTGTTCGCCGCTATAACCGCGCGCGACATAGGTGGCGCCCGCGGCTAGCGCCAGGGAAATGGGATTGATCGGTGCTTCGATGTTGCCGAAGGGCATGCTTTTCGTTTTCATCCCCACGCGGCTGGTCGGCGAAGTCTGGCCCGTAGTTAGGTCAACGTTGCGGCGCATCGAGTGGACGAAATGGTTCCCGCCGATCCCGAAGCCGTCCCCGTCGCCACCCGTCACCAGTACCGTGAGTTCATGATTGGCAAGCTTCAGACCGGTGGCCACCGCCAGGGCACGGCCGTGCAGCGTGTGCATGCCATAGGTATTCATGTACCCGGGGAAGTTGGAGGAACATCCGATGCCGCTGATGGTGACGACGTTATGGTTAGGTATGCGCAGTTCGACCAGGGCTTTCTGAACGGCAGCGAGCACGCCGAAATCTCCGCATCCGGGACACCAGTCGGGATCGACTTTGCCTTTCATGTCTGCCATGGTCAGTTGACTGGCACGCTGTACGCTTGTCGCCATCGGCGTTTCCTCCTCAGACCATAATCTCGTGCATGGGAACGGAGAGTTTCGTCTGCCCGGCGAGTTGTTCTTTCACCGCCTCCACAATATGGTGCGGCATGAAGGGTTCGCCGTCGTATTTGCGAATGTGCCCGTTTGGCACAAAACTGGTTTCGCTGCGCAGGTAGCGCGCAAACTGGCCGCTGTAGTTGTTCTCCACGATGATGGTGTGGCGCGAGTCTTTCAGAATTTCGAGAATCGCATCGCCATGCAACGGCACAAGCCAACGGATCTGCAGCTGATTCGCCGGGATCCCTTCATCATTGAGGATCTCGCAGGCTTCCTCGACTACACCCTTCGTCGAACCCCAGCCGATCAAGGTAACATCGGCGTCGCGAGGACCCGACAGCGCTGGCGGCGGCACTGCGGCCTCAATTCCGGCCACCTTGCGCATGCGCTTTTCCATCATGGCACGGCGCTTGATCGGATTGGTGAATTCGTCGCTGATCAGCACGCCGTCCTCCATGTGTTCGTCCGTCGCAACCGTGTGGATATGGCCGGGAACACCGGGAACAGCGCGCGGTGAAATGCCGCTGTCGGTGATCTTGTAGCGTTTGTATCCTCCGTTCGTGGTACCCGCGGCAGGCGATCCGTTTGTACTTATAAGTTCCCCACGGTCGATGCCCGGGCTGAAATCCAGATCTTTCGGATGGACGCTAAGGCGGCCCTCGGAGAGCAAGAGGTCGCAAAGCACCAGACCCGGGCACTGGAACCGGTCGGCAAGGTTGAATATCTCAGGGATAAGCTTGAAGCAATGGATAATCGCCAAAAGCCGCGCCGAGCATCTGCCAGAGGTCGCCTTGCTCGGTCTTCGTGGGAACGCCTGTGGACGGGCCGGCTCGCTGGCAGTTGATCACCACCACCGGGGTTTCGATCATCGCGGACATGCCCAGGCCCTCGCTCATCAAGGCGAATCCGCCGCCCGATGTAGCGCACATGGCGCGGACGCCGGCATGAGCCGCGCCGATCGTCATGTTGATTACGCCAATCTCGTCCTCCACTTGGCGCACCATGATCCCCGCTTTGCGCGCGTGCGCCGCCATCCAGTGCAGCACGCCGGTCGAAGGACTCATCGGGTAGGCACAATAGAATTTCACACCGGCTGCCGCCCCGCCCATGGCCATCGCGATATTCCCGCTCATGATCGCGTATCGATTCTCCGTCTTGGGCATCGGATTCGGAAAATCCGCAAAGTGAGCCGCCGCATAATCGTAGCCGGCCCGCGCGACTCCAACGTTTTCTGCCACTACGGCGTCGCCTTTTTTCTTGAACTGTTCTCGAAGCACTTCCTCCAATGCCTGGAAGCCGATACCGATCATGCGAAGGCCGGCGCCGACCGCCAGCGTGTTCTGCGCAACTTTATTCCTGGTGATGTCGGCTAACTCCGAAACCGGAAGAGGGCAAAGCTGTACGCCGCTAGCCGCAGCGCCAGGCTTAATGGTGTCCGAATTATAGATACATGCCGCGCCCGCAGTGAGCAGCCGCAAGTGCCGATCCATGGTGTCCTGATTTAGGGGAATCAGGAGATCGATACGGTCACCCATGTTAGTGACCTTTTCCGTGCCCGATCGAATCGTCAGTAAGGTGTGGCCGCCACGAATGATGGATTGGTAGGCGTTGTAGGCATTCAGGTGCAGGCCGCGCCGGCTAAAAATCTTCGCGAAAATGTCTCCCGGCGTAGCGACACCCTGTCCGGCCGCGCCTCCGATACCGATAGCGAAGGTCTGCTTCATTGCACCCTCTCTAACTTGAGTGCCGGCCGTTCCATTGCTCCCCAGCGCTCGGCCGGGCTCAAATCAAGGTTTGTAATTCCGTGATAGAGACTTTTCCTCCGAATGACCAGTTGGCTTTTCCAGCCAGCCGGAGTATACACCCAATTCTTCCGTATGTTCTCGCCACGCAGAGATTTAGCACGGCCGCCTGGACTCGGTTTAGCACAGTGCGTGGGGGGGAAGCCAAGGCCCAATCGCAGCGATTCGTCCATCGAACTTGGATCCCGCCAAGGTTCGGTTGTTCGCCGCCCTCTTGGGAGCGTGCCGTTGGACCGGCCCTTGCATCCGCCATGGCCTAGACGTAAGATTCCATCTCCAACCACATCGAGCCTCATAGCCATTCGGCAGGATGGTGATTCATCACGCCTGCCATTCATGGCTCTTAAGGAGGTCCCCGGCATGCCCATCACCAAGGAATTGACCATGCGCATGGACAATCGTTCTGGATCGCTCGGAAAAGTCTGCCGCTCGCTCGCCGACAACGGCATAAACATCCTGGCTTTTCAATCGATTCCTTCGGAGAGAACGATTCTCGTGTGCATTGTCGTCGATAAACCGGCAGCTGCGGAAGCCGTCCTGGAGAAGGAACGGATAACATACACGGAAGGGGAAGTGGTTCAAGTCAAGCTTCCGCACGCGCCTGGCGAGCTGGCATGCGCTGCCTCCAAACTGGGCGACGCCAATATCAACATCAACTACGCGTACTGCGGTGTTGAGCCAAGTACGAATTCGCCGTTGGTGATTTTTGGAGTGACGGAAGTAGGCCGCGCCGCGTCAATTCTGGATCAATCAATTGCGGCCGCAGCCGCTATGTAGAACCCCAATTGGACATCTCCTTCGCGCAAGCGGCCAGGACTCTGCTTCGCGATGATAGAAGCAGTCAGGGCGCGGCCAGTTTTCTGTTTCCTCTCTGTGACACGCCAGCCCAAATTGTTTATGCCCCGCCAATTTGGCGGCTGTTTTTCTCCGCCCGCAAGGTGCACACTCTTCCACATGAAAACCAGCAAGCCCGCAAATTTCGGCCCGCAGACACAAGCCATTCATGGCGGCGAACCCAACCGCCACGGCGTCAATGGTCCGATCGTCACGGAGATTATCCGCTCTTCCACTTTTACTTTTTCTTCCACGGAGGAAATGAAGCTGTGGGCCGAGGGCAAAAACAAGGCCTACATCTACACACGCTACGGCAATCCCACGCTCTCCGTCGCCGAAAAGAAAATCGCCGCGCTCGAAGGCGCCGAAGCCGCCGTGGTCACCTCTTCCGGCATGGCGGCTATTTCCTCGGCGCTCCTTGCCGCGCTGAAATGCGGCGATGAAGTGATATCCACCGCGCAACTCTACGGCGGATCGTACCGTTTGATGCGCGACGTTTTCCCCAATATGGGTATCACCGTCCGCCACGTCGGAACCGATCTCGCCGGAATCGAGAATCTCGTCACGCCGCGTTCGAAAGTTCTTTACGTCGAAACGCCCACCAACCCCACGCTTCGCCTCGTCGATATTCACAAAGCCGTGGCCTTCGCCAAAAAACACAATCTCGTCTCCATCATCGACAACACTTTTGCCACGCCCGTTCTGCAGAATCCCATCGCGCTCGGCTACGACATGGTCGTTCACAGCGCCACAAAAGGTCTTGCAGGCCACTCCGATATCATCGCCGGCGTCGCCGTCGGCAATTCGAATTGGATGGAGCGCGTTCGCCACATGATCATCTATCTGGGCGGCTCGATGGATCCCGGCGCGGCGTATCTGCTGATTCGCGGCATCAAGACTCTCGGCGTTCGAATCGAGCGCCAGTGCGAAAACGCCATCGCCGTCGCCAAATTTCTGGAGAAACATTCGAAAGTCGAGCGCGTGCATTATCCCGGTTTGAAGTCGCATGCGGATCACAAACTCGCCAGGAAGCAGATGCGGGGATTCGGGAGCATGCTGGCGTTCGACATGAAGGGCGGGCTGCCTGCGGCGCGTCGCTTCTGCGATCGCGTGCGACTGTTCCTGTTGGCGGCGAGTCTTGGTGGAGTTGAGTCGCTGGTGATTCTTCCGATCTACAGTTCGCACTACAACATGACGATCGAAGAATTGCGGCGCGCGGGGGTCAGTCCGGGAACGGTGCGCGTTTCCATGGGTTTGGAAGACAAAGAGGATTTAATCGAAGATTTGAAACAGGCGCTCGGATAATTTTTTCCCGCGCAAAAATTAAATGAACATTTGAAGCCGGCGCTCGGTTGATTTTTTCGAGCGGCGCCGCGAAAATTCGCCGGAATGAAGTCCGGCCACTACAAAAACAAAGACGAGCAACCTCTTGGCCGGTCTAAAGGCCGCCGCTACGAAAAAAGAAAGCGTGCGGCAGAATCCTAAACTTTTTCCACGGGAACCGGACTTGCCCACTCGTCTTGCGCGGGGAGCAGGGATTTCACTATCTGTTCCAGTTCGTGAGAGCTTTTCACGTGTTCGGGATAATTGTGCGCGGTAATGTCAAACGCCAGATTGTGTTTGGCGCGGACGCCTTGTAGTTCTTCCTGCAAGCGGACGGCGATGCGCTTCGCATTTAGAACGTCGGTCTCTGGAAGGACCAGGGCAAACGTATCCGTCGAAAGCCGATAGATCGAATCCGTGGGCCGCAGTTTGCGAGACATCGCTTTCGCGGCATCACTCCAAGCTTCAGAGCTTCCGTCATTATTTGCGGACGAATTCGCGGATTTGGCCTTCACCAGCAACAGAGAAAGGGTCTTCTGCATGGTCATGGCCCTCCGGTATTCCATCGTCAGGCGATCCCAGAAATGGTTTTGATCGGGCATGCTCTGCAGCAAGTCCACGCTGGCCTGATGCTGCAATGTAACGTTGCGGTCCAGCTCCGCCAGAATCTGCTCCTTCAGTTTGCGCACGGTGCGTTGGCGATCGAGCAAGTAACCGACAAAGAGCAGCGTCAGCGCGCAGAAACCGAAGAAGGCGACGCGAAGCGTGTACTTGTTCCCGACGGGGTGGAGGAAAACCAGGGGGTACATGAACATGGCCAGGCCGGCCGCCTGCACAAGGACAAATGCAGCGGCCAAAATCGTGAGATGCAGGTCACGACGTTGGAGATTGTCCAATTCCTTGCGGTTCAGCGTACCCATGATGTTCTGCTTGGGCTCCCTTCGACCAACGGCGACGCGTGAAAGGCGAGCTTCGCTTCGGACCGTACTTCTATCGTCCGACTCGGAGGCGCGTCCCACAAGGGGTGTGGGGTGCTGTGTAGCGGAAATGCTACTGTCCTTCTGGAGAGGGAAAAAGTGGGCAGTGATCAGTGGACAGTGGTCAGTGAAGAGAAGAGCCGGAATTAGCACACGAACCTGATCCCCAAGAGGCGCGCGACAAGCGTCGGCTGCAGAGCTGCTAGTCAACAAGAAGCACCCCCCCACCCCGAGTGGTTTTGTGCAAGGAGTGCGGAAACGCTTGAAAGAAAACAGGTTGAGTCTTTGGTACGTGCAAAAGAGTGCGCAAGAATGTGAAAAGAAAGGGGATAGCTTGGAAACACGTTGAAAGGTTTGAAGGTTGGGGAGGGGGGTACAC
>WNFJ01607986.1_pt1 | contig 10929 bp, 7 predicted proteins | sample 5400461 | NCBI WGS metagenome assembly WNFJ01 (sample SAMN13153349, study PRJNA577476) | soil metagenome | isolation source: 115 cm saprolite on Douglas fir-dominated hillslope | place: USA:California | collected 2013-09-17 | reverse complement strand
AGCGCCTCCGATTTTGCCTCGCTTTCGTCGAGCGCCCGCTTGAACTCCTTCTGCCTGGCGTCGGCAATTTGCTTGGTCTGCAGTCCCTGTGCTGTCATTTCGCGCTCGCGCGCCGCAGCGAGATTGCGGGCCGCGACATCATTCTCGCGAGCGGATGCAAGCTCACGGGCGAGCGCCTCCGATTTTGCCTCGCTTTCGTTGAGCGCCTGCTTCGACTCCCTCTGTTGGGAATTCGCAATTTGTGTGCTTTCCAAGGCCTCGGTTAGCGCAACATCTTCGCGCTCCCGAGCGGCAGTGAGACCGCCGATAGCGACAGACGCTCGCTCTTGTTCTCGAGAGAATTCTCGTTTCAGGCTGGCTGCCCAATTATCCGAGCTTGAATCTTTGGATCCAGTCCAAAAGACATATCCGCTGACGCAGAAAATTGCGGTCACCAAAGCTAGGACTAAAGGAGTGAGAGATCGCTGCTGTGTTTGCTCTGTTTCGTCGTCTGGGAGGGGAGCAGCAAGAGCAGCAAGGAACAGCGAACGTTCACGATCAGTCGGGCCAGCAAAGTCGTCGGAGACTCGTGTCCAGTGTGTTGGAGAAATGCGGACCGGTGTTCCGTCGGGTTGAACCCACCCGTTGGCCTCCTGAGCCCAGCGTCCCCTCCCGCGAACGTGCGTCCTGCAGGATAATGAAATCCCCGTTCCTAGGAGCACCGTCAATTTGGTTTGCGAACTCCATAGCAGCAAGCCTCGCTTGGTTAAATGCGACGCCGTCTCGAATTAAATCCGCATCGATCAAAGTAAATCAAATTAAATACGCATCGATTAAAGTAGATCAAATTAAATGAGATGTTAAGTGATATTATGGCCGATCACGGGGATTGCCGGCATCAATAGCCGCTCAGCCGTGCCCCTGCGACCGCTGAAGGGACGCTCGCATGATGTCATGCACCGCATACCACGACGTCCGCTATACAGCTATCGGGGGATCAGCGGTGGTAACAAAGATATCGTCAAACGACGTGAACGACCCAACTCGGACAGGCCGCTGATTCATCCGCGAGGTTTGTGATCATTCTCCCGGCAGTCCAACCCGTTGGAAAATGTCGCAGTAGCGGGCTCGGTCGGCCGCGCACACCAACGGCGACGCCCGCTGCACCCGTCCTTCACTTACCCCGGTCGACTCCCGATCACAACAGGTACAGAGTTGTGGTTCATCGTTTCCCCGATGACACTTTGGCTGCTGTCGATGGCCACTTGCATGCCAATCCAATTTTCTTCCGGACGCCATCCAATCCGGTGAGTTGGAACGTCGCTTCTTGGCCGGAGCCCTGCCCATTGAACACGCTGATTTTCAGCTGTGCGCCTTCCGCCAGCGACCGCAGAAGCTCAACTGCATCGTCTTTGTAACTAGCCGTCTTTCCATCCGCGGACACAGTCCAATGTAGCCTAACGAAGGGTTGGTCGTTGATCTGATAGTCGACCTGAACTTCTCTTGCATGCGTCGCGCGCCACGTTCCCATCGTGCGGAGCAGGAGTTCGGTGCGTGGTCCATGACAGCGAACAGCCAGAGAGTTTGGTGCATCCTTCACGCTGGATGTTGAGTGGATCACCGCCGTGATGAGAGGGGAGTAATCCACGGGAGAGGTTGTTTCACTTACGACCCAAGCTGTATCCGACGGCTGGCTTTGAGCGCTTCCCGTAGGCGGTTCATGTGAAATATTCTCCAGGCATTGGACCTGAGCGGCGCGAGCCGATTGCAAACATGCTGCTCGTTTGACCGTATCGTTGGCTGGATCAATGCAGGCCACGTCAGCAGCGCGAGCTTCTTGAAAACATATTTCCAATCGCTCAGTCATATCATGCACTGGTTCAGCACGGACCGCCGAGCTCAAAATTGAGAACGCTACGACGATTGGTGAGAACCGTATCACTTACGCTCACCTTGATTTCGCGGAATTCGATCGGTCGAGCCACTCCTGAGCGGCCTGAAAACGCTCCAAGCCCGGTACCTGCGTGCTCAGATTGACGTCCTTCCATTTCGGGTCAAAGCCGGGCGTCTTTAGTTTGTTCACTCCCGCTACCCGACGATATCGTTCCGATCCGGGACGCCAATTGAATGCCGCGAGGATCGTGGGTACGGCAATCGTCGCGACCCGTTCGCCTTTGGCTACTAGGTTTGGATAATCAGTCGATTCAAGGTACGTTGGGAGATAATAATCCTCGAATTTGGAGCCATACTCGACGGGCAGGAATTTGAAACCTCCCTCCCATTTTCCCTTCGCGAACGCATCGACCGGCTTCGAAGTCACAAAAACGACGCCGGCAATTTCTCCTCGTCGCATTTGCTCCAGAGCTACGGGATGCGGGATAAACATCTTTTCGACATTCACGCCGAGCCGACTGAAAATAAGAGGACCGGAGTAAGCGGCGGCGGTACCCTGCGTATTGAAATTGACTTTCTTGCCTTCCAGGTCCTGGAGGGATTTGATTTCCGGACGAACGAAGATGTGCAATTCGGAGGGAAACAAGCTCAGTAGATAGGTAATGCGCTGCCGAATTTGCGGTACCTGAGATTTGTACTCATCAAGAGAGTCGCTGTTGATGATGGCCGCATCAATTCCCCTAAGATACAGCAGATCATTCACGTTTTCGGTGGGACCACGGGTTACGATCGGGAGAATATGTATTGCGCCGCTGTCGTTCACGACTCGCGCGATGTCTGTCGCGAAATGGATGGGCGCCCCCTCCAGAAGGCCACCGGCTAGACCTACCGTCCCGGCATTGACCCGCTCTCTTGTCTGCCTCTCGGCCGAGATGACGGATGGAGGCCGCGAGTCATCCTGCGTACGCCGGAATTGCGCGATACTTGAATCGCAGAGCGCAATCGAAGCGATCAAAAGAGCGGCAAGTCTTGTTGCAAATGTCATTGAAATCTCCATTCAATGAAGATTTGTACTTTGCGCGGATCAACGGGCGGCCTTCTGTTTGAGGCGCGGATTAGCCGCCGTACCTCTGGCCGCAGCACCAAGGTCTCGAATCAAAAAAGTCCGGGCTTCCGGACGATCCGAGTCTGCCATTTCCGTCGCGTCTTGAATTGTCTCCCAAGAGTTTCCACACCAGCTACGTCGTCGAAAACATTCGAAAGGCTGCGCAGCGCCGGAACGAGGTCTTCTTCCAAAATACGATAGGTCGCCTCGTGTGTGAGGCGCTTTCGGCGTCTATGAACGAGACGAGAGCGGGATGCGAAAAATCTTGAAGCCTGGGATTTCGGGAAACCAATCCGCCGCTTCCGAAGACACCAAAGTCAGAACTGCAGCCGGCACTTCTCCACTGATCAGTCGATTGATCGCCTTCGTTTGACCCTCGCTCAGTTTGACTTCGGTCGCTCCCGCTGTCGCGATCGCGGTCCGGACACTATCGTTAGACGCAGATTGCCTCTCATCTATCGCAATGTCTTTACCGTTTAGGTCGGATACCGACTTGATTTCCGGGCGCGCCATGAGAAGGACAACCAGAAGATCAGTATTATTTGGCGACGCGGATGCGGTCTTTCGGTATCACCAGGCTGGATAGTTTCCGAGCGATCGGAACGGTCGGTATTATTAGCTTTCTGTTCCGGAGCGGGGACCGCCGTGGCGGCCGTCACTTGCTCCGCAACCGCCGTAGCGGCCGTCACCTGCTCCTGTATTGTTCTGGTATTGGAATTTGCAGCGGCACCAGCTTTGGGAGGCGAATCCGCGATCTCTGCGGGCATCGTAACGGATTTGGCAGCGGCGTTTCCTGCGGTCTCCGATCGTGCCTGCAATGAACGAGGCGAGAGCGGGATGCGGAATATCCTGAAGCCTGCGATTTCGGGAAACCACGCTGCCGCTTCCGGATACGCCGAACTCAGAACCACAGCCGGCACTTCTCCACTGATCAACCGATCGATCGCCCTCGTTTGACCGTTGCTCAGTTGGACTTCAGTTGCCCCCGCTGCTGCGATCGCGGTCCGGACGCGATCGTTAGACGCAGATTGCCTGTCATCTATCGCAATCTTTTTGTTGGTCAGATCGGATACCGACTTGATTTCTGGGCGAGCCATGAGAAGCGCAACCAGATTGTAAGCGTTATTTGGCGGTGCGGATGCGGTTTTCTCGGCATCGCTCGGCGGCATGGTCTCCGAGCCGTTGGAACGGCCGGTATTATTCGATTTGTGTTCCGGCGCTTGAGCCATCGCGGCGGCCGTCCCGTGATACGTGGGCGCCGTCGCTGCCGCTACCTGCTCTTGTGTTCCTGTACCGGTACTAATACTGGCGGCGGGGCCGGCGTTGTCTGGCGGCACATCGGACTTGGCGGCGGCGTTATCTGCGGGCTGCCACGTCGCAACCTTGGCTCGCGGCATTTCGCGGTGAAATGGTACGGCCTGCCTTGCCATGCGGGCGTGCGCCGCGGGTTTCAACCTTTTTCCTCCTACCCTCGTCGCGCGGCGAGCTACTTCGTTCGCTGAGCGCTGCGAGAGATGGGTGGGTGCCGGGTGTCCAGACATGGACGCCGTTTGACGGGACCACGCCATATAGGACTGGCAGGCGCTGTTACACGGCATTCCGTCGATATATACGATGTCAGGCGAATCCAGCGGATGGGCTTGTGAAGTTCCGACTGAACCGAGGGACAAGATGCAGGTCAGCATCATCCAACTCTTCAACATGACTATTCCTTTTTGGCACAAATGTTCGCGACACCGAATATTCGATGGTGGTCGCACACGAACGAAATTCACGGCGCTGATCGCGCGAAATTGCGCGTCAGCGGATAGCCATGATGCGGGCGCGCCGTAACGACGCGTTAAAATACCCGGCGCTCAAATCGAGACGTAAGTCGCGACGCAGAGCGCCGCGCCCACAACAAGGGTGCAAAACAGAGCGTTGGGCATGAGAGGATGAACGTCGGTCCGGGTACGGGGATGGCGCGCATGGAAACGCTTGAAATTGCGTTCATTGGCAACCTCCAAATGTCAGTACTGACAACGTCAACTGTTCGTTGATGAAAACTACTGTGCCGCAGGCGCAACTTGAATTTCGATTGTGGCTAATGAGAGGTACCGCCGAGGCAATGAGTTTGCTCAAATGCAATTACATGCTCTTGAACGGTCGCTGCGGTCAATCTTGGATTGTAACTCCATGTCCTGCACGCGGCCACTGTGTGTACCAAAAACCCTGTCCGTGTTGATGATGCGATGGAATCGCCTAAGCTGACGAAATGATCGGACTTCTCTGTTTCGTCCTGGCCGCGCGGGCCTCGCCATTTGTTCCCGTCGCGCGACGCCGGCTTGACGGCCGGCAAAAAGGCATCGAGCTCGGCGATCGTTGGATCAACCGGAGCGGCGGACCCGGTATCCGGCCGCGGGAGTTGCTTGCTCACCGCGGACGGCAAGGCGATGGTCCGCGGGCGGGGGTTCGCGACCGGCAATGCGAGGCGGCCGATCTGGTTGAGCACGACTTCGCCGATGATCTGGTCGTGGTAGATGGGCGTTTGCTTATGGCCGACGATCGGCGCCGTCCGCTGAACGTCTGTTCCTCACTTCTCGACCTTGTCGCGCAGGTTAGGCGTGCCATGTTGCTGGACGAAAGAATTGGCCCTGACCAAATGCTAGATCTGCCTTGAATTTCGTTCCTCATCTGCGATGAGCCGACTTAATCCAATATCGCGCGCAGACGAGCGTCGATCGAAATGGTCCATCGGACGTGCCCAAGCGTTCGCGTTCGGCGGATCCGACGCTAACCAGCAGAGACAGTGGTGCGAATGCGGGCGATCTGCCCGTTCGTTGCGGCAGAATTCGGCTTTTGCCTTGCTGCGGCCCTAGAGAGTGGCGATGTCAAACTCTTAGGAAAGCGGCTTGGAGCAGCGAGCAAGCCGAAGACTTGGTGCGCGGGTCGTTCGCCGTCTTGGAGCCCGTGCGCACATTAATTGTGGACTCGGGATTTTGGAAGCGGGCTTAAAATGCGCGTGCGGCCGATTTCATTCCTGAGTGCGATCAGCGTTGTGGCGCTGTTCCTGGTCGCGCCTAGCCATCACGGAAACGCCGTAGAGTTGCCGCAATCGACGCAGGCGGCGCCGTCAACAGTCCCGATGGATATGGCGGACGCGACCAAACGGATCGCGCAATTGGCCGAAGGCTCTGAATATAACGCGGCCATCGCACTGGCAGGCCAATTGGCCGAAGCCGTGAAAGCTCGCCTCGGCGCCCACCAAGCGGACTATGCCCGCATCCTTTACAATCTGGGCGATATCCTCACCCTCGCCGGGCGACGCGCCGAGGCAGTCGCGCGCTACCGCGAAGCCATCGCGATCTTCGAGGAATTGGCCGTGGCCGATCCATCGAATTTCGAATGGCCGCGCTACCTGATCGGGGCGTATGAGCGAATCATCAAGGCGGGCGACCAGCCCGGGGCCCATACCGAGAAAGCCCTCGCCATCGTCAAGCGACTGCGATCACAGGGCCGGCTCGAGCCGTGGGAGAAGGACTGGCCTGCCGAGTTGGAGCTTAAGCTGCGCAGGATTGCGCTCGAGAAGCTGGTCAGCGCAGACAAGGTCGCTGATGCCCTGACCATGAGCGAGCGGTGGGCCCGCCAAAGGCACGTCCAACAGCGACATTGCAGCCGCCTTTGGCAACGTCGCGTGGCTGGCGCTGCTTGCCCGACGCCCGACGACGGCGCTCGCTGCGTCGGAACATGCATTGGCTCTTGCTCCGGACCATATTTGGCTTGCCACAAACTATGCGCACGCCCTCCTATTCCTCGGTCGCCGCGCCGCCGCCAAGGCCGCCTACTTGCGGTACAAAGGCGAAAACGTTCCAGACCGGGGCAAATGGGAAGCGGTCGTCGGTGCCGACTTCGCCGCGTTGCGCGAACATGGCATCATCGACAAGCAAATGGTCGAAATCGAGCGCGCGCTCGGCATCGTCGATAATCCGATCGTTGTGGAGCAACGGGTGCGGGTGCTTCGTGCAGAGGGGCGCTATGCGGACGCGCTCAGCCTGATTGAGCGCCACACGCAAGCAGTGCGGATGCAATATGGTGAGCAGAGCCTGATATACGCGAAGGCGTTGGATAGCATGGTCGCCTATGCGGCCAGCTGGGGACCTGCTTCCCGTCGGGACGAATGGGTGGCGGACCAGCGCCAGGCGATCGACCTCCTCAAGCAATTCCTGCCGAGAGATGATCCCCGGACTGCCGAGGCCAAGCGAAGACTTGCCAGCTTCTACCAGGGTGCTCGCGACCATGACGCCGAAAGCGAGGCGCTTCTGCGCGAAGTGCTGGACAGCTGCGACCGCATGTCCAGGACCGATCCATCCGCGCTTGGCTGCCTTCGTCACACCACCACTGAGCTGAGCCGTCTATACACCGGAGCCGGGCGAGATGAAGACGCCGCGCGGCTTGACCGGTGGGCACTCGCTGCGGCGGAGAGGAAATGGGGACTCGATCATCCCTATGTCGTGCCATTTCTTGAATGGCTTCCCGTCGCGCATGGCGAAAGGGAGGAGCGGATCGCTAGCATTCTTGGCAAGGCCGTACAGGTCGATCCTCCGGACGTCGACTATGCGTCCCATGCGTCGATTTTTCGGGGGCAGTTCAAAGCTCTGGTCGATCGATACGAAAAGGCGGGCCAAAAGCTTGAGGCCGAGCGGGCGTTGAAGTTTCTGGTGCAAAAGTTCGGCGACCGTCAAGCGACGATGCGTCTGATCGACTTGCAGGTCGACAAGGGGCGGGTCGAAGAGGCCAAGGCCGCGATCAAGGCGCTCGCCGACAAGTCGGAAAGCGAGCTCCCTACAACTCCCTATGCGGCAAAAGATCTGGTCGACTTCTACATGAAGGCGGCAAGGCTCTACGGCGACGATCCGCAAGCGGCGTCATATCGGCAGCGCGCATTCACGGTGTATGAGCATCTGGTCATCGATTCCGATCCGGATTGGGTACAGGCGGCGCGCTATCTCTCCGCGCTTGCGGATCTCTACGTCGATCAGCATCGATTCGACCCGGCCGCGGCGGCGCTCAAACGGGCGATCCAGTTTCGTCAGAATGCGTGGTCGACCTATTCGCCGCAACTTAGCGATCTGCGCGATAGTCTGGCACGCGTCTACAAAAGCCAGGGAAAGGACGTAGCGCTCGCGTCGTCCAATGACAGCGCGGCCGACAAGGGCGCGGCACGCAACTGCGGCGCGGGAGAGCTCGACGTTATTTCTCTCCTGGACCATTGGCAATCGCGTAAGTCGGAGATGCTGGCGCGCTGCTCCGTTAAGGACTGGCGTGCGTTAAACGAGTTCGCAGACCCCAGATATCCGGGATGGTCAGGAGATCCCGCTCGTGCCGAGGAGTTGAGCGGGATTGCTTACGCCTATTATGATCGTCAGGACTGGGCAAACGCGCTTGCATTGTACGCGCGCGCTGAGGACCTGTTGCGTCGCGTCGCCAGACACAACAATGCGGACCCAATGCTGGCGCGGTCCGAGAGCTGGAGACGCACCGACCAAGCTGCCGAACATGCTGCCGAATTCTATGTCAGGTCGGCCTACGGCCTGGCACAGAAGGAAAGCACGCGCGCGAAAGAGCTGGCAGACAGCAGTTTTGCGATGGCTCAGCAGACGGTTGGGTCTGCGGCCGCGTCGGCCTTGGCGCAGATGAACTTTCGCCTAGCCAAGAACGAGCCGCGATTTGCTGAGTTGCTGCGCGAGCGGCAGAGCCTGGTTGATGATGGGCGCAAACTCGACAAGGCGTTGGCGGATGCCATTCTCACCTCGGCCGATCGACGAGACCTGAACGCTGAGGAGGGGGAATGGGCACGGATGAGCGCCGTAGACGCCCGGATCGGTGACATCGACAGAGCTCTAGCCGAGCGGTTCCCGGACTACGCGGCTCTCGCGCAATCTCCTCCGCTCGGCATCGCCGGCACGCAAGAATTGTTGCGGCAGGATGAAGCGTTGGTGCTTTTCCTCGAAGCTCCGGATTTTCGCCATTTCGACGTCGACGAAGCGTTCGTCTGGGTTGTCACCAAGGCGGACGTTCGATGGGTGCGGATCGAGCGCCGCCCGACTTTCCGAGGGATGCCCCTCGACGCCAAGGTTGCGCTCCTGCGCTGCGGCCTTGATTCGAGCAATTGGGCGGTGGGGTCGCAGACTTACGAGCGCTGCAAGGCTCTGAGGAAAGCGCTTCGTGAAGACGAGGCGTCATGCTCGGCAGATGAAGATCCCGGCCCCAAATGTTTCGACACTACATATGCTTATGAACTGTACCAAACTCTGTTCGGTCAGATCGAAGACCTTATCAAGGACAAGCATCTCTTGATCGTGCCGTCGAAAGCGCTGACCCAGTTGCCTTTCTACGTGCTGGTGACCGAGAAACCTGACGCGAGTCGCTCTGGCAAGAATGATCTTGCCGAAACGAAATGGCTGGTCAACCGCCAGTCGGTAGCTGTCCTTCCCTCGGTCGGGAGTCTTGCGGTGCTGCGCAGGATGCGGCCGGGCGATCCTCTGCTCGATGGTCGGCCGGACAATCCGCTTCAGGCAAGGCGCGCGAGCGAGGCCCGCGCGCGACAGAGTTGCGCGCCAATCGCCAAATCGGGCGTGTTGGAATGGGCAGCGCTGCAGGACTTGCCGCTGGTTGGATCGTTGTTTCGTGGGCAGTTCGCGGACGTCCGGGTCCTGCGTCGGCAAATGCCGCTGCCGGAGACGACCGACGAGCTCTGCGCTGTCGCCCGGCGTCTTGGCGTGCCCGCTAGCGACATATGGTTAGGCCGGCGCATGACCGAAGCTGCGGTGAAGACGCTCAGTGCGGAGGGGCGGCTGCGCGAGTATCGCATCCTGCATTTTGCGACCCACGGCCTCGTCGCGGGCGATCTCGCGAATGTTGTTGAACCGGCTTTGATGTTCAGCCCGCCCCAGACCGCGACCGAGCTCGACGACGGCCTGCTCACCGCGTCGGAAGTCGCTCAGCTGGATCTCGACGCCGACTGGGTGGTGATGTCCGCTTGCAATACGGCCGCGGGAGCGTCCAAGAGTGCGCAAGCCCTGTCGGGACTGGCGCGCGCCTTTTTCTACGCGGGCGCGCGGGCGCTCCTGGTGTCGCACTGGGCTGTCGATTCGCAGGCCGCCGTGGCCATCACCACTGGTGCATTCGACGCGCAGAGCACCGATCCGACCATCGGCCGCGCCGAGGCGCTACGCCGCTCGATTCGGGCCCTGATCGCTAGTGGCGGCGTCAAAGCACATCCGGCGGTCTGGGCGCCATTCATATTGGTGGGCGACGGCACATAGCGGACGCGGGCAAGCAGACGTGACAGCGATGCGAGACATCGCCGCGGATCCGCAGTGCGGCACTCGGTGGCGTCGATTTCATCTGATGGATTGGTCCGGCCTTGGCGACGGCAGCGGTCCTTGCGAAGGGCTTCTCCGGACAAATGGCGATGTCGTGGCGATTGTCGCCGCGGTTTCGGCGATTGGTATCGCAGTCGGACTCATAACTGGACTTTTGATCACCAAGCAACATCGAATTCGCGCTGCAGGGGCGCGAGCCTCCCCTCAACGTGCTGTCCACCAACAGCGCGTGGCTTTTGAGTTCGCTGCTGCTCGGCTGCAATGGCCTGCTTTCCGGCAGCGGCAGCGTCATCGCCGCCCTTCAGGCTAGGCTCTATCGCTCCGTGAAGGTCAACGATCTCGCGCAAGCCCGCCGCCTGAACGACCGGATTTATCCGACGGCGCGTGTGTTCTACGCCGATCCCTTCGTCGATATGCACGACCGCATGAAGAAAGCGCTGGTCCGGCTTGGCAAACTGCCGCGCGCGATGGTGCGTCCGCCGTTGGTCAAGACCACCGACGCGGAAATTGCGCGGATCCAGGACGAGCTCATGAAGGCAGAGCTACTCGGCACCCGAACGGCGCTGGGGCGCACCGCCGCACAGCGAG
>WNFJ01258330.1_pt1 | contig 10929 bp, 10 predicted proteins | sample 5400461 | NCBI WGS metagenome assembly WNFJ01 (sample SAMN13153349, study PRJNA577476) | soil metagenome | isolation source: 115 cm saprolite on Douglas fir-dominated hillslope | place: USA:California | collected 2013-09-17 | reverse complement strand
TAGCCATTCCGGCCGCCTTCTACCGCCTTGGCCCACCATCTCACATATTTTCATCAGCGGGGGTGAACGGAACCCGGTCATGAGAGTTTCGTTTTTTCAGCCGCGGAAGTGGACGCATGGCTGCGCCGCCGGGAGCGTATCGACGAGGCCGATCTGCACCATGGAAGGGAGGCCAGTCAGCGTTTCTTCAGGAATCGCGACGCCATCGCAGCAACGTAGAACAGGGCCATGCCCCGTCACCGCCGTCGAAGGTGGGGTCCTAAGAAACATTCGTATGCCTTCGAGTAAAAGCCCGCGTGTGAGAGCATAGCAAAAATGCTATAATGAAGCGTTACGATGGCGTGGACTGTTGAGACCCTGAATGAAGTCGTGGACGCAGAGCTTGAGGAACTGCCCGCCGACATGCTCGCGAAGTTCGTTCACATTTCCCGCCTGATCGAGGAGTTCGGTTTGATGCGCGTCAAAGAGCCGCATGTAAAGCACGTGCGAGGCCCACTTTGGGAGATGCGGCTGCGCGGTAAGGATGGAACTGCGCGGGCGTTGTACGTCACTGTCATAGAGCAGCGCGTTATGGTCGTCCGCGTGTTCGTCAAGAAGACAGAGAAGACACCTGAAAGTGAGATTGCGCTCGCGCTAAAGCGGGCCAAGGAGGTTCACCAATGAGCAAAGTGAAGGACCTTCACCGGAAATGGTCCAAGAGCAGGGAATATCGAAAGGCTTACGAGGAGTTGGCTCCGGAGTTTGAACTCGCGCGTGCCCTCATTGCCGCGCGCGCTACGGCCGGGCTCACGCAGGGGCAACTCGCCAAGCGCATGGATACCAGCCAATCTGTCATCGCTCGTCTTGAAAGTGGACGGAGTCGGCCCTCCACGCAAACATTGGAGCGCTTAGCCGCCGCAACCGGAACGCGCCTCAAAATCAGCTTCGAACCCGCCAGAGCACGAACCTAGCCTTGGAACGCTATGCACTGGAAAACAGTCTAACTTGTAAATATGCGCGCTAGTCGAATCCCCGCCCTGCTCCTGTTCCCCGCCGCGATCGCTCTCGCCCAAGCCCCCGCCGTCAGCCCGGGCGGCGTCGTCAATGCTGCCAGTTTCGACGCCCCGGTCGCCCCCGGCGCGCTCGTTTCCATCTTCGGAGCGAACTTCGCTGCGCAGCCGGCGCTCGCCTCGATGATTCCGCTGCCCCAATCCCTCGGCGGCGTTTCCGTGCGATTCAACGGCAGCCCCGCGCCTTTGCTCTATGTCTCTTCCGGACAGATCAACGCGCAGCTTCCCTGGGACGTCTCGGCCAACGGCCCCGTCAACGTCGTGGTAACCAACAGCGCCGGTTCGTCCGCGCCGCAAGCCGTCCAGGCCGGCCCGTATTCCCCAGGCGTCTTCGCCGTCCAAGGCTACGCTGTCGCGATTCATCTCGACGGCAGTCTGGCGGCGCCCAGCGGATCCATCCCCCAAGCCGCCCACCCGGCCAACCAAGGCGAGACCCTCCAGATATTGGCAACGGGCCTCGGTTCTGTAAACCCTCCCGGACTCACGGGAAATAATTCGCTCGACACGCCGCGCACCACCACCGCCACCCCGGTCGTGCTGATCGGAGGCATCTCCGCGCATGTCGCGTTCTCCGGACTCTCGCCGCAGTTCGTCGGAGTGTATCAAGTCAACGCCGTCATCCCGCCCAATACGCCGTCCGGAGATGCCGTATCGCTCCAGATCCAAATCGGCGGGCGCACCAGCCTCAAGACCAACATCGCGATCGGCGGCACAGGTTGGCTGCAGTGGGGCCAGAATCCGCAACACACCAGCACGGCTCCCCTCGCCGGTCAGGACCTGAACCGCATCCTCGCGGACATCGTCTACGATCCACTGACTTCTGACGAACAGGCCGCCAACGGCGGCGATCTTGTCGCGCACTTTCAAGCTCCGCTCATAGACGGCAACGACGTGTACATGGAATTCAAGACCGGTGTTTACGACCCCACCAGTTACGCCACCCAAACCTGGGGCGAGAGCAAGTTCACCTGGCGAAATGGCCAACTGGTCCAGGTGCTTTCGTTCCCCACTGATTGGAAAGCTCCCGGATCGGCGAGAGATTTCTGGGAGCCCGTGTTCCATCCGGTGCTCGCCAACGGCGCTCTGTACGTTCCCGGCGCGAGCGGAAGCATCATCAAGTACGATAAGGCCACCGGCGCAATGCTCCAGCGCATCGCTCCTTTCGGAACCGACGCGAATACGTACGAAGCCGGGCCGATCGCCGCCGATCCCGATGGCAACCTGTTCTACAACGCGATCCAGGTCGTGGTCGATCCCAAGAACGGTTTTTTCGCCAACGACGCGATCGACTCCTGGCTGGTGAGGGTCGCTCCGGACAGCCAGTTCTCCACGGTCAGCTATAAGGCGCTGACATCGCCCGAGGCGCCCGCGGCCAGCGACCGCTGCCTCGGTTCGTTTCCCTCTAACCAACTGCCCTGGCCGCCCAGTACGACCGCCGTTCCGGGCAGCGGCCCCTGTGGTACGCAGCGCGTCGCGCTCAATGTCGCGCCCGCGATCGCTCCCGACGGAACCATCTACAGCGTCACGCGCGCACATTTCAACAGCCGCTATGGATTTCTGGTGGCCATTGCGCCCAACCTCACCAAGAAATGGGCCGCTTCTTTGCGCAACCGCTTCAACGACGGCTGCGGCGTGCCGGTATCCGCGGGCGGATGGCTGCCGTCCAATGGCGCTCCCGGTGGATGCCGCGCCGGCGCGCTGCTGGGCGTCGACCCTGCCACCAACCGGTCCGGCGACGGCATCGTAATGGACAGCGCTTCGTCCTCTCCAACCGTCGCCCCTGACGGAAGCATCCTCTACGGCGCCTACACACGCTACAACTACGCGCAAGGCCACTTGATGCGCTTCGACGCCAATGGAAACTACCTCGGCGCGTATGGCTTCGGCTGGGACTATACGCCGGCCATTTACAGCCACGATGGAACCTGGTCCGTCGTAATCAAGAACAACCACTACGGCGGTGTCGGATCCTACTGCAATGACAAGAACCTATGCCCGCTCGACCGGAGCGCTACCAACCCCGATTCGCCCGAACAATATTTCGTCAGCCAGCTCAGCGCGAATCTGAACCTGGAGTGGAGTTTCCAGAACACCAACACCGAAAGCTGCACCCGCGACGCCGGCGGATCCATAAGCTGTGTCTCCGATCATCCCAATGGATTCGAGTGGTGCGTGAACGCGCCCGTGATCGATGCCAACGGCGTAGTCTACGCCAACAGCGAGGACGGCAATGTTTTCGCCATCACCCAGGGCGGAATCCTGAAGCAGAAGATGTTCCAGCAACTGGCGCTGGGCGCGTCCTACACGCCCGCATCGCTCGGCGGCGACGGAAGAATCTACACCCAGAACGACGGCCACCTTTTCGTGGTTGGTAAGTGACCAATCATCTAAACCCCGGTTCCCCACAGCCACCCCGGCCTGGTATACAATCACCCAATGGCCCGGACGACCCTATCCGCCACGTGTATCTCCGCCCTGCTCTTTCTGTGCCCGATCGGCCTCGCGGACGATACGCCGGTCAACATCGTGCCCGTCAGCGCCAGCAGCGCTCCGCACGCCCATCTGCGCATCGATTCATCGCTGGTTTTGATCCCGGCTCATGTCACCACTCCCAACGGCACATCGGTCACTTCGCTGACCCAAGAGAATTTCAAAGTCTTCGAAGACAACGTGGAGCAAAAAATCACGCACTTCTCACTCGACGACGCTCCCGTCTCCATCGGCCTGCTGTTCGATTCCAGCGGCAGCATGCACAACAAGATGCGCAAGTCTTCCGAGGCGGCCGCCACGTTCTTCAAAACCGCCAACCCGGACGACGAATTCTTCCTGGTGGAATTTAGCGAGCGGGCGAAGCTGACCGTTCCGTTTACTCCGGATTCGGACGAGATCTACCGGCAAATCCTTCGCAACCGGCCCTTCGGGCGAACCTCGCTGCTGGATGCGATCCATCTGGGCTTGCAACACATGAAGCACGCCCGGAATCTGCGCAAGGCGCTCGTGATTCTCTCCGACGGCGGCGACAACCGCAGTCGCTACACGGCCGGCGAGATCAAGAACGCCATGCTGGAGTCCGACGTGCAGGTCTACGCCATGGGTATCTTCGAGCCGCCGGATTCGCACAAGCTTTCACCCGAGGAACAGAACGGACCTCGCCTATTGGACGAACTGGCCGATCACACCGGAGGCCGCCTCTTCACCGTGGACCACCTCGACGAGCTGCCCACTATCAGCGAACGCATCGGGAACGAATTGCGGAACGAATACCTGATCGCGTATTCGCCCGCCAACGAGTCACGCGACGGAAAATTCCGCCGCGTGAAAGTGAATCTTACTCCTCCGCCCGAGATGTCGAATCTACGGATTTATTTCCGCCACGGATACTACGCGCCCGCCGAGTAGCCAAGATCGTCAACTCTGCAATTTCAATTCGTGCACCCGGTTCAAATCCAAAACCAGGTCGCCTTCCGGGTCGATGTGAAAAGCCGGCGTGAACTTGGCGCCCCACAGGATCTCGTCGTGGCGGTAGGAATAGCGGGCGTGCACCACCTGGCTGAAGGTATCGTCGAAGCCTTGGATCAGGATCATCAGTTCGGCGCCGTCCTTCGCCAAGTCTTCGCGCGTCTTCCCGAACAGCGGGCTGGCGGAATCGATGGGATGCACCACGGTCCAGGTGAGCGGAAAAAAGTAGATCTTGCGGCGTTCCAGCGGGAGATCGAAATAGTTGCGTTTGTGCTGGCCCCCGGCGTTACTCACCGTCATTAGCAAGACGCGCGCTTCCAATTCCATCAGTACGTTGCTGCGTGCGTTGGTGATGCGGAATTGCAGGCTGGCGCCGTCCTGGTATGGCGCGACGATGGCATGATCGCTGAACAGGATGCGTGCGCTGGGCCGCGAAAAGCGCCCGTAGAGCAGGCCAGTGACGATCGCGAAGACCATCAGCCCCGTGGCCGATTCGGTTGCGGCAACGGTATTCACGCCGACGCCGTGTGGGTAGACGTTGCCGTACCCGACGGTGGTCAACGTGTGGACGCTGAAGAAGAAGGCGTTCACGAACGCGCTCATCTCGGGCTCGGTGCCGCGCAGGTTCTCGATGCCGAGCGCGATATACAGGCCCGCGAACGCCATGTTCACCGCCAGGAAAATCACCAACACCGCTAGCAGAAAACGCGGCCAGGTGGTGTCGATGAGCTTCAGATAGAGGTTCACGTCGCGCAGCCGCAGCCCCTTGCGGTGGACGTTGAATGAGCCGTCGCGGTTGATGGTGCGGCGCAATTCGCCGGTAAACTGCGTGGTCAAGCCGGGATCGAAGGATTCCTGTCTCATAGAACGAACATAACGTAATTCGTGGCTGGTGACTGGTGAAAGGTTCTTCCCCGCGGCGGCATTCGACTGGTGAGACCATCGGGCGAATCGCAGCCCGTAGGCCAAAGGAGACCCAACATGACTTTACTGACCGGTAGTGTGCTCGCGCTCGCCGCAGCCGCGGCCTGCTTGCCTCTGGCGGCGCAAACCCAACGTTCCGGAGGCTATCGAATCTCCGGACCCTTCACGCACGACAACCTTTCCGTGTTCTTGATTCACGGACCCAATCGCTCAGCCAAGAACCTGCTGACGCTCGAGGAAGCCATCGCACAGCACAAGGTGATCGTTTACGAGACGCGCAACGTCAACGAGCTGGCCGTCGAAAATGTCTCGAATGAAGACGTATTCATCGAATCCGGCGATATCGTGAAAGGAGGTGCGCAGGACCGCACACTGAAAGACGACCTGATTCTGCCGTCGAAATCCGGCCGAATCAGTATCAGTTCCTTCTGCGTGGAGCACGGCAGATGGACACGGCGCGGCAACGAATCTGTCGCGAGCTTCGACGCCGCAACGCAAGCCGTCGCCACGAAACAGCTCAAAATGGCCGTCAAGATGAAGGCCGATCAGGCCGAGGTGTGGAACCAGGTGGCTCGAGCGCAGGACAAGCTCAGCGCCGTAGTCGGCGGTGCGGCGCGCGCGCCCGCCTCTCCCACCAGCTTTGCCATGACGATGGACGCGCCGGTTGTGCGTAGGTCCATCGACGGTTACATTCAGGAACTGGCTGGGATCGTCAACGGCAAGAGCGACGTGGTCGGCTACGCGTTTGCGATCGACGGCAAAGTGAACAGCGCCGATATCTACGCATCGCACGATCTGTTTGCGAAGCTGTGGATGAAGCTGCTGCGGGCGAGTTCCGTGGAAGCGGTCACGGAGTATCAACAAGGCAAGAAGTTCGAGGCTGCGACGATGAGCGCCGTAAAAGCTGCGCTGCAGGATGCCGATTCAGGCAAGGCGTCCTCAAGAAACCTGACGGATCGCACGGAAGTAGTGGTGAAGGAAACCACGCAGAACGTTGTCTTCGAGACGCGCGATCGGGCGCAGCGCGAGGTGTGGGTGCATCGGAATTACATCACAAAATAGTTCCTTGGTTCCTTGGTTCCTTGGTTCTCTAGTTCCTTGGTTCGAGGCTACGGGGGTTGAACCAAGGAACTAATGAACCAATGAACCGTAAGTCATTTCACCTGCTTCTATCCGAGTCGGGAGCCGGTTCTGCTTCGGCGGCAGCGGGCATGTGGCGTACGGCGTGAATGCGCAGGGCGGGTTGTAGGCCTTGTTGAAATCGAGCACAACCTTGCCTTCTTTGGGGAGCGCGGCATCCAGGAATCGGCCGGGAGGATAGGTCTCCTTGCCGCTGGTCTGATCGTGAAAGATGAAGAAGAGCTGGTTGTCTTCCACAACCGGATCGAGCCGGTAGGAATGACCCTGTAGCGTGAATTGAACGTAGCCCGGGCTGGCCTGCTTCTCGGTCTCGCCCAGAATATTCGGGATCGCGATCATCTTCGGCGTGTCGTAGGCGATGAACTTCGCCGTCACGCGATAGCCGGCCTTCACCGCAAACCAGTGCAGGCCGGTGAACTCGCTGCGAAACTTGCTGGCTGCGTCCTTGAGCCGGATTCCATAGCGGTCGCCGCGATGGATCACGAACAGGGTGAGATTCTCGATCTTCACCTGGTCGGGCTCGCCCTCGGAATCGGATTTCAGTTCCACGGCGGCGCCGGTTGCGGGACGAAACGTGGTCTTGCCGGCGTGAAATTCGAACACGCCCGCCTTAGCCGGGCCGCGCGGCAGAACGATATCGGAGGCGCTGTCCGAGCCAGCCGTGTTCGGGCCTTCTTTGAGCCAAAACAGCCCGACGACGGTCAGCCACCCGTCGTCGGCTTTGAGCTTGGCCTCACGTTCGGCTCGCCAATGCTCGATGCTGGTCCAGTAGGGCATGGCGGCAAAGCAAGGAAGAGCGGCGAACGCCAAAAGCGCGAGGCATGGGGCGAGCCGGCTCACAAGCAAGATTGTAGCGTGTGGGCTGGCTTAGAGGCCCCACCCAATAGCTGACTCAAAAACGTATGCATTAATCACCTTATCTTTGCCGATCTCCAATTGCCGGCTAAAGAGGAACTGTTCGCAGCACGCTTGGCACGAGGGCTTACTTCCGGGCGCGTCAGAAGATGACGTGCCCCCGCCCGGAAGCGGAGGGAAGCAATCACGAAACCGCGAGCTCACCAAAATCTCGGAGTCCTTCGCTTCGTCACCGAGCTTGGCCGCGAGATGAACGTCGGGTCCAGCGCCGGTCAGTTGCCAGTGATCGGTGACTCCGAACCGCCCGAAAAAAACCAAATCGCCAAAATGAATCCCGATACCGATGCCCACCTTTGGGTACACACACCGCGTAGACGCCCAATCACGATACCAGGCTTGGCGTAGTCTTCCAAAGGACTCGCGCATTTCTATGGCCGTGCTCAAGGCGCTGTGGCAGGCTGCGCATACCTGCTGAGCCTGCTCAGGTTTGGGATCCATGTTGAACAGTGCGATAATCCCATCGCCCATTTCGTTTCCTATCATGCCGCCGTTCTTTCGCACGATACGAGCCATCTCCGCCATGTAATCCTGAAGCATCTGTTGTGCTTGTTCGGCTGTGAGCGCCTCCATCGCCACGGTCGAGTTTCTGATATCTGCAAACAGAATTGGAACGCGCCAGTCCACTTTTCTCGGGGCAAAGAATTGGGGATTGTTGACCTGCTCGGCATAGGGGCCGAAGTACTGGGCGAGTATCTGCTTCTCGGCAAACAACTGTTGATAAGCGAGGTAGCTCGCCGCGACACCCGCTATGGTTTCGACCTGAACCTGCCGCTCCCTGGTGAAGAAAGCCTTGGTCTTGGATTCCAGATTGATCACGCCATAGAGCTTTCCAAGATGAATTAGCGGGGCGGCCATTTCCGAACGTATTCCGGCGAAACAGGCTTTATATATGGGCCGCCACTCCTGTTGTTCAACGTCGTCCACTATCTGTGTCGTACGATATCGCGCGCACAGAGCCGTCACGCTACCACTTCCGTTTTGAATTTGATTGACTGGAAGGCCGGCTTGCCTTGGCTCTTCGCCAGAAACGTGAGCTGATATTGCGAGCGCAGGCGTTGATTCAGATCCTTCAAGTACGGTGCGAAGGAGACCGGGTTGGAATTGCCCAGCCAGAAGAATTCGCCGCCCGTTTCCTCAGCGAGTTGCGCGAGATAATTCTGGCCCCAGTTGATCTGCCAGAGGCTGTGTCCGAAATGGCCGGCGCTGCCGAAGTAGATCGAATGCACGATTACGCCCGCGCGCTGCGCTGCATCGATGGCGCGAAGCAAGTAAGGATTGTCGGGGCCGGGGCCGTAGATAGGATCGATGCCGCTGGTGACCATCAACACCTCGCGCGCCTGCTCGGTAGCCGGCCATTTGTGGATGAGATCGATCAGGGCAAGGTACGGGCTCGCCGAGATTCCCGGCGTGCCGACAAGAAGGCGGAACGCATCGGCTGCGCGCTTGTGATCCGTGGTCAAATCCTGTAGCACTTGGACGGATCCATTGCGTAAGTAACCAATGCCAACGCGTGTAGCGGCGGACTGCTCCAGAACGAAGCTGCGAAGATCACCCAGTTGCAGGCCGAGCGAAGTATCCGTGCCGTCGTCTATGAGCAGCCAGATTTGCAATCCCACGCGATTGATAGGCTGCCAGCCTGTTACGCGCAGACGCTGGTCATTCTGAAACACCATCACGTCGTCTGGCGTCAGTTCCGGCGGCGCGGCGCCTTTCTGCCCTTCGACGGTCGCCACGATTCGGACAGGCGCAGACGCGCCGGCCGGCTGATCCTTCGCGAGGGCCGCTCCGGTTAGAAGAAATCCAACGAACAGGGTGACAAGTCTCGACATAATCACACCCCTTGAGTTAGACGTACGCGACGACGCAGGCGATTCCTAGAATCCGGCGAATGTTCCCATCATCCCCAAAGCAAAGGCTGCGGACGTGCGTAACGCCGCGAACCTGGGCCGCGGCGGTTCACAGAGCGTGAGGCCACCGGCACTCGCGCCTTTGACCGTGACCGGTAGTTCGGGCGTCAGGCCGCGATTGCCGGATAACTTCGGCAGCACGCGCTGCTGCGTTTGCGATACTGCGTAGCTCAGCGCGGAAGCGCGCCAACCGAGCTGCGGCACGACGAATCCCGATTTCCAGCCTTCGGCGGGCGAGAAGGGGCGCGCGAGCGCCAGCACCGGAAGCAGGGGATGCTTCGGGTTGACCGCCAGGAGCGGAACTATCGGGCGAGCGAACGCAAACATGCTGATCGAGACCGCGTAGGTCGAGAGTTCGAACAATCCCGATCCCCACGGCGGCAATCGCGAGCTGATGGAAGCTTGGAGCGGTCCCGCGAAGCTGGCCGGGCCGACCGGGCCGGAGATATTCCAGGCTCCGCGTTTGCGCTCTCGGACCTGGATCGTAACGTCGGCAGTTGCGGCTGCTTCGTTGGTGTAGATGGCGGCGTCTTTTTCCGTGATCGGCTCGAACAGCAAGCTTCGATTCAGCCGGTCGAGGCTCTTGCGCAGCAGCGTTTCGTCCAGCAACTGGCCTTCGTCGAGTAGAAGATTCCGGCGCAATGTGGCGTCGCTGTAGTGGTGATTGCCGATGAAGCGGATGCGTCCAACGCGGTATGGTTGGCCGCGCTGGATTTCGGTTGAGCCATCCACATTTTGAGCAACGGCGAAATCGAGGATTCCCTGGCGCTCGGCTTCGCGCCGCGCTTGCAGCAAGCACGCGCATGCCGGTCCTCTCACCTGCGATCGCGATCCCGAATCGATGAAGAAACTCAATTGGGACTTATGGTCTTCCGGGCGAATGCTGGCATCGTAGAAGCCTTTTGAGAGGTAGAGCGAGCGCAGACGCGTCAGGTCGGAATCGACGGCTTCTGCACTGTATGCCGGGAACAGATGCCAGAAAAGCACGCGCCGGATGTGCAGAGCGCGCAGAGCGCCACGCAGCTCCTTGGGATCGAGGCCGGGAGCGCCCTCGAACCGGACCTGCTTGACGCGCACGCGTTCACCGGGCGCGATGACGAGATGCAAATCGGCCAAGTGTCCAGCGAAAGGCGTAAGGCTGTAGTTCACCTCGGCGTCCGGGTAGCCGTCGGCGCGAAGCTGCTTGCCGGCCTCCGCGGCGATGCTTTGCGCGCGCGGACGATCCAGCGGCATGAGGTCCGGCAACGCCAGGTGCAGCCCGAGGTTGGCCGGCTCGATCACCAGCTTGTGGAGGAGCATGGCGCGCGCGTTGTAGTTCTGGCCCACCTGTGTTGTCAAATCCACTGGGACGGATTCGATGAGCAAAGGAACTAGAAGGATGAGGGCAAGCATGATTTATCGTGTTGAGCAATTGATGGTCCGTTGTATTGACAATCGTGGTAGCGCTCCCTGCCGGTCGGTACACCAGGATAAGCCTGGCTGATCTTGTGAACTGAAAGGAGTTCACGATGTAAATTGCCTGTTCAGCATGTAGC
>WNFJ01591706.1_pt1 | contig 10930 bp, 14 predicted proteins | sample 5400461 | NCBI WGS metagenome assembly WNFJ01 (sample SAMN13153349, study PRJNA577476) | soil metagenome | isolation source: 115 cm saprolite on Douglas fir-dominated hillslope | place: USA:California | collected 2013-09-17 | reverse complement strand
AGGCCGGGGATTTGCCGGAAGATTGGGTTCACGGGAGAGACCATTCAGACGAAGATGAAGCGGAAGATCAGGTTCATCAGTTTGGGGGCGCTGCGCCAAGGGGAGCGAGCTAAGTAATAAGGACGCGGCTGGCAGCGACGCGCGCGCGCAGTGCCTTTGGCTGCGACGAAGCGACGCGGATTTTTTCTACTTCTGATGCTTCTTAAATGCAGCCGCTAAATCTGCCTCGGATGGTGGGTAGATGTCATGCCAATCGTACTGATAGACTCTTTCACGCTCTTCGTCAAATTTCGCCGGGTCAAGAGGGATTCGGTCTCCAGGTTTTCCCGGCCCTTTCCCAACCACGAGAGTTGTTAGGGGCGGGATATCGTTGTCCATGCAGTAAAACGCAATGTGTCCAAGTATTGCGGCCAATACACCTGCGGCTTCTTTCTTGTACATCAGTATGGAGAGCCCCTCGTACGTGACTGTTTGCCGGTTCATGGCCTTACTCACGAGTATTTGCCACGCTTGAACAGCGCGTGCCGGGTGTTCCGCTTTGGGGTTGAAGGTCTTCACCGGATCAGTTTAGCATCTGTCATTCCCGATTTCTTTTCAGTTCATCGCTGTGTAGCTGCACCTCTTTCACCTTCAACGTAGGGTATTCTGGATTCCTAAAATGCTATGTCAGCGGTGCAATTTCGCCAATCCAGACGACGGGCGTCGGTACTGCGAACGTTGCAATTCATATCTTGCGGTTAAGCCAGGCGCTTTTCACAACGACCTCCTGCAACTCTCACGCGAGCAGTTCGTGGAGACAGTCAGTGAAGGACTACCCCTGATCTACAACAACGTTGAGGCTCTTTGGAATGAAGCCCAAGAAATAGCCAAGTTAGGAAACCGAAGAGCCGTTGGGATTCTGCAACTCTTTGCAGAGGAAGAAGCCGCCAAGTCCTTACTGTTGTTTGATGCGATACGCTGTCCGCTCGCGCGAAAGGATGAGTTCAGGCGACTGGTAAGAGGCTTCGGCAATCATCTTGCCAAGGGTATCTACGTCAAATATTACGGGTCACGGCCTGCGGACTTGCGTGAGGTCAAGTCGATCGTCGATGTGGAACGTCGAGAGGTCTACCGGGAGGGTGACTATGGAGAGTTCGTCGCGCCGAACTCCATATTGTATATGCGCGAAAAACGCCTCTACGTGAGCTATGTGAGAGAGGATGATAATCGTCATGGCTGGCATCAGCCGTACCCTCCCGACCTTCTGTTCGGTGACATCGTACCGTCTGCGACCATTCGCGTGGTGAAAGCCCTGCATGGCACTAGTTTATTTACGAAAGAGGGTTTGGAACTTGTCTCCGACCATTGGGGACACATCGATCTGGAAGACCCCGTTTCAGGTGACCCACCTCAAACTGATCCCGCAAAAAATGCCCATTGGGGCCAAGTAAGAGAATTGAACATTGAAATGCTCGGGAAGTGGGAAGCCAAGCGAGGCCGGGAATTTCAGGCTGGCGACCGGCAGAATGTCAGAATTGTGGTTGATGAGTTGTTGTTTCCTCTTTACCCGTTCGACCTGTCACCGTCTGGAGATGTCAACGATTTGCCGCCTCCAAGGTGGCCAGAAGAATTCGTGAAGTAGGACAGGGCTAGGCGACCCGGAGAGATTCGGATTCCACGCCTCGAGATTAGTTTCCCGCGCTCTCAGGAATATGGTCCCACATGCGCGGCTCTCCTGAGATGAGATTTCTTTTGTACATATTGGGCCGCGTGAGCGCGGCCACGAAGGTGTGACTAAGGAGTTCCTGTATGAGCAACAGTCCTGATGTTTGGCAGAACTATTACATCGTTTGGCTTTATCGTTTCCTCGATGGAGGCGAGGATGCCCAAACTCTTCGTAGAACCTCGCGGTGAGATGTACGTGGTCCTCAAGAACCACAGAGTTCAGGCGAAGGCCAGGACTCAGGAGAAAGCGATAGAAAAGGCACACGCGCTAGACCCCGAGGCGGATGTCAAAGCTGCGCGAGTACGTACGACGGAACACGGCAAGCCGGACCAGTGGCGTGAAGCCTGAGCTCTTGTGATCAAGTGGCACAATCGGGATGATGCCAGCCTGCTTCGCTGCCGAGAATCTTGAGGCCACGGGATACGGACTGCTGGAAACTTGGAAGGTCGGTGATGAGGGAACTGATAGTCCTCTTTTGGTTGAGTTTATTGTTCGTTGATGGAGCAGCCGCGGTGGGGAATCGCGACGGTAGTGCAACCGTCGGCCCTGAAAAGGGATGGCTCATCATCCAGGGTGGCGGCGCGGTGTCCGAAGAAACTAAGAAGCGCTTTGTGGCGTTGGCTGGCGGACCGGATGCCAGTTTTGTCCTAATTCCAACTCCGATGTCCGACGAGGAAATGACCGCTGGCGGGTTCTTCCAAGGGCAAGGAAGAGGATGGGCAAAGTCCATGGGGATAAACCACGTCACGATGTTGCACACGAGAGACAGAACGCGCGCGAACACGGAATACTTCATTGATGCCCTACGGAAGGCCTCTGGCGTTTGGATTATGGGCGGACGGCAGTGGAGGCTTGCCGACGCTTATCTGGATACTGCCGTCGAACGCGAGATCAAAGAACTGCTCGTGTCGTGGGTGGAGGTTCTGCTGGCGCGACGATTCAAGGTTCGTACCTAGTCCGAGGCGATCCGAAGAGCAACGAAATTATGATGTCACCCGGCCATGAGAGAGGATTTGGATTGCTCTCAAACTCCGCCATCGACCAGCACGTGAATACGCGCGAACGTGAACATGACCTTGTGAAGGTCATTGAGAAGCATCCCGAGTTGCTCGGTCTTGGGATTGACGAAGGTGCGGCGATAGTGGTGCATGGCGACTCCTTCGAAGTGATCGGTGGCCAAGTGGCCATCTATGATGGAAAGGAGCATGATGGCGCGCTCTATTATTTCTTATCGCCTCAGCAGACACTCAATTTGAAAACGCATGTCGTTGAACAGGTTGCAGAATCGCGTCCGGCTTCTACTTCCTCTGTCGCACCAGGAAAGACTCAGGATGGCAAGAACATATATCCACTCATCTTGACGGTCACGTCTGCTGAGCGCCATGCGGGTCAGTGGGGAACTAAAACATCTGGTGCGGGTCTGCTTTCGCCGAAGGACGATCCAAACGCGGTTCCAGAACACGTCATCATAGAGTGTGACACTGGCGTGTTTAGCCGCGCCGGAAACAACGTCTACCCTGCCCGTATATCCAAGCCCCACCAGCTCAAGATTGCGGCGCGCGAGATCGGCAGCGACAAGATACACGAATCTACGTGTAAGTATTAGCCGGGTGCTTGAGTCAGTGGACAGCGGGCGATGTTGGTCGCTGATGAACCGCTTTAGAGTCGAGTCCTATGAAGGATGCTCTCTTACGCTGTCTCGGGTGTTTGACAGCCGGGAGGACGCTGACCTAGATAGGCGGTCTCGCCCACTAGCCGAGACGATGGTCATTCCAGTAGACGGGAACGGAGCGGCTGAGCCTCTCACTCGGAGCAGCCATGTCGGCAATTGAGACTGTCAATAAACTGATCGGAGAATGGCAACCGGCGCAGTCGGCGAACGAGTTGCAATATCGGAACTCCCTGACTGCATTGCTGCGGGAGCGGCTGCCAAAAGCAAAAATCGAGACGGAGTACCGTCACAACGGAACAACTATAGACATCTACGCGAAGGAGTCCGGCTTCTTCGGTTCGACGGAAGTATTCGTAGAACTGAAACGCAACCTGCTCCACAAGGCGCAGCTTGACCGTTTGGTGGGCCAGATTGAATCCCTACAGCCCGGCAAGAACGCTATTCTAGTCGCCTTGTGCGGAGACACGAATCCGGCGCTGGTGACTCGGCTCAAAGAGAAATATGGAATTGCGGGCAAGGCTGTCGTCTTCGGTCCAGGGATGGGAGTCGTAGTCAAGGGGGATGTCGGAAAAACCTCGAAATCCTAGCGTCGAGGCGCGGGTTCAGGTGCGGACTTTGTCGATCATTTCTTCGCAGATGGGTTTGGACTTGAAGATGAGTTCGACGAGCTCGCTCACGGGTTGCCATTCGCCTTCCTGGCACAAAAGTTGCCTTGGATAAAGTCGGCGGCTTTCTGGGCCTGCGACGCGGCGGAAACAAGCAGCCGTGAATCAGACTTGAGACGCACAATCCACGTCTTGAGATAGGCGGCTGAGTTTTCAAGAGTCTTCTGTTCAATTCCTGCGATGCCGCAGAGCATGGCAGCGGTCATCTCCGCGGTAAGCTCCTCTTTCGAGTAGGATTCTGAGCCAAACGAAACAGGGTTGTCGAAGCTCTCCCGATGCAAGCGCTTGGCGTGTCCGGTACTGTGCGCCATTTCATGAAATGCAGTCGCATAATATTCTTCCGGCGAGTGAAAGCGGCCGCGTGCTGGCATGCTCACCACATCGTTGCTTGGTGAGTACCACGCTATGTCGGATTGCTCGAACGCTGGCGGGTTCGGCATATTCGTCACGATCTGTTCGCACGTTTCGATGGGATCGTTGCTGTGCGTCTCCTGCAGGAGGGATGCGGGAATGTCGATTCCTTCCGTCTGCGACAAATTGAACACGCTGTAATAACGGAGCAGAAAAGGCCGCGAGTTCTTTTTCGTGCCGTCCTGCGTAGTCGTTTCCTGCTCTTCGCCAACGTTCCAGAAGATGACGGGCGAAGACCTCTCGCCCCTGCGAATCCTCCCGCCCAGTTTTGTTGCCTGATTGAAAGTAAGCCAGAATCGTGAAGGGAACCCCTGAGAAGTAAGAGTAAAGACGTTGAGTCCGCGATACTCTTTTTGCGTGATCAGGTTTGCAGGAGTCTGAGAGGTCCAGGGCTTGCGCCAAGGAGCCACGCCGGATTCAAGCTGCTTGATGATTTTCTCGGTGATGATTTCGTAGACGCTAGGCATCGTGTTCGCTCCAATTTTGATTTGCTGTTGTGACTTTCAGGGCATAAAAAGCAACATGCTTTACTGGAGGCGGGTTCTGGCCGTGGTTCGCGGCTGTCAAGCCCCGAAGCGCATTTCAGCGCAGCCCGGAGGGGCGCGGAAGCGAGCACGGTTGGGGTATACCGAGCGGAGCTGCACAAGCGGGCTTTACAGTTGGAGCGAACTACGGCCTATGTTGCGCCGAGTAAAGCATGTGAGAGCTAAGTGACGAGCGGAGCTTAGGCGCAGTCCTTCGGGAGAGAGTCGCAAAGATGAAACTATTCCGCGGAGATATTGATCCACGTTGCTTGCTGGCCCCGCGATTGCGCATCGGGACAACAATGCTTTGCCGATCATGCTGCGCGACATGAGGCCGGCTGCGATACCGTTGGAGTGGCGCGGAGTCCGGAGAAAATGAGATCGTTAAATGGACAAATTTGAAACAGCCATAGCTAGATTCCAAGAATTCTGTAAGAAGCTAAAGGACGAACTTGACTCCGCTAAGACGCCGACGCCGGATCGGGCCCCAATACAGCCTGTATATCTCTTTCAAGATCGGGATTTGGGCACGATTTTGCTCGACAGTCCTAGCTACGATGAATTTCGTGACTGTTTGCTTGAGTTGTACGAAGCCGTTCCACATGGTGCGGACACAATCAGTCTCCGGGCCGTAGAGTCGGCAGTCCATGAAGCCATCCTGAAAACACTCTCTCCGAACGCTCAGAATGTCGAATTGGCATTCGCCGAAAAACTCACCGCAGCATTTGTTGAAATGCGGGAGAAATTGCAACGAGCACCCACGCTTTTATGGATTCATCTTGAAGTGGCGGGACTCGTAACGGAGGAATTGCCTAGAACAGTGGGCAGCATCGAGTTCTATGCTCGAACTGATGCGGCTTCACATCCGCCTCCGCCCGGATCGTCCAGAGTGCCGGCAGCATACGCACGCGTTCCAGTAAAAGCTGTAGACCCCAACGCGGCAATAGAGGCAGGGATCAGAGAATTGCGGCAGACGCTTGACGTTCTGAACTACTTTGGCGGGGTCGTCGGAAATAGCGGGGCGCGCGTCTATCTCCCGTGGGAAGCAAAAGCATTTCCGCTCAAGGTCGGAATTTCCGACGCACAAGGGACCGATCCGTCACTGATGCACCGCGAATGGCGCGGGCCTTGGATACCTTTTTATCTAAATCTACTGTTCGGCACACCTCGCGCAGAGCGCGGCGGTTTTCCCCGCGCAGTTGAGATTCTGTCGAGGACAAGGTCGAAGTTAGAAGAGCGGCTACTTTCTGCGATTCAGTGGGCAGGAAGGGCCACGGTTGAGGAACGCCGTGAGGAAGCCTTCGTTCTCTTCACCGTGGCGTTGGAATCGCTGCTCGTGAACAGGAATGAGAAGGACCAGATCACTCAGAGGTTCGCGATTCGCGGTGCACACCTTATAGGAAGAGATTTCGCTTCTAGGAAGATACTCTACAAGCGCCTGAAGGAACTTTACGGCTTAAGATCAGCAATCGTCCACTCTGGCAGCACTCAGATTGCCGATGCGGACAGGGACACGATAGCCTATTTTGTCAGAGTCGCAATTTACACGATGCTGGTATTGGAGCCGTTTTGCGACATGCGGACGGTCGAACAATTCCATAGCTGGTTTGAAGACAAGATACTCGGAAGCGACGAATCCACGTTTAAATAGAAAAGAGACGCAGGGCTCCCTGTTAGAGGCTAATCGTGATCGTGTATATCCGTTCTGCCATTTTTGGCCGTTATTTCGCTCGCCCCGACTCATCCGTCTTTTCGATCCGCACGGTGGCTGCCGGATATGCCATGAGAATTTCGCGCTTGAGCCGCTTTACGCCCGCTTCGCTCGCGAACCGCTCAGATATGGTGCGAACATTGGGTATCCCAGGAGCGAACACGCGGTAATAATCTTTCGGTTTGTCGTTCATGTTGGCCTCGCTTCCCGCTACTCATTTTAGGCCGCATGGTCCTCGAAGTGAATAGACTATGATTGGCGTCAGTTATGGAGTGTCAGATGGCGGAATGGTTCACAGCGGTCGGAACGATCTTTCTCGGTGTGGTAGCTCTCTTCGTGGCTCTCTTCCAAGAGCATGTTCGCCGATTTATGTTCAAGCCAAAATTAGGCGTCTTGGGGAGCAACTTCCATCCGTATTGTCTGAAGGAAGGGTGGATGCGTGAGGGAGTATCATTCGTAAATAGACCGCACTACCGACTGCGTATCGGGGTCGTGAATAACGGAAATACAAAGGCAGAAAGCGTTCAAATCTTCGCAAAGAAGTTGGAAAGGCAGGACGGCCACGGACTGTATGTGAGGGTTTCGCCTTTCATTGAGAGGTATGTGCTCTGGTCTGACGCTGAGAGTCAGACATTGGATGTGCTGAATCCTGGATTCACGGCCTACGCTCATCTCGGAAACGTCTTTTCCACAACTGACGTACCGGACAATGTTCGCGCACTGGCTGAGAGCGTGAGAGAAGGAAACCTCGGAACACGCACAGTGCTTTCTCTCTTCCCATCGGGCAGTTGGGGCCAGCTTTTTGCTCCGGGAAAATATCAGTTGACGGTCATCATAGGGGCAGCGAACGCCGACCTAATCGAGAAAATTCTGGAGGTCGATTTGACCGGAAACTGGCCAGGTGTTGAGATTGGCCCGGAGCGCGTGGGAGAGATCGTAAAATTTGGGGTTCTGTGAAAGGACAGAAGGAAAGTACAATAGGATGAATGGCGGACGAAAAAAAACCAGCCCTTGTCGGCATCCCCTCTGATGCCTTGCGCGGCGTTCTTAATCTCCGCGATGAGATGCCCTTGGTGAAATCGTTCAAACGGTGATGGTGCTGGACGCCTCTACTATACAGGGTGAACTCCGTTGGCGCTTGGGATCGCGCACTAGCTCGACCGCCAGAACGAGCCTTCATGAAGCCATAGATGCCGGAGTGGTAATCGCCATCGCTCCAATTTTTCTCAAGCAAGAAATTGAAAAATACCTTCCCTTAATCGCAAGCGACACGGGTGTCAGCGTTGAAGTGGCGACTGACGAATGGCAGCGTGTCCAATCTCTGATTCGCTTCTACGCACCAACTGGCGACGGAACGAAGTTGCCTTAGTTGATCCAAAAGACTCAGACTATGCTCTGACCGCTAGAGAGCTAGATGCGGACTTTGTACGGACAACGGACCGACATTTCACGCAGATGGGACTCGCTGTTATAGGCCCTGAACTGGACCTAATTTTACGCGATTATGCTCGCGCTACGAGCATCATCGTTACAGTAAAACTCGGTTCCGGTTATGCAGTTACGTTCAGTGTCGCGGCGTTTATAGAGATGATCCGCGGCGCTATTGATATGCTTCGGAAGTTGCCCCCTCGCGTAAAAATCATTCTCGGAATCGCGGTTATGGCGGTTATCCTGCATCCAAGGTCACGCGAGAAACTGATTGAATGGGCCAAGATGCTGCAGGAACGCCTCCGAGAGTCAAAAACCTGCGGTGCTCTCCATTTCGCGGAAGCTGGTCAAGTATCTGGATGAGGCCGCGAAAACTTCAAGAACAACCCGCGAGGCGATTAAGGCAAAGCTGCCAGTGCGCGGAAATCAAACGGCTCTGGCTCATGCTCGATTCGTTTGTCTTAGATCGACAGGGCCACTGTCGGCTGATGAGATCGCGCGACGCATCCTTGCTAATGGGTATTCCTCGCGTTCCAAGGCTTTCACCGACTACGTTCGTCGCCTGCTCAGGCAAGATGGTCGCTTTGTCGCCAATGCAGAGGGCCTGTGGATGCTCCGCGCAGCGGCCTAAAGTGCGCAAATGCGTTCCCGAAGCGAATTTCAAGAAACGTTGACATGACGTCACGCTACCCGTTAGATCGCCTTAAGTTCAACTTTCGGACCGTCGTAACCGTCAGTCACATCGTCAAAGTATACAAACGCAGCTCCCGTCGCTCCGGCATCATTTCTTGGCTTTGGGTCAATAAGAACGGTCCAGACGAACGGGCGCACCTTCGGGCCGACGAAGAATTGTATCCGAGCAACGATACCCATCTGGCCGTATTCTGCCGTAACCAAGTGACACCAGTTTAAGATCCGCGCACCTTGCTGTAGGTCGCGGAGGAACGGTTCGTCCGTTCGCTCGACCATTTGACGCTTGGCCTCGCCTTTGTAAATGAATCGTTTGATCTCATCGAATTCCGCTTCGAGTCCTGAGAATTGCGGGAAGAATTTCAAAAAGGAGTGGAATCCAATTTTAGCGATGGCGCGAACGTACCTCTCGGTCATCTGTGCTTTCATTTCGCCTTCAATCTCCGCGCCGTCTGCAAGAGGCGAAACCTCAAGCTCCTTACCGTTCGGAACCAGCTCGTCCGTGAGCGACTTCATTTCTGCGTTTTCGTCCTCGGTGTTCGCGAATGCCACGATCTGGTCCGGACTTACTCCGCGATCCTTGAGCAGCTCCTTAATTCGGTCGACGGTCCAGCGACCAGCCCGGAACGGAAGATGTAACGTGTTGCCGTCCCTCGCGATGAAAACCATCTGACTCATTGGAGCGCAACCGTCCTTGGACTTCCATTCCCAAAGAAGCTCGAAGTCATGGCCTGGATGTTTTCCGTAGATTCCGAGCGGGGGGATCCCGAACGTTGGGTCGTAGAAAATATTCTTTCTGTTGTGTTTCGTTCTGCCAACGCGCCCAATCATTTCGCGAAAAAAAGCTTCTGGACTGTTGTGTGCGAGAACATCTTCGAGCTGCGAACAGATCTTCTGGCAGCCATCGCAGATTCGGTCTACGAGTGGTTCGTTGTCCTTGAAGTTTCCGAGTGCCCGCGAGAAGTAGTGCTCGTTCTTCGACAGTGGCTGCGTACCATCACAAAGACCCGCGGGAGTCGTGTAAACGCAGGGCATTGGGACCGTCCTCAAGTCGCAGTTTTGTTGTGAGGCATCATATCAGCTGACCGGCCCAGTTTTTGTACCGGATTCATTGATTCTCTCTCACTTCCGCTGGTACAAAAATCCCCGGTCAGGTCAGCGCGCGCCGCGTTTCTTACTCACGCAGCCATTTCGGAGGGTGTTCATACGTCATCAAACGGCGCACGCTGCCATATTGAATACAACTTCCAACCAAGGAAGCATATCTCAGAGTGGTGGGGACATCTCTCCTCCTGATTCTGGGAGTGTTACACGGCGCTGACCACGAACTGTCTGCTAGAGAACAACTGCGCGGCGTTGGGCGCGCCGAAGAAGCGAATTGCAACTCGTGGCGAATAAATGGCGAATATGTTATCGTCTGAACTGAGGAGGGGGAATTATGGCGTCAAGAAAAGAACGCGTCAGCTTTCCCGGAATTCTGCACGGTGGGGGACACGAGGCAAAGTGCACGGTGCGGGCAACGAAGGTGAGTTTGCCGGGCGAAGCAAGTGTCTTCGAGTATGTTGATTACTCCGTCGAAAACGTCACGAAACCGCTCCCCGACGGCGTCTATCAGTTGTTGGCACAGGGAAAAACGATCAGTTTGCGTTATCGGAATGGGTCATGGCTTTCGGCGGCGGCCTGAGAAAGCTCGGAGGCAACGTTTCACCCGGCTTGAGGATTTGGCTGCTTGGCGCTCCCTGAGGGACGCAGCGGAGTTGAAGAGAAAAATTCTGGATTGCGTAATAACCCATAATAGGATATTAAATTTAAGGCGGGCTACTGTATGTACTTTGGTGAATCTTGGAGAATGAACGGTAAATGCCTCAAGCTCTTCTAAAATGGGACGATCAACAGTTTGACGTGACGCCGTTCTTTAAGCCTGCCCGGCGTAGTCCATCGCCCATTCACGTCACTGCGCATGGAGCTCTGTACGCTGCGGATTGCATGAAGCTGCTTCCGCTTGTCAAAGACGAAGTGGTGGATACGATATTTGCAGACCCACCCTTTAATATCGGCAAGGAGTACGGAAAGAACACAGACGATAGCCTGCCGGATGAGCACTACATTCAGTGGTGCCGGGAA
>WNFJ01187795.1_pt2 | contig 10930 bp, 10 predicted proteins | sample 5400461 | NCBI WGS metagenome assembly WNFJ01 (sample SAMN13153349, study PRJNA577476) | soil metagenome | isolation source: 115 cm saprolite on Douglas fir-dominated hillslope | place: USA:California | collected 2013-09-17 | reverse complement strand
TTACGCAATGGCGGCTTCCCGGCAATAGCCAGTGCCGTTTCGACCGCAGCCTGAATATTCTGAGGTGTCAGGCCTAGCGTGCGCTTACTCCCTGCAAACGCTCATGCAGATCGGCAATTTGATCGCGAAGCTTGCGCTCAAACTGCATCAGACTGCGCAGAGGATCAGACTTTGCTTCGACCGCACGAGTATCCAAACGTCTGCGTTTACCAAACATCGCTTCTTCGACCTGTTGAGCGATAACTGGGCCGACCTTGCCAAGATCCTGGCGGATGTGCTCAACTTTTCGGAGGGCACGCCACAAAAATTCCAGGTCGCCATCCAGTTCACCCGTTGGCAAATCTTCCATCTCTGGGCGGTGATGGTAGGTGCTACTGACAAAATGATAGATCAGCACTGGATCGGCCCGCTGCCCATGACGATCAATACGTCCATTGCGCTGTTCCAATCGATTAGGATTCCAGGGGATCTCATAATGGATCAGGCGAGAACAATGATTTTGCAGATCAATGCCTTCAGAAGCGGCATCCGTTGCCAACAAGATACGGACTGCGGAGACGGCAGGATCAGCCTGGAAAGCAGCTTTGATCTGCTCACGCGTCCTGGTATCCATGCCGCCATAGAGCGTCAACAGGCGGCCAGCGGTAGCGAAGCCTTCGGTGCTCAACAGATCGTGTAACCATACCTGCGTTGCGCGATATTCCGTAAAGATAATGACGCGCTCATGAGACCACGCGCCTCCTGGCTTGATATGCTGATGCAGCCATGTGATCAGCTCCTGAGCTTTGCTATCGGGACGCTTGCAGGCATCCTCTGCCCAGTCCTGCATCTTATTGAGCCACTCCCGCTCCTGTGGTGTCGGTGCACGGAACAGTGGCGTGGCCATTTCGATAGCCGCACGTGTGAACTGTTCCAGTTCATCATCATTATCGCTCTCCTCGTCCAACTGCTCTACCTGACGGCGGAGAATTCCCATGTTGGCTTTGTACGCTGGACGGTCATGACGTTTGGCATGGAGGAGCGTTTCCTCATGCTGCTTGAGGGTGATGGCAAAGGCCTGGGGTGAGGAGAAGAGGCGTTTCTTGAGCAGTTTCAACACAAACTCGCTGGCGAAATGTTCTGTTTCATCGCCTGTATTGGTATGAGCGAGCCGTGAACTGGTATAGGCTTGCAGCAGACGGTGTACTTCGCGCTCTTGCGCACTATATGTGACCTCGATCGGCTCCAATTTCCGGTCAGGGAAACGCGGCGCACCATTCCAGCCTTTCAAATCCGACTTGAGGCGGCGTACCATCACAGCGTTTAACTGTTCACGCATGCTTTTGCGTTCGAGGCTGATGCCTCTGGCGAACCGCTGATTGTCCAGCAGTTCCAGCAAAGCAGTAAAGCTCTCAGGATAGCCATTGTGGGGAGTGGCCGAAAGGAAGAGTTTGTGCTCAAAGTGCGGAGCAATGCGCCGCAGGGCTGCCGTTCGTTGTGAGTCAGTTGCATAGCGTCCCTTGGTCGATGGGGCAACATTATGGGCCTCATCCAGGATTAACAGGTCAAAGCGGCGAGGATAAATCGATTCTCCGTGAGCTGGAAGCTGCTCACTAAACAAGCGCATTGGCCGATCACGCTTCAGAAAATCGATCGAGGTAATCAGACGAGGAAAGTGTGTCCAAGGATTGACATGCAGGCCACGTTCGCGCCGCAATGTCTTGAACAGCTCGCTATCAACGATACGGAATTCCAGGCCGAACTTATCGCGCATCTGGTCACGCCACTGCACCTGCAATGCTGCCGGACAAACGATGAGAATCTTGCGGGCACGATTGCGAATGAGTAACTCCTGGCAAACCAACCCTGCCTCAATCGTCTTGCCCAGTCCAACGTCATCGGCAATCAGCAGATTGACGCGGGGCATCTGCACAGCACGCACTAGTGGATCAAGTTGGTAGTCTTCGATATCCACGCCACTACGGAATGGCGCTTGCAATGCTTTGATATTAGCGCTGGACGCTGCTCCCCAACGCAGAGCATTGAGGAACGTTGCAAGTCGCTCTGGAGGATCAAAGTCAACTGGCTCTGGCAACGCATCTTTTTCGATGATCGTTGCCCCTGGTTCTATTTCCCAGATGACCTGCAAATCCTCGCCGAGGGTATCATCAACGGAGGAGAGCACGACCAGATGCTGTCCCTGGTCGGGATGATTCAAGCTACCAGCTTTATGGACAGTTTCGGGCAGGGCACTTTGTTTCACATCGACAACGATATACTGTCGACGCCGAACCTCTACGAGCTGTCCCTGGGAGGGAATGGAAACACGACGGGCAATCAATCTGGCCGCTCCTTACTACGCACTGTGACGACGATCCTATGAGCTTTTTGGGAACGGCACTATTATACATGGAAAGCCCAAATTAGGCTAGAATGTATTTTTGCAAGAAGGAAGTCATGGGGCAGACGGAGCAGGGGAAGAAGAGAGAACAACATGAATGAGCAGAAGGCAACCGAGAAAGCCGGAACCATTAAGTAGTCTGGCCTTCCCGTTACACTCATTTTCTTCATTAAGGCTTGCTTTAGCTAAGGCTATAATAATGAGACGCGTTCGGGCAGAAGTGAGTTTAATTCTTTCTCAAGACCCGCCAAATGGGTACGCAGATAGATATTTGACCTTTTGTAAATCCAGCCTTCTGCGCTCTGCACAATGTCCAGCATGATTATTCCGTCTAACTTGGAATGATCGAAGTAGGATCTGTCCATTTGAAATGACCGAGCTTCTCGGTTAAGCAATAATGCGATTTCAATATTGTCGTTGATTTCTGGTATCTTTTTGCAGATGTCAGATACTCTATTATCAAGATTCTGAAATGGATTAATGCCATCCAAAGTGCCGTCAACCCTATCGGTGGATTGCTGCCAGACGAACTCAAGTGTAATCAGTGAGGTCGTACTCGGTTCGCGAGGATCGGCAATGTCAAAACTTTGGATGCCGGACTGGGGTTGAATCTTACTCGCGAGCTGCTCCCAATAAGCCTTTGGGATGCCTGTAGGTACATAACCGTCCAGCTTCACGACCACAAGTTTTTCGTTAGCTGAGTTTATTATCGCACGGTCTCTCAAGGCCTGCTGTATAAAGGCAACGGCCTCAAACTGAGCAGTCTCCTTAGTAAAGGGTTGAGTATTTTTTACATGCAAGTTCAGAACTTTATCTTCTACCTGTGCAGTAATATCAACTCTGCCCCGCTCTCGCTCAACGCCTATGACATGGATATGCTTGCCAACAAAATATGTAGCTTGAAGCTGAAGAAGCATGCCGTAGTCGGTATGCAGAGACTTTAGTAGCGCTTCACTACCAGGAAGAGGCGAGACTAGCCTTATGGCATCTGCGAGTGCATGTAGGATGGGTACTCCCACAAAGTTTGTGCCCTTTTTGATGCTCGAAAGCCCATGTGTCCACAGGGCTATACCTTGGTAGGACAGCTTCTTGTTCTGCAGATATGTTTCCGGCACCCACTGTGCAATTAGATTTACATCGTCAACAAATTGAGTATGGGATAGTTTCGTTTTATCACCATCGAAGCTAAGCTGTTCTGCTTCGACATGTTTAATAACGTCGCTCCATTGCTGAAACTCATTCATTGCACCTCTATAACACAATAGTTCTCAGCAGTCAAGCTACTGATTGGACGTACTGGTAATATGATCTTTCCTCTTTATGCTCAGTGTAACAATTTATCTATACACTGCTATAGCTTTCTGCTACAATACATGCTTGCGAGCAGCCTTATAGCCATATATTCAATAACAGATAGATCACGTAGGAGAGGGTTATGCCAGCCAGCCTCAATGCCATTGTTCAAGCGTACCTTAATGATACAGAGTTCCTAGAAGAAGGGCAGCAAATTACTCAGAGCCGAGATATGAGCCTCCGTAACCTCAAGCATATTGTTTTGTCGTTTATTGACAGCACTTCCAATCTCAGCACATTTCGCGAACAAATTGATAAGGCACTACCAGCAAAAGACACATGGGGAGTGAGAGGTCCGGTCTTTCTCATAGAATTGAACAAATTAGCAAAGAATCATGCTGTCAATGTTGATGGTAGTAAGAATGGAGAAGTAGAAAACACACTGCGACAGATACTTACAGACTTGAGCGCTGAGAAAGTTGGACAGCGTATCGAACAGTTCTACGCATTTCTGGAGCAAGAGCGCACACGATTCCAACAAGAAAATCGACCACGATTAACGAATGCATCACTAGGCAATTGCGCTCTTTTCATCTCACTATTTGCCCACTGGCTTGATTGGACAGGCGTCACAGTGATCTACTATCCCAGTCTGCTGATTGGACTCAAAATGCTCATAGACGCTGAAGCCTTGCCAACTCCCAGAGGAATGCGAACCAAGCTCGATAGAATAGTGGTTTGCACAGAGACAGATCATCAAAAGGTCATGCAGGTACTTGATAGCCTCGATAGTGCCACTCCACAACTCAAAGAGATAACGGGACCATATTGGGTAGAACGGTTCTTCCTTTGGATCACTTTACATCCAGAATCACTTGAAGAGACAGCGCTTGTTCCTAAAGCTCCAATTGTACGAACCATTCAATCTGGTCCTCTTCTTCCCCTGCCAGAGCCGCAATTGACCCAGCAAATCAATGAACTCCGTCGTCATATCTTGATTGACGAAAAGCTAGTGCGACGTATTTATCATGCCTTGCTGGCCGGGCATGTCATCCTCACTGGCCCTCCTGGCACTGGCAAAACCGTGCTAGCCCAGCTCATCCCAGAACTATTGTGGCAACAGGACAATTCGAGCGAGAACCAAGAACCCACAGCCTACACGGCGCAACTGGTGACCGCAACCGACGAATGGAGTGTACGCACGCTCATTGGTGGGCTGGCACCTATCAGCATAGATGGGCAGGTCGCTTATCATGTGCAGTATGGTCATCTTACCGAGGCCATCCGCAAGAACTGGGCCAGAGATCCCAACGATCCGCAAGCATGGCGTGAGGACCGCATCAGCGTGCATGCACCAAACGCTCTCCAGAATGATGGTGTACAGGAATTCCGTGGCCTCTGGCTGATCATTGACGAGTTCAATCGTGCACCCATCGATCTTGCACTCGGCGAGGCACTCACCTCTCTGAGTAATGGGAGCAGCGGTACGTTGCGAGTGCCAACCAACAATGGGAGCCGACAACTGCCCATTCCGAAAGATTTTCGCATCATCGGCACACTCAATAGCTTCGATCGTAACTATCTCAACCAGATCAGCGAAGCCCTCAAGCGGCGCTTCTCTTTTATCGAGGTCTTACCACCTACTCGTGTGCAACGTGTGCCAGAGCAAAGGATCGTATTGGAAAAAGCGTTTAGCAGCATTGACCATCTTGAACAAGTTATAAGAGTCAGTTTCGATGATATATATATTTGCTGGCAAAATAAAAGATTACTTGATCCAGACGATAAAGTGGGCATTTATCGAACTGATGGCACCTGGGGTGACCATGTATTACAACGTATGTTCGAAGCTGCCTGGAAGATCTTTGAAGTCATCCGTGCCTATCGCCAGCTTGGCACTGCCCAGGCTATTGCTCTTGTACGCAACATGTTCATCACTGGCTTGATGCAACAATACTCGTCAGAAGACCAGTGGCGAGAGGCTCTTGATGCAGCTCTCTGTGATACAATCGCCGATCAACTCCAGGTGCTCCTGCCAGATGAGTTGGAGGTCTTATATTGGTCGATCAAGCGTACTGATGCTGATACGTTTATTGAAAGCTATCACCAGTTGCTCAGCACACTGGCCCCACGGCGTCGCAAAGCACAGTTAGAAGCATTGGGCAGCGTCGTTGATCGAGATGGCAGCATGCTGCTAGATGATGAGCAGATTGAGCATCTTGCCCAGGAAGCAGAGCCAAAGATCTCACGCGATATATTGGTCAAGATCTTTCATTTGGATAATCCATCCTTTCCGCTCCCCCAATTCTCCCGCCGCCTGCGTATTTTCAGGGCTGAGCGGGGATTGTAATGGAGGTGTGAAATGGCCATGGTGGCAGACAGTATCTCTGGACCAGCTCAACAATGGTCTACCTGGCTCGCTTGATCCGCCTTCTACTCATCCATGATCGAGGGCTATTCCGTAGCCAGTTTCGCACCTTCTTTGTGGAGAGTACGCTGCCACAAATTCCCTTGCTGCAGCAATATGATCGTTATATCAAGTTACTCACGCTGAGTGACGAGCTACTGGATGATATTCTGCCACGTGTTCGTCGCCAGCTCAGCCTACAGACCGATCACGCCCGTTTGCGGGAAGAAGCTCCCACGAGAGGTGATATTGATTGGCGACGGACGATCGATCGCACGCAACGCGAAACACCAGGATTGCCACCAACACAGTTTGATACGCGCTTGCGCCTGCGTAGTACGACCACACCCGAAAATTTGTTTACCGTGGTGGTATTGCTCGCTTTCCGTCGGGAACTCGACCGCTTGCAGCGCGAAGAAATGGGCGACGAGGCCCTCAGTGAGCAGGAGCGTCAAGTCCTTGTCGGTGCCGACGAACGTGCCGAACGTGAACTGGCAGCTCCCTACGCGCGTGACCTCATTGATAAGGCAAGCCATAGCGATGGAGACGCATTGGCCGAGCATGTCATGGCACATTTGCGTCCTGGTAGCAATCCCTATCGTGACCTGATCAACTGGTGGCAGCGCTTCCAGAACCTGAGTATCGGACGTACTCGTGGTGAGACGCGCCTGGCATTAGCCAGTTCACGCAATGATGAGAAAGTTGACGCCTGGCTCTACGAACTCTGGATCGCCCTGGAATTGCTCAATCTCCTCCACGGAGCACAGGCGATCCGTCCTGCTGATACAGCAGTCGAACACGACCGCTTGAGCTTCGCAAGCTGGAAGATGACAGCGGCAATGATCCTCCAGCCTGGGAACATGGACCTGGCTCACGTCCTGACTATACCATCGAACGCATCACACCTCTTCACATCTCCTCTAAGGGTCAGCTGATCTGGCACGAGCCTCCTTTTGTCGTGGATGCCAAATATTATTTCGCAGGGAGCGATCCTATGCGCACACATAATCCCATCAAAAAGCTGCTCGGAGATATGACGCTACTGGGTGCCGAGCAAGGAGTGCTCTTCTTTCCGTTGCTCCCTGATCCCCTGGATGACGGACATATTACCCGCACAGTCAAGCGCCAGGAGCATACCTATCGTGCTGGCATGGCAACCGAATTGCAGATTCATCTCTATCACATCAGTCCAGACCTCTCTCTGCAAGCACTTCAAGAACGATTACGTGCTGTGCTCGATCAGGCTGCTGCATGTTTGCCAGAGCGAGTTGATCCTATCTGTGAGGGGATGTGGCTCGACCCAGATACCGTCAATGCGAGCGGCATTGCACCATCTGCCAACATGATCCTCTGTCCCAAGCGCCACATCGGCACGCACGTCTTTGATCTTGTCGATGCAGATATCCAGTGCCTCAGGGACCCAAAAGTGTGCCATGTCATTGGGCAGGGAGTGACACGGCCAGAAGTTATCCGTGTCACGACGCGTGATGGTTTGCACAACAAGAGTAAGAGTGTGCGCAGTCGGAATGATGAACAACTCCACCAAGCAGAACACAGTGGCAATGAAGATCAGGCCGAGCAATTACGTCATCAAATCTTTGAAAGCATCGGCAGCGCCACCGAGCAGTACGTCAAGTTACGAGGAGACACGCAACACATTGAGGATACCTTCAAGAACTGGATTTTTCGGGAGTATTGGAAGGACCACCAACGTGCTCTCGCCCCGAAGACTCGTGATATCTTGCTCAGTGGAGAATACGTCTGGTACGAGTATCAGAAAGTGGAACTTATAGACTGGGCAGCACCTGCTGTTCAGTATTGTCGTGCATTAGAGTTTGAGTTCAAGCGGAGGATCTATCATCACCATCCAGCCCCTGCCAAGGGTGCTCCGCCAGACCCGTCAGCATTTAGAGTCTCAGGTGCAGGTTGGACGCTTGGCTCCCTCAAACAACTCTATCTGAACCCTACTGCACTGAAAGGCGATCTTGCTCATAATTGGAATGTTCTCAAAGCCATTCTTCTCCAAGCAAGGTGTGATATCAATGCACTGTTGAACACGCTCGAAGTCTTTGAGTTTGAGGAGATAGCAAAACACCGAAATGCCCTTGCACATGGGGAGATCGTCACACAGACTATTGCTCAAGATCTGCTAGCAAAAATCATTGGTGAAGGAGGTAAGCCAGGCCTGCTCTCCTGGCTAGCACTGCATTTAGATCCCGCATAGTCAATGACACCTTCCAGATGTTTACAACACAAACCCCCATTGCGAGATCACCGAGAACATCGCGGAGAGAGCATGGGTAGTCACTGGTTATCACAGTAAGAGCTACAGGCCCTTACCATAACTGAGGACTTGTAGGAAATTATTCCTCCGGGTCCTTTTCTGTTTCATCCGGTATCTCTTCGATGAGGTCATGAATGCTTACCCCAAGGGCGTCTGCTAGCCGTTTCAAGGTATCGATGTTGACGGTTCGAAAGGGATCATGATAGATCGAGCGGACAGTCCCGAGTGCTACTTCAGACCGCCTTACTAGCCCAATCATACTCATACCCTTCTCTTTGGCTACTTCCTTAACGCGTAATCGAACTCGTGACATGAGTACCTCCTTCGCTAGATTGTAGCAACGTGCTATCCACTTGGTAAGGTCTAACTTTATAAATGCTATATTAATAGGTCCATTTTATTGACATCCATATAAATACATGCTACTCTGATAGTATCGTCATTCTCAGCTTATGTGTTGACGATTTGAGCATTGTCCTGAGAATAACGAGTCCCTTGAATGGAAGATGGACCGAGCGATAGAAAGGAGCCTCGCGTGAGTGAGATAGCACGATTAAAGCAGCAGATTGAACTGGAAACATCGGCGATGAGGTTAGCAATGACTGGATTTCGGACCAGTGCGAGCCATGAGATCATTAATAGCCAGATGGATCGACTCGGGCAGCAGTATGAGCAGCTAGAGGAACTTATTGGCGAACAAGCAGCGATAGAGACAATCATCGCAGCGCTGGGAAGGAAAGAGCCATGTCCGTAGAACCGATGTATCCTGACGTTCCGATGCCAGTCAGTCTCATCATCGAACCAATCGACCCTCGCTATCTGCCAATCGTGTCAGAGCTGATGAATGAGCATGGGGGAGGACTCAACGCCAATGAGGTCTTCTTTCCTCCGGGAACGGTCAAGCGCTTCATCTGGCCGAGGATTCTTGATTGGAGGTACACGATCATTTTTCCAGATGGCTACGAGATGGGACTGACCGAAATGAGCGATGGGAAGAATATCCTCTCGTGCAATCTAACTGATTTGGTGTGTCCAACCTGTAAAAGATCTCTGGTTGACGATTGCATATGATTTAAAATAGTATAATAAGATTAAAAACGTTATTTTCTTGCCAAAAAAAAGGTCCGTGTACTTCTCAGTCTCCCATTGTGTTCTTGGCCATCCACCAACGAACATGGTTGGGAGATCTCACTTTGCAACTTTTAGGGATTGTGCAGAAATAACTTCCCTATCCGGCGAGACCGTAATTCCAATGTGGATGTAAGGTGTCTTCTTCGTTCTCCAGTAGCTGTTCGATAGTGTCAAAGCCGTGCAGGAGATCGAGCAGGGCATCTTTTTCAGCTATTTTTGGGGAGTACCCCCCTCAGTTCCTCTTGCTTCCACTCCTCAATGAACTCCATCGCCTCTTTGCAAGGCGCCTGCGATATCCTGAGCTTTGGTCAGTTTGAGCAGCCAGGGATAGCGTTGCCTTTTCTGGCAAAAAGATGGCATTCCGCGCTCTATACATATCTGGTTCGGGGCGGCGCTCGCTGGGTGTAAAAGTTTTCTTGATCTCCCGATCCGACTTTTTAAAGGTCTTGTAGGCGAGTTTGAGGAAAATCAATCCCAGCGCTGGTTCTGCATACTCATGTGCATGCAGAGGCGTATTCGCACGCAGCCTAGCGGCCATCTGCCAGAGCCGTTCTTCGATCTCGATAATGCTCGCAGGCATCACAATACAATCCTCTCCATCGGTTTTTATCTGCCTTGCCAGTAGAACAGAAGGCCAGCAGAACGCCAAAGGATGTGCCCCGGGCTATGCACTCGTGGTAAGATAGAGCCAGATCACGGGATACCACTGTCAGAGGAATAGTCTATGAATGCTCGACAGAAAAAGCGAGAGCAACGAGAGAAATCCGAATCATATGAGACATTGATACCAGGGTGAGCAGAGGGTAACCAACGCTAAAGGTTGGATATACCATGCGCTCAAGGAAAGAAAGAGCATGACAAAAGGACAAAAACGGTGGGTGCCGCCGAGCACAAGCGCATCTCGCTCGAAGTTGACCAAAGGCGGGGTGCCGGACGCTGTAAAAACGGAAGTCACAACGAAAGCCAATGCGTTGATCGAGACGGTTTTGAAGCCGCAGCATATCCAGCCACCACCTGACGAGCCTCGCTTCAATTACATTGCCGACATCTATGGAAAATGGTACCAGCGCTATTTTTACTTTTGTGCAACCTACAATTCCCCAGGTCCAAATGCGATAGCGCCGAGTTTCGAGGTGAGATTTGCTCGTATGGAGTACGCTAGTACCAATTCTTTTCACCTGTCGTTTATGCGACATACGGGGCAATGGGTAGAGCTTTCTACCGATCAGTCACTGGATGAATGCCTGGAGTTTATTCGGGATGATCCGAACTTTTTTCCGTAATTGAGTGGGGTGAGGCGAACCATTCGTTCAATACTATTGCCAGAGGAAAAATCGATGAATGCTCGACAGAAAAAGCTAGAACAACGGGAGAAATCCGAATTAATCGCCATTATTCAACAGATGCTGCGCCAGGAGCCAGGTTTGGAATGGAT
>WNFJ01057578.1_pt1 | contig 10932 bp, 8 predicted proteins | sample 5400461 | NCBI WGS metagenome assembly WNFJ01 (sample SAMN13153349, study PRJNA577476) | soil metagenome | isolation source: 115 cm saprolite on Douglas fir-dominated hillslope | place: USA:California | collected 2013-09-17 | reverse complement strand
TATTATTCTGCTGGCCTTCCGGCAATTAGGCTCCGTCTTCGTAAATCCCCAGCGCGATCCTGAAGCGACCATTCATCAGCTCGTGCAATACGCGCAAAAAGCTCGCCGCGAGGGAATTGTCGCTCTAGATTCCGAGCTGCCGCAGATCGAAGACTCCTTCCTCAAACGATCCTTAATGCTGGCCGTCGACGGCACCGAGCCTCAGGAATTGCGCAAGATGATGGAGTTGGAACTCGATAATCAAGCGGAATACGAAGAACAGGTTCCGCAAGTATTCGAATCCGCGGGCGGCTTTGCACCCACCATCGGCATCATTGGGGCGGTTTTGGGGCTGATTCAAGTGATGCAGCATTTGGACAAGATCGATGAAGTTGGAAGAGGCATCGCGGTTGCTTTCGTGGCCACAATTTACGGAGTCGGCTCCGCCAACCTTCTGTATCTTCCGATGGCCGGAAAGATGAAACTGCGCATTCGTGATCAGCAGATCATGCGGGAGATGACCCTTGAAGGAGTGGCGTCGATTCTGGAAGGGATGAATCCGCGTATGTTGGAAACGAAACTGCTGGGTTTCCTGGTCGAGGCGAACCAGATGCCGGCGGAACCGGGAAAGAGTGGCGAATGACACGACGCCGCAAACGTTTCCCCGTACATACCAACCATGAACGCTGGCTGGTCTCTTATGCTGATTTCATCACACTTCTGTTCGCCTTCTTCGTGGTTCTATATGCCTCCTCGCAGGTTGATCAGAAGAAGGTTGGCAAACTTGCTCTCGCCATCCAGGTCGCATTTCAGGAGTTGGGAGTTTTTCCGGCTTCCACCACTCAGATTCCGCTGGACATCAATGACCCCATGCCCTTCAGCACGGTGCAGGCGGTTCAAAACGTTAAGCGCAACACTCAACTTGGGCGCATCGCATCCTCTCCGGAGGACTCCCTGGCGGCCACTTCCGAGCAGACCGACCTCGCCACCTTGCAAGATGAATTGCGCGAAGCGCTGCGCAAAGAAATCGCGCTGCATGAAGTGACTCTGCACCGCGAAACCGATGGTCTGGTGGTGAGCTTGCAGGACTTTGGATTCTTCGATAGCGGGTCGGCCACCATCAAACCGGAGTCTTTGTCAGCCCTTGATCGCATTGCTTCGATCCTGGCGATTCGCACCTACCGGCTGCGCATTGAAGGGCATACCGACAATATTCCGATCCACACGGCGCCGATGGCCTCGAACTGGGAGCTCTCGACGGCTCGGGCCACAGCTCTGGTTCGCGTCCTTATTATTGGCCACAGCTTCGCGCCGGAAAGGCTTTCGGCTGCCGGCTATGCGGAGTATCACCCCGTGGCGAGCAACTCGACGGCCCAGGGACGGGCGCAAAACCGCCGCGTGGACATTGTCATCTTGAGCGCAGCTCCGGTGGCGGCTCCCCCTTCATTCCCGGCGCCCGACCCTGGCGCCAAGCCCTCGCCGTTGCTGCCATGATCTGGCACGGGCTAAGCCTCCGTCGCCTACGTAAGTCAGTCCGCCTAAAGAACGCCAGCCGTTCGCCGATGAATTCCATGATCGAGTGCGCCCGTCACGGGAGACTACGACATGGACTCAAATACCAGTAAAATCCACGCACGGTCCCTGGCCCACGAACCGAGGCAAGCTCACGAAGAGTTGCTCCAATTGGTCGGATTTCACGTGGGCGGAGAAGAATTCGGGATCGACATCTTGCGCGTGCAGGAGATCATCCGCGCCCAACAGTTGACGCGCGTCCCAAACTCTCCCGAGTTTATGGAGGGAGTGATGAATCTGCGCGGGAAAATCATTCCCGTGATCACTCTCCGAAAAAGGTTTGGTCTGGAAGAAGCTCCTCCCGACAAACAGAACCGGATCGTAGTAGTCGAAATCCAGGGCACGGTACTCGGCTTTATCGTGGACGCCGTTTCTGAAGTTCTCCGCATCCCCGCAGACACGGTTGAGCCGCCACCCCGCTTGGGATTGGTTGAACGTGAATACGTCTCGGGAGTGGGGAAGCTCGGCGACCGGTTGCTCATTTTGCTGGACGCCGATCGGCTGATGAGTGGCTCGGGAGAAGGAATGATTGGCACCACCGTAGCCCAGGCATAGGTTGATGCCTGTCTAGAGGAGCACGACCTCCGTGAGTAACGACTTGGCAGACGATCCGTCGCTGGTGCAGGAATTCCTGGTGGAATCGGAGGAACTTCTGCAGTGTATGGACCAGGACATGGTTGCCCTCGAGTCATCGCCCGATGACGCTGAGTTGCTGAACCGCATCTTTCGCGCGCTACACACGATTAAAGGTACGTCTGGTTTTCTCGGGTTTGAGCCGGTCATCCGGCTGAGCCACCGCGCGGAAGACGTGCTCAATGCCTTGCGCAAGGGGGAAGCTCAACTCATGCGCCCGACGATCGACGCCCTGCTTGCGACCCGCGACTACTTGGGCAAGATGCTCACAGATATCCGCCAGGGTGGTTTGCAGCAATATGACACGGAAGCCCTGCTGAAAGATCTTGAAGCGGCACAAAATGCCCGGCAGAAGCCTCCCACGCTCGGAGAATTGCTGGTCAAACAGGAAATCATCTCTGCCAGCACGTTGGATGCGGTGCTGGCTGAACAAGCGGCCTCGTCGCAGCCCCAAAGGCTGGGTGAGATGCTGGTGGAGAAAGGCCTGGCATCGGCGAGGGATGTCGGCGATGCCTTGGTACGGCAGAAGGAAATTTCCCAGCCGCGCTCCGCCGTTCCCACGATGCGTGTCGAAGCTACCAAGCTGGACGATCTCATCAATCTCATCGGAGAGCTTGTGCTGGAGCGCAATTGCTTGCTGCAACTCAGCCGCGACTTGTCTTCCAGCAAGATCGGCACGAAGGACTTGGGTTCGTCGTTGGCCACGTCTGCAGCGCGTTTGAGTTTCATAACGGAAGAACTGCAGTCGGCAGGTCTAAAAACCCGCATGGTTCCCATCGAGACGGTTTTCCGCAAGTTTCCCCGCCTGGTTCGCGACATCGCCGGCAACCTCAAAAAAGAAGTGGACTTGGTCCTTCTCGGGGAAGATACCGAACTCGACAAAACCATGGTTGAACTCATTGGCGATCCGCTGGTCCATTTGGTGCGCAACTCTCTCGACCATGCCATTGAAGTGCCAGAGGTCCGGGAACAAGCCGGTAAGCCACGTCGCGGCACGATCCGTCTTGAAGCCCGCCAGGAAGGCGATCAGATTGTGATCATCATCGAGGACGACGGCGCCGGAATGGATCCCGAAAGAATCGGCCGCAAAGCCGTGGAAAAAGGCTTAGTCACTCCGGAGCGCCTGCGCGCCCTGGGCACTCGCGAAATTCTCGATTTCATTTTTCTACCCGGCTTCAGCACCGCCGAGAAAACCACCGATCTTTCCGGCCGCGGCGTAGGCATGGATGTGGTTCGCACCAATCTCAAGAAGCTAAACGGCTCGGTCGGACTCGAGAGCCGTCATGGTCAAGGTACTACGGTGAAGCTTCGTCTACCCCTCACTCTCGCCATTCTGCCGGTACTCCTCGTGCAGGTGGGAGAAGAAGTCTATGCCTTACCCCTGCGTTCGGTGGTGGAGACCGCGCAGATCGATCCCAAGCTTGTGCACTGCGTGGAGGGTAGTGAGGTTCTGTGTCTGCGAGGCCAGACGCTGCCGTTATTACGGTTGGACCAGCTTTTCCCGACTGGTCCCGGCATCAGCCGAACGGCAACTGACACGTCCCCCCAGGCGAATGACGAGGGACAGAAGGTTGTGATTTTAGGAGTGGGAGAAAGATGCATCGCACTTCTTGTCGACCGCCTGCTGGGGCAGGAATCAACCGTCATCAAGCCGCTGGGATCGTATCTTCACGGATGCTCGAGCTTGGCTGGCGCTACCATCGGCGGCGACGGACGCGTGCGCCTGGTGCTCGATCCCGCCGGCTTGCTGGAGAACTTGCAGGTTGCCTCCATGTCGGCCACCAGAAAGGCATCCGCGTGATCTCTTCATCCTCGGGGCAAGCGGCTCCCATCACGGTTGGACCGCCCGATCCCGACTTGGTGCGCATCCGCGACCTGGTCTATCAGGTGGCCGGAATTTTTCATCCCGATAACAAGCTCCGTCTCTTGCAGGACCGCTGTGGCCGCCGGATCAAAGAACTTAGGGTGCAAAGCCTGCGCGAGTACTTCGAATGCCTCACCATCCGTCCCATTCGGCAGGCAGAACTGGTCGCCTTGTTGAACGAGATCACGATCGGAGAGACCTGCTTCTTTCGCAACCAGCCGCAACTGGACGCATTACGCCGAATCGTGTTGCCAAACATTCTTCAAGTTAAATCCAAACTTCCGCTGCGCCGACTCCGCATCTGGAGCGCGGGCTGCTCCACGGGAGAAGAACCTTACACCCTGCGTATGCTGCAATTGGAGGAGGCGGCCGGTCCGCTCAAAGACTGGTCCGTTGAAATTCTTGCCACGGATCTCAATGAGCGCTCGCTCGCGCATGCCAAAGCCGGCGTCTACGGCAACTACAGTATGCGCAACCTCACGCCTGCTTACCGGCAGAGATACTTTATTCCTCAAGGCGACCAACTCCAGGTAAATTCGCTGGCTCGCGCCAACATCAGCTTCACCCGGCTCAATCTCTCCGACGATGCGCGCATGACATTCATGAAGAGCATGGATGTCATCTTTTGCTGCAACGTGCTGATCTATTTCGATCTCGCTTCCAAGCGCCGCGTCATTCAGCACTTCTTCAACAATCTGCTGCCTCATGGATATCTATTTCTGGGACACTCGGAGTCTCTCTATGGGGTCAGCGAGGATTTTCACCTGGTTCACCTGCCTGGCGCTACCGCATACATGAAAGGTGAGCGCTCGCTACCAGAGGGTAAAGCCATATGACCACCGCACCCGTGAGCAAACAGCTCTTGCTGCAGCGACTGGGAGGATTACGGCAGATTCCAACCATCCCCGCTGTTCTTGCCCCGCTCTTGCGCTACCTGCAACAGCCGGTGGAACAACTCGACGTGCAGAAAGTTACGGACCTCTTATCGCAGGACAAATCCTTGGCGGCGCAGTGCCTGCAAATGGCGAACTCCCCGCTTTTCGGCCGTTGGCAAAAAGTGGATTCTTTGCGCGGGGCAGTAGTCAGTCTAGGATTCCGTCACGTAAGCGATATCGCCATGTCATGCGGCGTAATGAACATGCTCCCGGGAGATAAGACCAGCTTGGATCCAGTAGTGTTTTGGGAGCACTCTCTGGGCTGTGCTCTGGTCTGCCGAACTTTGGCACGCAAGATCAATCTGAGCGATCCGGCGAAGGCGTACCTTGCGGGGCTTCTTCATGACATTGGGATTATCGTCAACCTTTGGGTGGTGCCTCAGGAATTTCGGAACGCTTTCGAGATTGCCAAAACTGAAGGGATCCCACTGCACGAAGCGGAGCAGCGATCCCTGGGATTTACGCACTGCGATAGTGGACGCCTGCTTGCCGAAAACTGGGGCCTCGCTCCCGACCTCATCGAAGTCGTAACCCATCATCACGCGCCAGAGAAATCCGAGCACGATAGAGGATTGGTCGCTCTAGCCCACATCGCTGATTTGCTGTGCCGCATGAGCGGGTTGAACTACGGATATGTCGAACTGCGGCAAGTGAACCTGTTCGAAGACCCAGGTTTTGCCCTGCTCGCACAAGACTCCCCGACGCTCAAGGATTTTGACTGGGCGCGGCTTACCTTCGAACTTGATTCCTACATGGACGAGGTCCACAGTCTCGTTCGCGCCATTTACCGCCCGTGAACAGTGAAAACGACAAGTCGAAAATACGGGTGCTCATTGTCGATGACAGCGCCTTTATGCGCACGGCGCTCTCCCGCATGGTTTCCAACGATCCTGATCTCTGGGTCGTGGGCACGGCGGCCAGTGGAAACGAAGCCCTGCAAAAAATAGCGCCTCTGGATCCCGATGTCATTACCCTCGACGTGCAGATGCCGGGTCTCGATGGGCTGGAGACCCTCCGCTGCATCATGGCCCAATTCCCACGCCCCGTGATCATGGTGAGTTCGGTCACCGTGAAAGACGCGGACACCACCTTCAGTGCACTGGAAGCGGGAGCCTTCGACTACGTGCCGAAGCAAATCGCGTCCACCTCACTCAATATTCTTCACATCCGTGAAGATCTAATCGCCAAGATCAAGGTTGGTGCGGAATCGCGACGTTCGAGGGACCATCTCGTTCTGCAGCGAAAGCCGCCTCGCATCGTAGAACTCCCGATGAGGGCCGCTTTACCCTCTACTCCAGCTATCGTTGCTCTTGGAATCTCGACTGGAGGGCCAAAGGCTTTGCAGGAAATTCTTCCCACGCTGCCAGCTGACTTCTCGGTTCCGATTCTGGTGGTGCAGCATATGCCTGCTGGTTTTACCGCACCTTTTGCCAAGAGGTTGGATGGACTATGCGCGGCGTCCGTATGCGAGGCTTCGCATGGAGAAGCGCTTCAGCCGGGAATGATTTACATTGCTCCCGGAGGACGCCAGATGACGGTGGACCGCTCGACTGATCCGAGAGCAATGATCTGTCTTTCCGACAAACCGGAGAATCAGCTACACATACCCTCAGCCGACATCATGATGCAATCGGTCGCCGCCGCCTATGGTTCTCTGGCCATGGGAGTTATCATGACCGGGATGGGATCAGACGGCGCGCAGGGAATGAGTGCCATTCATCGCGAGGGGGGTTTCACGCTGGGGCAAGATGAATCCAGTTGTGCGGTCTATGGCATGCCTCGCGTTTGCGCGGAGATGGGAATCCTGAATCGAGTTGTGCCACTGTCACGAATTACGCATGAAATTCTGCAAGCTACGCGCTACCGCAAAACCAGTGTAAGTTAAGGCCGTACTTCCAACTCCAGGAGTTTCATTTCCAGCACCTCGTGCACCCGCTGCAAAAGCATGCCGACGGAGAACGGCTTCGCCAAGTACTTCTTTTCCGAAGTCGAGAGCTCGCACAAAGCGAGTTGTTCGGGATACCCGCTCATCAGCAGAACCTGGGCACCGGGGCAGCAACTCTTGAATTCGGCTGCCAGCTCCCGGCCGCTCATCCCAGGCATAACAACATCGGCAAGAAGCAGATCGACCGGTTCGAGGCGCTTGCGGCAAGCCTCCAAGGCGTCGCCTGCGCTTCCGGCACTCAACACGCTGTAGCCAGCTGACTCGAGGACCTCAGCCGTCGCCCTGCGCACGAACGCTTCGTCTTCCACCAGCAAAATGGTCTTTGGTCCACCATGAGGGCCTGTCTCGGCGAACGCACCGCCAAGTATCGTTTTTGCGCAGGCAGATTCGATGTAGGGCAGGCTCTGCGTTTCAGTATTGTGAATCGCACCCGCGACACCCGTTTGAGAATTCAAAAGTCTTCCCCCTCGACTATGCTGGCCATATAGCAGTCTTCGCGCCATTCTGTTTTTAAATGTAGTTGTGCGGCAAGTGCACGACAGGCGGTCGCTTAGCGCCGCCTCTGACATTCCTGGTGTTGAATTCCTGTCGCCGAACGCGCCCATTCCAGGACAGTCACTCACGAACCGTTCCGATTTGGGAACCTCCACCATGCGGGGCCGCACGGTGGAAGTGCATTCAACATAAGGGGGACAGGGGGCACATGGTAGGGCGTGGATGGAACGAATACTGAATTCTTAGAAGCCTCGTCTTGATTTACCCTGTGTTCCTTATAGCCCCCTGTGTTTATCTTTTTCTTTTCCTCGCGACGGATCTCCCCGTCTCCTTACTTTGGGGCTGTCAGTATGGTCCCGTTTGGATCGAGCAAGAGCTTGTGCGTTCCCGGGGGCACAGATAACCGAAACGAAGATTCTGCCCCATCGGCAAAGACGCGGCCCGCCAGCACGGGCGATTTGCCGGAGGCTATTGCGTAAACGGGAACGGATGTGACCAGGTCGTCGGGGCAGTCTTTTTGACGTATTATTCCGGTGACGATCGTCGTGTTGCCCTTGGTTGCAAATTTGACACTCTGCAACTCCAGCCGGGGCAGGGCAGTGCCATTTATCCAATCCTCCAGAAACCAATCGAGGGAAGCCTTGCCTTCGTATCGCAATGAAGGTCGAAGATCCTCCGCAAAAACATTTAGCAGTTCGCGAGTGCTGATTGCTTTTCCTTCGTAGCGCTCGCGAATCTTGCGCAGAGATCGTACGAAAGGCTCTTCTGCAATCCCACGGCTTACATCTTTCTTGGCATCCCCTGCGGCGTCCAGCAACATGGAACGCAGCATGTGGAACAACCATGTCGCCCGTCCGTAACTGATGGCCTCGTACCCCCCTGGAAAGTGCGATGAAAGCAGGCGGCCTCCAAGAGTTACAGGGCCGGCATCCTTTGTAAAGTTTCCGTCCTTATTCTCGTTAGCCAGGTCCTGCCGGTATTTTTCCATGATCTGCCTGAAGCCAGCCGGGTTGCTCTCCTGCAAGAGCATCAGCGAGCAATAATTTGCCAAACCTTCCGAAAACCACTGATCGCGATAAGTGCTCCAGGTCACAAGGTCTCCCCACCACTGATGAGCTGCTTCGTGTGCGGGCACCAGCTGGCCGAGTAATCCGTGGATGGAATCCATGTGGAGATCGGCACGCTCCTGCTGAGTCAGAAATGCGTACGAGGAAAGAAAGACGAGTCCGGGCCACCCTTGGCTCTCCCGTCCTGGCAATTGAGTTAACGCCAATTGACTGTAAGGGAATGGGCCGAATCTCTCGGCATAGGAGCGAATGGCGCGAGCTGTAGTCTCCGCCACTGCAGTTGCGTTCCGCGCTGGAGAAGGAGCGGACGGAGTGATGGACACTAGCGGGGCCTGAGGCAGAGTGGTTTTAGGCTCGATTTGTATTATTTGCGGCGGTCCCTTGGGGAAATCCCGCTCCACGCCGGCCGTGGCATAGCTTTCAACCTTGACGTTGCCAGCTTGTGCCACCCCTCGAACATATTTACCAAGGTTGAACCCGGCAAAGGGTAGAGGCCTTTCTGAAAGCCAGCGCGCCACTTGTTCATTCCCAAGGTTTTGGGGCGCAGTTCGGGCAGATGTTGCCGATTGCTGGGAGAGAGGTACGGGTTTGCCCGTCGCCAGCAAACTCCATCCCGGAGGATAGTGGAAGGTGAGGTCGAAATCTGCCATGGCCATGCCGCGATTGGGATACCAGGTGCCGCGCGCGCCCACGTAAAGCAGGCCCTTCCCCGCTTCAGCGATTACCTCGCCACCATAGACAAAGCGCAGCTTGATCTTCTGCCCCGTAATTGCCGGTCTGGGCAGAATCACGGCCACCAGGTCGTTGCCGCTCCGCGCCAGCCGCGTGCCTTCCACTGCGGGGTTGTGGATAAATTCCACCGCACTTCCATCCGCCTCAACGGTCTGGACGTGCAGAAAGCGCGAGAGTTCGAAGACCAGAAAACGAGATCCGCCCTGTTTCACATCCAGCGCTAAGTTCACCTCTGCATCCAGCTCTTTGGGCGGTTTTACGTAGGCATCGATAACGTAACTTCGCACCAGAATCGGATCCTCACGCGATTCTGTTTCCGCAGGCAGCGTCTGTGGGATATCTCTTTCAGCCGCCCGGGTTCGTCCCGCATTCGCGGTCGAGAAGGAAGTCCAAACGTCGTAATATAAGTTTCCGTTTTCCGCCCTCTTGGCCTGTCCCGCCTCGACTTGCTCCCCGGCCGTCGAATCGAAAAGCACATCGAAGACGCCGAGTTTATTTCCCTGCAACCGCGCGTGCAAAATTCGGTCCTCGGGCTCCGCTTTTATTGCGGATGAAGAGTCTTTGGAAGTTGCGTCGCCTGCGACCGGCAGAGTCCGGCTGAAACTCGCGAGCAATCGCATGGCGTCCCCCTGCGCCAAGTTCCGGGCGGTCTCGTCCCACCGCGCGGCAAAGTCCTCCGCATTTTGCGGCGCCCTGAGGCCAGGTTGCAATTCGGCGGCAGTATTGTCATTGAAGCGGAAGTAAGCTGTCGAAAAGCGCTCCTCTAAGATCGCCATTCCCGTGAACAGGCTCATCGATTTTCGTTCCACATCGTTAGGCGGGACGAGCAGCACTTCTCCCTCGCCCGCAAAGAATCCTCCTGTAATTCTGCCCAGCACATCCTTCGTAAAGGCGATGGTTCCATCTTCGAGAGTGATATGGATCGAGGGCCGGTCCAGCGAAGCTCCGCGTACCCGGAATATCCGGCCCGGATCCAGGCCGATAGAGCTGAGTTGCAGGTAGAGGGCTTCCGCTGGCCCGGGTTGCCGCGCCTGCATTGAAGCAGTCGGCGCATTTTGCGCGCCCACAGAAAGCGAAACATGAAGGCACACGACCAGCGCCATGCCCCATTTGCATAATGTTGTCGGTACTTTGGTCACGTGGGTTTGGGGCCCTGCTGTTGCTAGAATGCGCTTCAATGCGGCTTCGTGTCACTACCTTAGCGGCAACCTGGATGATGCTTGCGTCCGCGGCGGCATCCGCTGATACGATCCATTTGAAAAACGGCCGTACCATCCTTGCCGACCACGTCCGTGAAAATGCCAATCGCTGCGAATATGACATTGGCGAAGACACCTATGCGATTCCCAAAAGTTCGGTCGAGCGCATCGAAGTCGGCGGCGCGCCTTTGGTTGCGTCGTCCAGCGCCAACAAAAACTCCGGAGATCTGCCCGTATTTACACCCGTGGACAGTCTCACGAATGAGGGGGATCTTCCCAAGATAATTGTTAAGGATGGCAAGGTTGATCCCGACGCTGTTTCGAAATTCGAAGGCAAAGGGAATGCTGAGTTGGGCGCTACCGCCGACTTCATCGCCGGCAAGTTTGAATTCGAACACGGCAATCTGAACCAAGCGCGTCGATATTTCGACGGCGCTCTCCGCTTCCAGCCAGAAAACGCAACCGTCCTTACTTATTACGCGGCGCTGCTGGTTCGCACTGGGGACGCTTC
>WNFJ01019102.1_pt1 | contig 10933 bp, 9 predicted proteins | sample 5400461 | NCBI WGS metagenome assembly WNFJ01 (sample SAMN13153349, study PRJNA577476) | soil metagenome | isolation source: 115 cm saprolite on Douglas fir-dominated hillslope | place: USA:California | collected 2013-09-17 | reverse complement strand
CGGAGGACCACGACATCGTGCAGTTCATGTACGAGCGCTTCCGCGAGGAAGGCCGCATGGACGGCGCCAACCTGCCGCTCGTGCACAACAAGGTCTCGGAGATGCTGTCGTTCCGCCGCGCCATCAACCTCGCCTCGGTCATGGACGCCGCCATCTACTTCGTGCACACCTCCGCGCGCGAGGGCGTCGAGGCCGTGGCCGAGGCGCGCGGACACGGCCTGCCGATCTACGCCGAGACGCTGCACCACTACACCTGCTTCACCGCCGACGACTACCGCTCGCCGCGCGGCTTCTGCTATCACACCTACCCGTCGCTGAAGTATCCGGAGGACCAGGCCGCGCTCTGGGACGGTCTGCTCAACGACGCCGTGTCGACCACCGCCACCGACGAGTACCCGACGACGCTGGCGCTGAAGCTGCGCGGCAAGACGATCGAGGACGTGACGGGCGGCAACCTCGGCGCCGAAGCGCGCATGGGAATCGTCTACACCGAGGGCGTGGTCAAGCGGAAGATGTCGCTCGAGCGCTTCGTGCAGGTGACGTCGTCGAACGCCGCGAAGATCCTCGGCCTCTATCCGCGCAAGGGCGCGCTGGCGCCCGGCAGCGACGCCGACGTCGTCCTGATCGATCCCTCGATCAACCGCAAGCTGGTGAAGGACGACTTCCACGTCAGCGACTACAGCCCGTGGGAGGGCTGGGACGTGCGCGGCTGGCCGGTGACGACGGTCCTGCGCGGCAAGGTCATCGTGGAGAACGGGCGCCTCTCCGGCGACACGCGCGACGGGCAACTGATCCCGCGCAAGATCGACGGCGCGGTGCTGCGCCGTCCGGCCTGCTGAGGGCCGCTACCGGGCCAGGGTGATCGGTCCGACGAAGACCTCGCTGGCGTGCGGGGCGTCTTCGGAGTGGCTCTCGATGCCGATGCCCATGAGCGGCGGCGGCGGCGTGCCGAAGAGCCGGATGTAGTCGCGCTCGACGTACCGGCTCTCGCTCACCCAGTTTCCGAGGTCGGCCGGTCCCGAGCGGACGACCACGAGCCAGCGCTCGAGCATCATCTGCTTCTGGTGCGTCTCCGTGTCGACCGGCGCGCGCGTGTCCCAGACGTACCCCAGCGCCCGGGGCCGGTAGCGCGGCGGGAAGAAGAGCACGATCCGCGCGACCTGGTCGCTGATCTCGCCGCGGATGTCACCCTGCTCCGGCAGCGTGACGGCCTTCCACTCCCAGTGGAGGATCCGCGCCTGCCGCACGTCGACGTCGATCGACCGCGCCAGCCGCACGCTGTAGCCCTCGGTCTTCAGCCAGAGCGCGCGCCGGCCCTCGTCGATGACGACCGCCGGCGGAAACTTGAGCGTCGGCTCGCGACCGTAGAACGACCACGTCGCGGGCAGGCGGCCCGCGGCCGGGCGATCGCTCCAGTCCTCGACGACGCGCGGCGCCTGGGCGTGCAGGTCGGCGGCGACGCAGATGAGCGCGGCCACGATCACCCCGACGCGCAGGCGCATGTCAGTCGCGCAGCGCGCCGGCCGTGAGGCCGCGGACGAGCCAGCGCTGGAGCCCGACCACGATCAGGATCGGCGGCAGGCTCGCGAGCATCGAGGCGGCGGCGATGTCGCCCCACGGCACCTCGTAGACACCGGGGAAGAGCGCGAGGGCCACGGGCACGGTGCGGCTGGCCTCGGTCGCGGTGAAGGTGTACGCGAAGAGCAGCTCGTTCCAGGACGTCAGGAACACCAGCAACCCGGCCGAGGCGATGCCCGGCGCGATCAGCGGCAACACGACGCGCCCGAGCGTGGCCAGCCGGCCGGCGCCGTCGATCTGCGCCGCCTCCTCCACCGCCATCGGTACCTCGCGCACGAAGCCGGCGAGCAGCCAGAGCACGAGCGGCAGCGCGAAGGACGTGTCAGCGAGCACGAGCGCCAGCCACGTGTCGCGCAGCTCGAGCGCGCGCAGCAGCACGAAGAGCGGCCCCACGATGGTCACCTGCGGAAAGGCCGTGCACGCGACCACGCCGAGCAGGAGCGCGTGCTTGCCGCGGACGGGCAGCCGCGCCAGCGCGTAGGCGCCGGGCGCGCCGAGGGCGACCGCGAGCAGCGTCGTGAGCGCCGCCACCCCGAGGCTGTTGGCCAGCGCCGCCGGCATCACGCTGCGCTCGAGCACGGCGCGGTAGTGGACGAGCGTCGGCGGCGCCGCCAGCAGCCGCTCGACGGCCAGCAGCGCGGTATCGGGCTTGAGCGAGGTGAGCGCCTGCCAGAAGAATGGCACCGCCCACAGCGCCAGCGCCGCCAGCACGAGCGTGTCGCGGAGCGCCCCGCGCCGCCTCACGCCGTCGCCTCCTCGTGGGCCATCGCCATCAGGTACATCCACGCGACCAGCATGACCAGCGCGAAAACGACGACGCCGATGGCGGCGCCGAACCCGAGCTGCAGCGTCTGGAACAGGCTCCGGTACGCGTACACCGTCAGCGTCTCGGTGGTGTTGGCCGGCCCGCCGCCGGTCAGCACGAACATCAGGTCGAACGCGCGCAGCGCGTCGAGCGTGCGGAAGAGCAGCGCGATCAGCAGCACGCGGCGCAGCAGGGGCAGCGTGACGTCGCGCACGGTGGCGAGGGCGCCCGCGCCATCGACGCGCGCCGCCTCGTAGATCTCCGCAGGGATGGTGAGACAGCGTGCGTAGCAGAGGAGGGCGACGAACGGCATCGTGCGCCAGACGTCGGCGACGATCAGCGCGGGCAGGGCGAGGGCGGGCTCGCCCAGCCAGTTGAACGCCTCGCCGCCGAGCAGGAAATTCAGCAGCCCCGCCGACGGGTGATAGAGCCACTCGAACATCCGCCCGGTGACGACCGACGGCAGGGCCCACGGCAGCAGCAGCAGGGCCACGGCGAGGCGCCGGCCGCGCCGCTGGCCCTGCAGCGCCAGCGCCACCGCGATGCCGAGCAAGAACTCCAGCGCGACGGAGACGAAGGTGAAGATCAGCGTCACCTCCACCGCGTTCCAGAAGCGCGGGTCCCCGGCGAGGAAGACGTAGTGGGAGAACCCGACGAAGCGCTCGATGCCGAACACGGGGATGCGGCGCTGGAGGGACAGCCAGAGCACCCACAGTCCCGGCCACGCGGCCAGCACGACGAGCGCGGCGAGCGCCGGGGTCAGCATGAGTCGCCCCGCGCGCGCGTCGGCACGCTCGCGGGCCGTCACCGCAGGCCCTCCAGCAGATATGACAGCCGCAGACGCGCGTGCTCGATGGCCAGGCGCGGCGACTTGACGCCGACGAGCGCGGCCGAGAACTCCGGCTGCAGCGTGGTGGACAGCATCAGGTAGGCGGGCGTCACCGGACGCGGGCGCGCGCGCAGCATCAGGTCGTGGATGACAGGAAAGTCGGGATGCGCGCGCACGACGTCGGGATCGTGGTAGAGCGCCATGCGCGTCGGGTTGAGCGCGCCGCCGAGCGTCATCGCCTTCTGCGCGCCGGCCCCCGCCATGAAGCGCACCAGCTCCGCGGCCAGCGCCGGATGGCGCGTGCGGCGGTTGACGCCGAGGTGGGCGCCGCCGCTGGAGGCCGCGCCGGCCGCGCCGCCAACGCGGCCGGGCAGCGGCGCCATGCCGACGCGGCCACGCACGGCCGAGCCGGCCGCCTGGAAGAGGTCCATGGCGTACGGCCAGTTGCGCAGGAAGATCGCGCGTCCGTCGCCGAAGTGGCGCCGGCTCAGCTCCTCGTCGGCCGCGGTGACCCACGAGGGGCTCACGCCGGAGACGATCAGCGCGCGCAGGAACGAGAGCCCGCCCGCCGCCCGCTCTTCCTCCGGAAAGACCGCACCGTCGGGGCCGAACACCCGCGCGCCGTTCGCCCAGATGGCTTCCAGCGCGTTGACGGTGAGCCCCTCGTACTGGCGGCCCTGCCACACGACGCCGTCCAGGCGCGCGTCGCGCTCGGCGCCGCGCACACGCACGATCTGGTCGACGAGCGCCTCCCACGTCCGGGGCGGCGGCAGCCGATACTTCGCCAGCAGATCGGTGCGGTAATAGAGGACGCCGACGTTCATCAGCCACGGCATCGCCCACACGCGTCCGTTCCACGTCGCGGGCTCGATGGTGGACGGAAAGTGCGGCGCCAGCTCCGCCCGCGTCACCCACGGCGAGAGGTCGAGCAGCCAGCCCGCGCGCGCGAACTCCGCGACCCACACGACGTCGAGCATCATCACGTCGAAGGCGGCGCCGCGCCCCTCGAGGTTGATCACGAAGAATTGGTGCTGGTCGTCCGAATTCCACGAGAGCGACTCCGCCTGTACGCGCACGCCGGGATGCCGCTTCTCGAACTCCCGGAGCAGCCCGGGGATGGGGTCGGAGGGGCCGAGGATCTTGGCGTGCTTGAAGACGAGCGTGACGGGACCGGGCTCGGCGGGGCCGCCCGCGCAGCCGGCCGCGAGCGCCGCGACCACCACCAGCAGCGCGGCCAGCCGGAGCCACACCACGAAATATTGGGGCGTCAGCACGTTGGCGCATGATACGGGGCCGCGTGCTATCGTGCCAAGCACGATGCCACCGCATGCCCTCGGCTCCGGAACGATCTCGTTCGGGCTCGTCTCCATCCCGATCAAGCTCTACACCGCGACCTCGGCCGGCAACGTCTCCTTCAACCTGCTCCACGCCAAATGTGGCTCGCGCATCAAGCAGCAGACGTTCTGTCCGACGTGCAACGAGACGGTCGAGCGGAGCGGCCTTGTGAAGGGCTACGAGTTCACGAAGGACCAGTACGTGCGCGTCGCCGACGACGAGCTCAAGGCGCTGGAGGGCGAGGCCTCGAAGATGATCGACATCCTCGAGTTCGTGCCGCTGGCGCAGGTGGACCCGGTGTACTTCGAGAAGGCGTACTACCTCGGCGCCGACAAGGGCGGCGAGAAGCCGTACCGCCTGCTCGCCGACGCGATGGCCCAGGCCGAGCAAGTCGCCGTCGCGAAGTTCGTCATGCGCGGCAAGGAGAGCCTCGTGCTCATCCGGCCGGCGCAGGAGGGACTGCTCCTGCACACGATGTTCTTCGCCGACGAGGTCCGCTCGTTCGCGGACGTGGACAAGGGCCAGTCGGCGAACGTGCGCGAGGGCGAGCTGGACCTGGCCCTGCAGCTCATCCGCGGCCTCGCGCGCGACGAGTTCAAGCCCGAGCAGTACAAGGACGAGTATCGCGGCCGCGTGATGGACATGCTGGAGCGCAAGGTCGAGGGCCGCGAGGTCACGGCGGCCCCGACACCCGCCGAGCGGCCGCACGTGATCGACCTGATGGAGGCGCTCAAGGCCAGTCTCGCCAAGAAGGGATTGCCGGCGGAGGCCGCGACGGCGAAGAAGCCGCCGAGCAAGGCCGCGCAGGGCGCCGTCGCGAAGGTCGCCGCCAAGGCCGTCCCCAAGCGCGCCTCGGGCGGCCGCAAGTAGCGCGCGCCTACCCGCCCCTCAGACGCGGATCGAGCAGGTCACGCAGCGCGTCGCCCAGCATGTTGAAGCCGAAGACCGCGAGCGAGAGCGCCACGGCGGGCCAGATGGCGAGCCACGGCGCCTGGTACATGTGGTCCAGCCCCGCCAGCGATAGCATGCCGCCCCACGTCGGATAGGGCGGCGGCACGCCGAGGCCGAGGAACGACAGGCTCGCCTCGGTCAGGATCACCGTCGAGAGTCCCGTGGTCGCGACGACGATGATGGTCGGCAGCACGTTGGGCAGGATGTGGCCGACGGTGACGCGAATGTGGCCCGCGCCCAGCGCCCGCGCGCTCTCGACGAACGTGTGCGCCTTCACCGCCATGGCCACCGCGCGCACGATCCGCGAGTTCTGGATACCGAAGGCCAGGCCGAGGACGATCGTGATGTTCAGCGCGCTCGGCCCCAGCAGCGACATGATCGACATCAGGAGCAGCAGGTCGAGGCGCCCGCCGAAATAGCCGGAGGCCACGCCGATCAGCGTGGCGAGCGCGCTGCCCAGCGCCACCGCCCCGAAGCCGACATAGAGGGAGACCCGGGCGCCGTAGAGCAGCCGCGTCAACAGATCCCGGCCGAGCTGATCGGTACCCAGCCAGTGCTCGGCGCTCACCGCAACGAACCGCGCACGCAAGCTCGTCTGCGCATACCCATACGGCGAAATCACGTCCGCCAGGACGGCGCCCGCCAGCATCACCACGACGATCACCCCACCGACCGTCCCCAGCGGCTTCCGCCGCAAAATCTGAACCCAAACGTCCACATACCACGCGCGCGATCGTTGCCGCGGTTCGAGCGGCGGCTTTGCCGCCGCAATCCGGTCCTGGGGGGAGGCAGGAAGGAGCGCGCCCCCAGGCGCGCGACGACCGTCGGAAGGGGGGCGAAGCCCCCCTCCGAACTGGCGAAGCCCCCCCCCGAGCCTAGTAGCGAATGCGCGGACGAGCATGATCTTGAGGTTCTCCGCCGGCGAGACGCTGAATGGCACGTACCCCCACGACCATGGCCGCAATGATGAGGTTCACCGACTGCACGACGGGATAGTCGAGCTTGCCGAGCGCCTCGAAGAAGAACAGACCGACCCCGGGCAGCCGAAAAATCGCTTCGATGATGACGGAGCCGCCGATGTAGAGCGGCATCTGCAGGCCGATCAGGCTGATGACCGGGATCAGCGCGTTCTTGAGCGCGTGGCGCAGGATGATGCGCCGTTCCGAGAGCCCCTTGGACCACGCCGTGCGGATGTAGTCCTGCCGGAGCACGTCGAGCAGCGAGGAGCGCATGATGCGCATGATCGGCCCCGGACGAGCATGATCTTGAGGTTCTCCGCCGGCGAGACGCTGAATGGCACGTACGTCCACACCGGGGTCCAGCGGAACCAGATCGAGGGCAGCACGACCACAACGACGGCGAGGCCGAAGTACGGCACCGAGAGCGCGAAGATCGACAGGATGCGGCCGACGTAGTCCGACACCGAGTCCTGGCGGGCGGCGGACACGATCCCGACGAGCACGCCGATGACGACGGACACGAGGATGGTGAGCAGCGCCAGCTCCAGCGTCACCGGGAAGCGCCGCACGAACTCCTCGAGGATCGGCTGGCGCGTCCAGTACGAGCGCCCGAAGTCGCCGCGCAGCACGATGTTGCCGATCCACTCCGCGTACTGCGCGTGCATCGGCCGGTCCAGACCCAGGTCGTGGCGCAGCGCCGCCAGCGTCGGCGCGTACGCGTGGCCCTCGACCATGCGCGTGGCCACGTCGCCCGGCATGAGGCGCAGCAGCAGGAACACGATCACGCTGACGAGGAACAGCGTCGGCACCGCCAGAGCCACCCGGCGGAGCACGTACTGCTTCATCGCGCTATTTGTCGAGCCAGGTGTAGATCAGCCGCATGCCCAGGCCATAGCCATCGTGGTGCTTGAAGCCCTTCACGTAGGCGGGATGTGCGACGTACTGCGGCCACTGCGGCACGTAGACGTAGTACGCCTTGTCGGCAAGGTAGCGCTGAAATGTCGTCCACCGTCTGCTTGCGCTTCTTGGGATCCATCTCGCGGCGTTGGGCCGTCAGCATCTTCGAGAGCTCGGCGTCGGCCACCCGGCTCTGGTTTGTGGGCAGCTCAGGATAGAACCGCCCGTAGAGGAAGTCGTCCACTTCCGTGAACGGCGTCGAGGGACCCATCGCCATCTTTTCGTACTTCCCGAGCGCGGTGGTCGAGATGTACTTGCCGTACTCCTCCGGCTTCAGCTCAACGGTGATGCCGACCTTGCCCAGGTTGTCCGCGGCCAACTCATAGTACGAGCGCCACGGCACGACGTAGCCCGGCCAGTGGAACAGCGGCACGGTCAGCCCCTTGCCGTGGCCGGCCTCGGCGAGCAGCTTCTTGGCCTCGGCAGGATCGTGGCCGATGAGGTACTTGGCCTTCGCCGCATCGATCTTCGACGCGTCCAGCTTCCACTCCTTCAGCGCGCATGGGATCGGCCCGGGGTCGATGCAGCCCTCACCGAAGAGCAGCGCGTCGTTCCACGCTTTGCGGTCGATGGCCAGCGAGACGGCGCGGCGCACGCGAATGTCGTTGAACGGTGGCTGGTCGGTGCGCATGTAGATGAAGCCCTGGCCGATGACCTGGTGGGGCACCACCACCAGCTCGGGGTTGGTCTTCTGCAGCGCCTTGCCCTCGTCGGGGCTCACCCATCCCCAGATGTGCGGCAGGTCGGCCTTGCCGGCGCGCAGCACGGCGACGCGGGCGGCGGCGTCCGGCGTGATTTCGATGACGACGCCGTCGAGATACGGGAAGCCCTTCATGAAGTAGTCGGGGTTCCTCTCGAAGACGACGCGCACGCCCTTGTCGTACGACCTGAGGACGAACGGCCCGGTGCCGATCACCGCGTCCGGGTGGTTGAAATCCTTGAACTTCTCCTCCGCCTCGCGCGGCAGGATCACGCAGAACGACGGATTGGCGAGGTGGTTGAGGAACGGCGCGTAGGGGTCTTTGAGCGTGACGCGCACGGTGTAGCGGTCGACCACGTCGATGCCGGTGACGGGCTCGAAGCGGGTATTGAACCCCGACTTCGCCATGAAGCGCTCGAGCGAGTACTTCACGTCCTCCGCGGTGACCTCGCGCGCGTTCACCGGCGGCTTGTTGTTGAAGCGCACGCCCCGGCGCAGATGGAAGGTGTAGATCTTGCCGTCCTTGCTGATCGTCCACTTCTCGGCGAGGTCCGGCACGATGGAGAAGTCCGTCGGGGATTTCTGCTCGGGCCCGTTCGGAAAGCGCACGAGCTGGCTGTAGGCGAGGCTCACGTACGAGTGCGTGAGAAAGCTGATCGAGAGATGCGGATCGAGGCTCGGCGCCTCGCGCTCGGCGATCCGCAACACGCCGCCGCGCCTGGGCTGCTGCGCGTCCGCGGACGGCGGCGGCGCGGCGGTCACGACGATCAGCGGCAGCGCCAGCAGCAGCGCGAGACGGCGCATCGACGCGTCCTCCTCTCTGAGGCGCGTCATTATACTCAGCCGGGCCGGACGGGTGGGGCCGCAAGGTACAATGAGGCCAGCGCGGAGGGCCTGAATGCCGAGAACCCCGCTGGAGCCCCGGTTCACGGTCGAGTATCTGTCCGTCCTCGATGCCGAAGGCAATCTCGACAGCGCGCTCGACCCCGGGCTGCCGCCCGCCGAGCTCAAGCGTCTCTACCGCGCGATGCTCCTGGCCCGCCGCCTCGACGAGCGCATGGTGCGGCTGCAGCGTCAGGGTCGCATCGGCACCTTTGCGCCCATCAAGGGCCAGGAGGCCTCGCAGCTCGCCAGCGTCGCCGTCCTGCGGCCCACCGACTGGATGGTGCCCTCCTTCCGCGAGACGGCGGCGATGATCTGGCGCGGCTGGCCGATCGAGAAGCTGCTGCTGTTCTTCGCGGGCCACCTGGAGGGTGGCCAGCCCTCGCCCGACCAGCGCGACCTGCCGATCACCATTCCCGTCTCCACCCAGCTGCCGCACGCCGTCGGCCTCGCCTACGCCGCCCAGTACCGGCAGGACGACGTCGTGGTGATGGCGTACTTCGGCGACGGCGCGACGTCGGAGGGCGACTTCCACGAGGCGCTCAACTTCGCCGGCGTCTGGCACGTGCCCGTCGTCTTCGTCTGCCAGAACAACCAGTGGGCGATTTCCGTCCCGCTCAAGAAGCAGACGAACTCCAAGACCATCGCGCAGAAGGCGCTCGCCTACGGCCTGCCCGGCATCCAGGTGGACGGCAACGACGTGCTCGCCGTCTACGCGGCCAGCCGCGAGGCCGTCGAGCGCGCGCGCGCCGGCGACGGCCCCACCCTCATCGAGTGCGTGACCTATCGCCTCGGGGTTCACACCACGGCCGACGACCCGACCAAGTACCGCACGGCCGAGGAGGTCGCGGAGTGGGAGCGCAAGGACCCCCTCACGCGTTTCGCCGCGTACATGAAGAAGAAGCGCCTGCTCGACGACGGCCTGGAGGCGCAGGTGGACGAGGAGATTGCCGCCGCCATCGCCCGCTTCGAGGCGACCGCGCCCGCCGACCCGCTCGTGATGTTCGATCACGTCTACGCCGAGCTGCCGCCGGAGCTGAAGGCGCAGCGCGAGGCGCTGGCCGAGGGCCTGCGCAGCGGTGAGCCGGGCCGCCGCGAGAAGCACGAGCCGTCGCCGCCGATGCGCGGCCAGCGGAGCGGCAAGCGCTGATGGCCAAGCTCAACATGGTCAAGGCGCTGAACCTGGCGCTGATGCAGGAGATGGAGCGCGACCCGGACGTGCTGGTGATCGGCGAGGACGTCGGCGTCGACGGCGGCGTCTTCCGCGTCACCGAGGACCTGCACCGCGCCTACGGCAGCAAGCGCGTGATCGACAGCCCGCTGGCCGAGGCCGGCATCATCGGCGCGTCGATCGGGATGGCCCTCTACGGGCTCAAGCCCGTGTGCGAGATCCAGTTCTCCGGCTTCGCCTTCCAGTGCTTCCACCAGATCGAGAACCACGCCGCGCGCTACCGCAACCGCTCCCAGGGCCGCTTCCACGTGCCGCTGGTCATTCGCATGCCCTACGGGGGCGGCGTGCGGGCGCTGGAGCACCACAGCGAGTCGGAGGAGCAGTTCTACGCGCACATCCCCGGGCTCAAGATGGTGATCCCCTCGGGTCCGCGCAATGCCCGCGCCCTGCTGGCGGCGGCCATCCGCGACCCCGACCCCGTCGTGTTCTTCGAGCACAAGGCGCTCTACCACGCGCACAAGGAAGACGTGCCCGACGAGGCGGAGACGATGGAGATCGGCCGCGCCCGGGTGGTGCGCGAGGGTGATGACCTCACGCTGGTGGCGTGGGGCGGAATGCTCCGCGTCGCGCGCGAGGCGGCCGAGATCCTCGAGCAGGAGGACGGCGTCGGCAGCGACGTGATCGATCTGCTCACGGTGGCGCCGCTCGACCGCGAGACGATCGTGCGCTCGGTGAGCAAGACGGGCCGCGTGGTGATCGTGCACGA
>WNFJ01726797.1_pt1 | contig 10934 bp, 9 predicted proteins | sample 5400461 | NCBI WGS metagenome assembly WNFJ01 (sample SAMN13153349, study PRJNA577476) | soil metagenome | isolation source: 115 cm saprolite on Douglas fir-dominated hillslope | place: USA:California | collected 2013-09-17 | reverse complement strand
CGCGCAACCTCACGCTCGCGCCCACTGAATCAACGGCCGCTCTGAAGGACGTGCCCGCGCGGGCCACCGAGGCGGCCAAGCCGGCACCGGAGAAGAAGACGCCCGTGAAGAAGGCCGCCCCGCCCAAGCCCGCTCCGCTGATGCTGGCGGCCGGGACCCGCGTCCCAGCCACGGCCAGCGACTCGATCAGCACGCGCTCGGCGAAGGCGGGTGATCCGTTCACGGCGACGGTCAGCCAGGATGTGAAGGATGCCACCGGGCGGGTCGTGATCCCGGCTGGCGCGACCGTGTCGGGGACGATTGCGGCCGCCGAGCCGGCGCCGAACCCGAATTCCACCGGCAAAATCGAACTGTCCGTCACGAGCGTCAGCGTGCGCGGCAGTAGCTACTCGATCGATGCCTCCGTCGTGGCGATGGATACCGTCATGAAGGGCCGCGGCGTGACGAAGGCCGATGCCGCCAAGGTCGCCGGCGGGGCGGTGGCCGGGGCGATCGTCGGCAAGCTGCTCGGGAAGAACACGAAAGGCGCCGTGATCGGGGGAGCCGCCGGCGCGGCCGTGGGCGCGGCCGCCGCGCGCGCGTCGCGCGATATCGACGTGGTGATCCCGAAAGGTGCGGCGATCACCATCAAGCTGAACGCGCCCCTCACGGTAAAAGCGGCCTAATCCGCCGCCGTCAGTAGCCCGCCGCGCCGCCGCCGCGCCGGGGATCGGCCACACCGACCCAGCCGGCGGCGGTGCGCGCGATAGCGTTCACCTCGGTCTTGTAATTCCAGGTGGTCACCTTGTGCCCCAGCGTCACGAGGGAGTCGATCGACGCGGGTACGAAGCCCTGGTTCTCGAGGTACAGCACGTCGGGCGACGCCTGGTGATGCAGTCGCGGCGCCGCCACGGCGCTCGCGAGCGGCATGCCCTGGTCGATCATATCGCTGAGCACCTGGTACACGGCTGTAGTGATGCGTGACCCGCCGGGGCTTCCCAGCACCAGGAACAATCGGCCGGCCGTATCGAGCACGATCGACGGCGTCATAGCCGACAGCATCCGCTTGCCGGGAGCGATTACGTTCGCTTCGCCCTGCACCAGGCCGAACAGATTTGGCTTCCCCGGCGCCGTGCTGAAATCGTCCATCTCGTCGTTCAGGAGGAATCCCGCGCCCGTCACCGTGACGGCGCTGCCGAAGTCGTTATTGAGAGTAGTCGTACACGATACGGCGTTTCCCTCCGAATCCACGATCGAGAGGTGCGTGGTCTCCGTTCCCTCGGGGTGTAAGCCGGCCACCGGTGGGGTCGGCGTCGCATGCTGCGGATCGATGCCCGCCCGCAACGTGCCGGCGTACCACTTGGCGAGCAGGCGACCCGTCGGTATGCTCACGAAGTCCGGGTCCCCGAGAAACGTGTTACGATCCAAGTAGGCCCGGCGCATCGCTTCCGTCTGGAGGTGCATGAGCTCCGGGCTCCCGAACGGCGGGAGCGGCGCGTACCCCTCCATCACGTTGAGGATCTCCGCCAGCGCCACCCCGCCGCCCGACGGCGGCGGCATGGTGTAGATGGTGTAGCCGCGGTAGAGGATTTCGATCGGGTCGCGCCACTTCGCGCGATAGCGGGCGAGGTCCTGTCGCGTGATCAGCCCGCCGCCTCGCGTCATCTCCTGGACGATCAGCTCAGCGACGCTGCCCTGATAAAAGACCTGGGGTCCGCTGTCGGCGATCAGCTGCAGTGTGCGGGCCAGGTCCGCCTGAACGAACCGCGTGCCCGGTGGCGGCACTTCTGCGTTACCGAGAAATTGTGCGCGCGAGGCGGCGAAGCGGGCGAGGCGCTCGGCTTCCCGGCCGATCTGGCGGCTCCGTACGCCGTCGAGCGTGTACCCATCGCGCGCCAGCCCGACGGCGGGCCCGATCACCTCCTTCCACCTCAGGTGCCCGAACCGGCGGTGCGCCTCGTATAGTCCGGCCACGCTGCCCGGGACGCCGACGGAGGGATTCCAGGACGTTCCCCGCCGAATCGACGTACATGGAGCGCGTGGCGCCGGATGGCGCCGCCTCGCGGAAGTCGAGCGCGTGGACCCCTCCGTCGTGCTGCCGGATCACCATGAATCCGCCGCCACCGATGTTTCCCGCGACTGGATGGACCACTGCGAGCGCGAACGCCACGGCCACGGCGGCGTCGACCGCGTTGCCGCCGCGGCGCAGAATGTCCACGCCGACGTCGCTCGCGAGCGGATGCGATGTTACCACCATGGCATGCTCGCCGGCGACGGGCCTGACGCGCTGGCCCAAAGGCCAGTCGGCCGCGATGAGCGCGGGACGGGCCGCCCGTTCCTCTGCACCCGGCCCGGCAGGCGTCTCGGGCGGCGCCTCCGTGGGGGGGATGGGTACGAGGACGTCGGGCGTGACGGGGATCGTCTCAGGCAGCTTGATGCCGCTGCCGCACGCCATCAGCATGAGCAGCCCGAGAACAGAGAATCCGCGCATGCCGAATTGTGCACGTTGACCCGAGTTCGGGTCAACGTCTAACTTGGGGGCCATCCGATACCCTTCATGACTGTTCCCGACTACCGCGACCCGCGGCTCACCGAGCAGCGCAACCCCCGCACCGAGCGCATCGACGTCGCGCCGTCGCTCGAGATCGTCGACCTCCTGAACGCGGAGGACGCGACCGTGGCCGGGGCGGTGCGGGCGGTGCGCGGCGATCTGGCCCGGGCTATCGACCTCGCGGTGGAGGCCTTCGGCCGGGGCGGGCGGCTCATCTACGTCGGCGCCGGGACCTCCGGCCGCCTCGGCGTGCTCGACGCCAGCGAATGCCCGCCGACCTTCGGCACGCCGCCGGAGATGGTCGTGGGCGTGATCGCCGGCGGCTACCAAGCGCTCGTGAAGAGCAGCGAGGGCACCGAGGACGACGTGAATGCAGGGATGGCGGCGATCGACCAGGCGCGGGTGGCGCCCGCGGACTTCGTCCTCGGCATCGCGGCGAGCGGTACGACGCCGTTCGTCCGCGCGGCGCTGTCCCGTGCACAGACGATCGGAGCGACAACGGGTCTCGTCTCTTGCTCCGATCCCCCGCGGGTGCTCGTCGAGACGTGCGACGTCCTCGTTCTCCCGAAGGTGGGGCCCGAAGCTCTGACGGGATCGACCCGTATGAAGGCCGGGACCGCCACGAAGCTGGTCCTCAACACGCTCTCGACCGGTGCGATGATCCGGCTGGGGCGCGCCTATGGAAACCTCATGGTGGACCTCATGGCGATGAGCGACAAGCTGCGGGACCGCGGAGAGCGCATCGTAATGGAATGCGCGGGCGTGGATCGCGGGGCGGCGCGCAAGGCGATCGAGGCTGCGGGAGGGAGCGTGAAGCTGGCGATCGTGATGACGCGGCGTGCGGTCGGGAAGCGCGAGGCCGAGCGCTTGCTGGCGGATGCCGGCGGATTCGTGCGCAAGGCCGCGGGCGAGCCACCACCGGTTTCACCATCGTGACCACGGCTCTCGCGGTCGGCGTGATGTCGGGGACCTCGCTCGACGGCGTCTCGACGGCGCTGGTGCGGCTCAAAGACGATCCCCGCGACGCCCAGCTGGTCGCGTTCCGCCAGGATCCCTATACGACGCCGGAGCGCGGGCAGATCATCGAGGCGATCGCGCGCGGCGGCTCGAAAGACCTGGCGTTGTTGCACGTGGCCTTGGGAGAACGCTTCGCCGGGGCGGTGCTGCAGCTCCTGGCGCAAGCCAAGGTCGCCCCTCGCGACGTGTCCTTCATCGCGTCGCACGGCCAAACGATCTGGCACGAACCGGGCCGCGCCACGCTGCAGCTGGGCGATCCAGCGGTGATTGCCGAGCGCGTCGGGGTCCGGGTGGTGAGCGACTTCCGCTCGCGCGATGTGGCGGCCGGAGGCCAGGGGGCGCCGCTCGTGCCCCTTGCCGACGTCGTCCTGTTCGGGCACCCGGAGTGCGGGCGGCTGCTGCTGAACATCGGCGGGATCGCGAACGTCACCTTCGCGCCGCGCCGCGGAGTGACCGGTGGCGCCCTGGCGTTCGACACCGGGCCGGGCGTGGGCGTAGTGGACGCAGTGACCCGCCGCATCGACCCTGCCGCTCGGTTCGATGCCGGCGGCGAGCGGGCGCGGCGCGGCAAGCCGTCCCGCAAGGGGCTGGAGGCGCTGCTCGCAGATCCTTACTTTGCCGCCCCGCCGCCCAAGAGCACCGGGCGCGAGCATTTCAGTCCAGACTACGCGGCGCGGCTGGTGGACGACGTGAAGCAGGCCGGCGGGTCCGACAACGATGCGGTAGCGACGGCGACCGCGCTGACGGTGGAGACCATCGCCAGCGGGATCGAGCGTTGGACGCCCGCTAGGGCCCCCGACGAGCTGGTGATCTCGGGCGGCGGCGCGCGCAACCCGCGGCTGGTCGAGCTCCTCACGGCCCGGGTGGCTCCGCGACCCGTGGTGCCGTTCGATCGCCTGTTTTTCGACGGCGAAGCCAAGGAGGCCCTGGTGTTCGCATTCCTCGGCTTCCTCACGGTCCTCGGAAAACCGGGCAACCTGCCGGCTGCCACCGGTGCGCGGGGCCCGCGCGTGCTCGGCCATATCACACCGGCGTGACCGGGTCGCTCGCCCGTCTCGTGTTTCCCGCGCTGCGCTGGCGGCGCGAGAGCTTTGCTCACGAGCGCCCCAAGATCGACGCCGCGCTGGCCGCCGGTGTGGGTGGATTCATCGTCTTCGGGGGGACGCGCGAAGCCGAGGCCACGCTCACGCGGGAGCTCGTGCAGCAGGCCGGGCGCCCCTTGCTGGTTGGTGCGGACCTGGAGCGCGGCCCAGCCCAGCAGGTCCACGGGCTCACCGAGCTGCCGCCGCCGGCGGCACTCGGGTGGCTCGACGATCTGGAGGCTACGAATACCTGCGGGATGATCACCGCTACCGAGGCGCGCTCGGTCGGGATCAACTGGGCGTTCGCTCCCGTGTGCGATCTCGATCTCGAGCCCAAGAACCCTATCGTCCAGACGCGCGCGTTCGGGAACGACCCGGTGCGAGTAGGCGAGCAAGCGGCGGTGTGGATCCGCGGTCTCCAGGAGCACGGCGTGCTCGGGTGCGCCAAGCACTACCCGGGCCACGGGCGCACGACCCAGGACTCACACGCGACCCTGCCACGCGTGCGGGCCACGCTTGCCGAGCTGCAGCAGGTGGACGTCGCTCCCTTCGAATATGCCATCCGCGCGGGTGTCGGAAGTGTGATGAGCGCGTTCGTGGCGTATCCCCAATGGGATCCCTCGGAACGCGCCGCCAGCTTCTCGGGCGAAATCCTGGGATATCTGCGCGCCACGCTCAATTTTTCGGGACTGGTCGTGACCGATGCGCTCATCATGGCGGGCGCGACGGTCGCGCAGCCCGGCCCGGCCGCCACCGTGCGCGCGGTCGCCGCGGGGTGCGACGCGCTGCTCTATCCGGAGAACTTCGCGAGCGTGATCGTCGCTCTGGACCGCGCGGTGGGCGCCGAGATCTCCGCCGCCCGCGCGGACGAGGCGCTGGCGCATTACGACGACGCGCTCACGGCATGGGCAAACGCGCCAGATCAGGGGGAGCCAGCCCTCGCGGAGCATGCCGCCTTCGCGGATGGACTTGCCGACCGCGCGGCTCACCTCGTGCGCGGCGACGCACCGACGATCCACGCACCCCTCACCGCGTCGATCGTGGATGATGACGTGGGTGGCCCGTATACGGTCGGACCGCGAGACGTGTTCCACGCGACGTTGCGCGACGCGGGGATCGCTCTCGCGCAACGCGCGACCGGCAACGCGCAACGCATCGTCCTGGTGTACGCCGAGCCCCGCTCCTGGAAAGGCCGGGCCGATCTCGGCGCCCCCTCGCGCGCGGCCCTGCGACGGCTCGTGCCAGGGGCGCAGCTCGTGGTGTTGTTCGGTCACCCGCGCCTCGCGTCGCAAATTCCCGGCACGGCCCCGATCCTCCTGTGCTGGCACGGGCAACCCTTGATGCAGAGAGCCGCTGCTAAATGGGTCATGGCCAACATGCGGTGAACGGGCCGTGAGGGGCCGTCTACCGGTTGTTCAGTGTCGAGAGATATGCGACGATTTGGCTCGCCGGCACCGCGTAGATGATCTTTCCCTGGGACTCCCGGTTACCGCCGTATAAGACGGCCGCCACGCGTCCCGTGCGATCGAAGATCGGGCTCCCCGACGACCCCGGGGCGCCGAATCCGTCGACCTGCACAAGGCTTCCCAGCGCTTTGCTGACCGTGCCGACGGTGAGCGTCGGGTCGGCGATCACGCCGCTCTCGCCGATGTGCTCCATGGGAAGATCTTCGCCCAGCGGATAGCCGATGATCGCCACGGGATCGCCGCGCGCCAGCGCTCGCGGCTCCCCCGCGAACCCCGCCACGTGGGGGGTGCCGCCGCGGATGTCCACTTTCACCACCGCGACGTCCGCGGAATCGGCGACACCGACCAGGCGGCCGGGGAACCATTGGCGGCTCCCCGAAAACTTGATGGCGATACGACGCGGTTGTCTGCTTCCGTCCTCACCCACGAGGACGTGCCGGTTGGTGACGAGCGTGCCCTGGGAGTCGGCCGCGAACGCCGTACCGCTGAAGATCTCACTGTCCGAGAACTGAACCACGATCAGCGCGACCGCTTCCTGGTTCTTGAGCGAGATGGCGCGGTAGTCCATGGCCACCGCGCCTGCGAGGCCGCGCTGGCGCGTCTCCGCCACGTCGAGTGCGGCCCGGAGGCGCGCGACGGCGCCGGCATTGCCGCTGGTGCCCGCGCTCGCAAGCTCGCTGCGCAGCCGCGTGACCTCCGCCTGCGACTGGCGCAAGGCGTCCCGCACGCTCGCGAGCTCGGTCTCGAGCCGCGTGAGGAGGCGCTGCGCGTCCGCACTGAGGCTGTCCGCCCGTGCCTGGAGCGTGGCCAGTTCGCGCGCGTCGCGCGCGCTCTGCCACTGCAGCACGCCGAACCCGGCGAGCACGACGACGAGCAAACCGATCAAGACTTTGGTCCTGCGGTTCAGCCGCGCCACCTCCGCGACCATCCGCAGGGCGGTGCTCGAGCGCCGGGATGAACGCACGGCCACCGCCGCGTACTGCTCGCGGGGGGACGTCATTCGCTCCGCGGATGCCCGCGCCCCGTCGGGCACAGTGTCGGCGATCGACTCGCCCGGCAAGATGTGGAACTCCACCGTTGGCCCGTTCTGGCCGAGCCCGATCACGTCACCGTCCGCCAGCACGACGTCGCCCGAGACGCGGGCGCCGTTGACGAACGTGCCGTTGGTGCTGCCCAGGTCCCGCACGACGAAACCGTCTCCCTGGCGCACGATCCCGGCGTGGCGCGAGGACACATCGAGGTCGCGCTCGACATCGAAGCGGATGTCGGAGAGCGGGTGCCGGCCGAGGCCGATGTAGGCCTTGCGGAAGTTCTCGACCTGCCCGACGCGCGCGCCCGAGAGAAACGTGAACTGGGCGGTCACTGGGTCCGGTTGACCAGATAGAGCGCCAGGGCGGCCGCCGCGGCGATGAGCAGCAGGATCATGGTGCGCCGGCGATTCCGCGCCGCGGGCTCGGGGGCGGGACTGCCCCGGTAAACGGGGACCGGCTCGGTGCTGGTCTCGGTGTCGATGAGTGGGTACACCTGATAGCCCATCTCTCCGGTGGGCTCCGGCGGCTTGAGCCCCTCCCCGTCGAACCGGGCCAGCACCACCGTGATGTTGTCGGGCCCGCCCCGCTCGTTGGCGAGCGCGATCAGCCGGTCGCACGCGGCCGGCAGGTCCCGCTCGCGCGTCGCGACGGCGGCGATCTCGTCCTTCTTTACCTGACCCGACAGGCCGTCGGAGCACAGCGCCAGGATGTCGCCCTTGCGGACTTCCTGATGCGTGAGATCGACTTTGACGCGCGCGTCGGGCCCAAGAGCTTGGAGAATGATGTTGCGCCGCTCGCTTCTCGCGGCTTCTTCCTCCGTGAGCTCGCCCGCTTCGACCAGGCGCTGCATGAGCGACTGGTCCCTCGTGAGCTGCACCGCTGCCCCGTTACGGATCAGGTAGGCGCGGCTATCGCCGACTTGGGCCAGGAAGAAGTGATCACCCAAGACTCCCACGGCGGTGGTCGTGGTCCCCATCCCGCGGACTTCGGGGTGCGTCGCGGCGTACCCGTGGATCTGCTCGTTCGCCACCTCGACGGCCTCCTTCAAGCGGTAGGCGAACCGCTGGGCCGTCACCTCCCGCTCGGTCCCCCAGCCCCGAACGAGCTGCCGGTAGATCGTTTCGGTTGCCATCTCGCTCGCGAGCTCGCCTGCGGCCGCGCCGCCCATTCCGTCGGCGACGACGAACAGCGAGCCCCGCTCACCGATTTCATGGGCGCGTACCGCGGGCTGGAGCGACGCCTCGCGGCGCGATAGGTCGGCGACCAGGAAGCGGTCCTCATTGTGGTCGCGCGTCTTGCCGAGGTCGGTCTTGGCGAAGACCTCGACCTTGATCGGCTTGGGGGCGGGGCGTCCGAACATGATCAGCGCTGACACTGAGCGAGTAGGTCGCTATAGCGCGGCTGCGAGGGATCGAGGTCCTTGGCCATTCGTATCCACCTGCAGCCCCCCGCGCGATCATCCTCCGGCGGCTGGGAGGTAGCGAGGCCGACGACGTACGGTCGTAATCCCGGGCGCGTTGAAGATGTCGATTGCGGAGTCCCGCACCATGCGCGCGGTCGTCGGAACCAGTCGATTGACAAACAGCGTGTCCAGTAGTTCTTGTGCCCGGGCTACATCGATGCGCGGTCGGGCCGGGGTCGCCCGTGGTGACTTGGCTCGGCCGCGTCGCGGCGGCACTATAGACGCCCGACTGGCCGTGTCCACCGGCGGTGGGCTGAGCGTGATCTGTTGCGCCGTGTCGGCGGGTGGGACGCCGCCGCTCTGTTTGACGGTGCGACCGATCGTGACCACCGCGCCCGCGACGCCCAGCACGACGATCACGCCGACGGCGATCGCCAGGCGCGGTCGCTTCCGGGCGCGCACGGGCTCGATCAGCTCTGTCTTGTCGTCGCTGCCGCCCAGCGTCGCGGGCAGGCCCGCACCGCCATCGCGCGATAGCCCGGCCACCGCCGCGAGATCATGAGCGAACTTGGCGGCGGACTGGTAGCGATCGACCGGGTTCCGCGCCAGGGCGGTGTCGAGTATCTGCTGAAGGCCCGGGGGAAAGTGCAGATCGGGCCGCACCTCGAGCAGCTCCGCTGGCTCGTCCGTGAGACGCTTGATCATCGCTTCCTGCACGGAATCAGCGGGGAAGGGCAGCGTCCCCGTGAGCATGTTGAAGAACACCAGACCCAGCGAGTAGACGTCGGTCCGGCCGTCCAACTTGTCGCCCGAGAGCTGCTCCGGGCTCATGAACTCGGGCGTGCCCACGACCAGGCCGGTCCTCGTCACCTTCTGGCCACCCCCTTCGCCGCCCACGGCCTTGGCGAGGCCGAAATCGACCACTTTCACCGCGTCCGACCCGTCGCGACCGCGGGCCAGCATGATGTTGTCGGGCTTCAGGTCGCGGTGCACGATGCCGAGGTCGTGTGCCGCCTGGAGCGCCGCGGCCACCTGGATGGCGATGTCGGCGGCGCGGGAACCGGGCAGCGCGCCTTCTTGCCTGATCAGCTCCGTGAGGGGCTCGCCCTCGATGAACTCCATGGCCAGGTAGATGAGCCCTTCGGGAGTCTCGCCGAAGTCGTAAATGGCGCAGACATGGGCGTCCGAGATGCGGCTGGCGTTCGCCGCTTCGCGATTGAAGCGGGCCACGGCTTCGGGGTCGTGCACCATGGAGGGGTTCATCACCTTGATGGCACTGCGGCGCCCCATCTTCACGTGCTCGGCGAGGTACACCTGGCCCATGCCCCCCTCACCCAGCTTTTTCATGATGTGATAACGGTCGGCCAGCACCTGGCCCACGAGATTCTGGGTCGGCCCCGATGAGCGTAGGGTCTGCCCGTCGTTGGGGCAGAACCGCACGTCGTCGCGATACTCGGTCGCACACACGGGGCATATCTTCACGTCGGAATCTCGATCCGCAGCAGCTTGTCGCCGACCAGGATGCGCGACTGGTTCCGCAGCGCCATGTCGCCGCGGGCGGCGATCGCGACGCCGTTGCGGCTGTTGGCGTCCACCACGACGAAGTCCGCGTCTTCGGAGCGCACCAGGGCATGACGCGCGCTCATCGCCGGGTCGTACGGGAACACCCAGTCGCCTTGCTCGCGGCCGATGGCGACGTCGCGCCCGGGGGAGAGTTGGATCACGTCGCGCACGCTGCCGTCGGAGCGCAGCTGCGTGAGGCTCGCGATGTCGGCGCTGGGACTGAGGCTGCCCATCCGCTTGGTGGCATCGGCATCGGGCGGGTGCGGGCCCGGATACCCCAATCGCCGGAACCGGATCACCTGGGAGCCGATGAGCAGCAGGTCGCCGTCGAGCAGTCGATGCGCCTCCTCCAGGAAGACCCAGGTGCCATTGCGGCTGCCCAGATCGCGCACGACAAGCGTGTCCTGCTCCCACGAGAGCTTCGCGTGCAACGGCGACAGGAACACGTCGTCGGGGAAGCGAATGTCGCCGTCCATGCGGCCGATGGTGGTGTCGGGCGTCGTGCGCTCGAAGCGCTGCACCGGGCTGCCCAGATCGTCGAGCTGGACGAGCGCGATGGTCGCTCCCGCGCGTGAGGGTCCCGAGATGCCCCGACGGGCGGCCGCTACGTCGATGAGCGGCGCACCGCAAGTCGCGCAGAACTTGATTCCCGGGTCCACCGGCGAAGCGCAGCGCGGGCAGTTCGGCCCCGAACCGGGGGCCGTGAGTCGGCGGCCGCAATGGGGGCAGAACGGCCGCAGCTTGCTGGCCGAGCCGCTGCAGAAGGGGCAGGCGATCGGCTCCTGGTCGCGGGCCGGCCCCGCGCGCGCGACGACCCGCGTGCTGGGTAATGGGGCGGCCCCG
>WNFJ01131729.1_pt1 | contig 10934 bp, 12 predicted proteins | sample 5400461 | NCBI WGS metagenome assembly WNFJ01 (sample SAMN13153349, study PRJNA577476) | soil metagenome | isolation source: 115 cm saprolite on Douglas fir-dominated hillslope | place: USA:California | collected 2013-09-17 | reverse complement strand
TCTCCGACGCGTCGCCGATGCGCAAGAGACAGAGTTTCTTCCCGCCGCTGACCGTCGTTTCTTCTCCGACGGTTAGGACATCTGCGCCGACGACTTTAGCTCTGCGGACGAAAGGCGGTTTTTTGATCCATCTGCGGAGCGTCTCGGACGAGACTGGAGGCGCGAACAGGCCGCGAGCGTGGAGAACAAATTCCGGGACTGTTTCCGGGACTCTAGTCGCCCGTTCCGGGACTTTCCGGGGCTTTTGTTCCCTTTTGTGCCGGAAGGTCGTTTGGAGTTAGTGGAGAAAACTTCTTTGTTTTCAGTTGTTTGAATGGCGTCCCGGAAGGGAATCGAACCCCTGACCCCAGGTTTAGGAAACCTGTGCTCTATCCTGCTGAGCTACCGGGACTTCCGAACGCGCTGGCGCCCGCAAAGACGCTATAGACGAAAGAGCCTGGACACGGCAAAGCCTTTAGCATGAATTCCCGTCTCGCGCACCGCTGCGGCGAACGATTTGGGCGCTCCGGCGGCGCACGACGCTTTCGGGGCGGCCTCATCTGCCTGACGCTCAGCCTGACCGGCCCCGCCTTCGCGGCGTGCGGCTCGCCTGCGGGGACGGCGCGGGTCGTCGCGGTCGACGAGCGGCTCAATGTCGCTCTTCAGGACGGCAGGCTGGTGCGGCTCGGTGGCGTCGACGCGCCAGACCCGGAGCGGGGCGCGCCGGAAACAGCCAAAGCTGCGCGTGATTTCTTGGCCGCCCGACTCGTCGGTCGCGAGGCGGAACTCAGCCTGCTGGCCGGCGGGACGGATCGATGGGGCAGGGTGGTGGCGGATCTGTCCATCGCGGAATCGCCGGGCGGGTCGCTCGGCTCGGCCGCCTCGGCGTTGCTTGCGGCGGGTTTTGCCCGGGTGCGGCCGGAATTCGAGACGCGCGGTTGCTCGGCCGGTCGGCTCGCCGTCGAGGACGGCGCGCGCCGGGCGGGCCTCGGGATCTGGCGCGACCCCGAGTATTCCCCGATCCAAGCGTCCGATGCGTCTGAGTTGCGGCGCCGCGACGGACAATTCGTCGTGATCGAGGGAAAGGTGCGACGGGTTGGCTTTGGCCGCTCGCGCCTCTATCTTGATCTTGCTCCCCTTGACGGTCCAACGATCGTAATCGCGCGCAACCTGGAGCCGGCCTTCGCGCGAGCGGGCCACCCGATCGGCGCGCTGGTTGGACAGACGATCCGGGCGCGCGGCGCGCTCGATAACCGGTTCGGTTCAAGAATTGAGGTCGGCGAGCCGGCGATGATCGAAATTCTGCGTCGCTCCGACGCATTTGGAGAAGCGAAACCCCGTCCATGAGCGAGGGCGCAACGCGAAACACGAGGCCTCCGGCGGCGCCGCGAGGCTGGACGCGCGCTCTCGTGCTCCTGGCGAGCGGGCTCTGCCTCGGCGCGGCGGCTTGCGCATCGATCGATCAACCGACTGCGCCCGCTGATGTCGGCCCCCTCGCCGCCCCGCGCACCGCCGGCGGCGCGCCGCCCAGCCGTGAACGCAAACGCCTGATGGAGGCCTTCGGCGGCGTGTATTATGCGCCCGCGACCGAGGCTTTTCTTGACAGCGCGCTCGTCAAGCTCGCGCCGGCTCCGGCCGGGTCGGCGCAGCCCTACCGCGTCACATTGCTCAATTCGCCGATCGTCAACGCCTTCGCCCTGCCCTCTGGCGACATCTTCGTCACCCGCGGCCTTCTGGCGCTTGCCAACGATACTTCGGAGATCGCGGCCGTCATGGCGCACGAGATCGCCCATATCACCGCGCGCCATGCCGCTCAGCGGGCTGAATTCGAGAAGACGGCGGCGCTGTTCATGCGCGTCAACTCGCAAGTTCTCGAGCACTCGCAGGCTCCTGACGAGGTCGAAGCCCGCTCGAAGCTGTCGGTCGCCCGTTTCTCGCGTCAACAGGAATTCGAGGCGGATCAGATCGGCATCAAGAACATGGCGAAGGCCGGATTCGACCCTTATGACGCGGCAAGGTTCCTGACCGCGCTCGGCGAATGGAGCGCTCTGAGCGCCTCGATCGCCGGCGCCGGATCGGCCAACCGGCCAGACATGATGGCGACTCATCCCTCGACGCCCGAGCGCATCGCGCAGGCCGTCGCCGAGGCCAGGCAGATCGCCGGCCCGGGAATGGGCGAGACGGGCCGTAACGCCTATCTCTCGGCAATCGACGGCCTCGCCTTCGGGGACGACCCATCGCAAGGGGTTGTTCGCGGCGCCTTGTTCATTCATCCGAAACTCGGCTTCGCCTTCGAGGCCCCGGAGGGCTTCACCCTCGAAAACCAGTCGGCCGCTCTGATCGGCGTCGGCGAAGCGGGCGGGGAAGCGCTGCGCCTGGACAGTATCCCCATCGGCGATTCCACGAGCGTCGACAGCGCGATCGCCTCGGGCTGGATCGAGGGTCTCAAGACAGCTTCGGTCGAGTCGATGCAGATCGGCGGCCTGGAGGCCGCGACCGCCGTCGCACAAGGCGAACAGTGGAGCTTCCGTCTGGGCGCCGTGCGCCTGAACGGACGGCTTTACCGGCTGATTTTCGCCGCCCACACGCTTTCTCCGGCCGTCGACGCGCGTTTTCGGGCCTCGCTCGCGTCGTTTCATTTGTTGAACGGGCAGGATTCGGCGCTTGCCGCCGCCCAGCGGATCAAGATCGTCGAGGCGGGAAGCGGCGACACGTCGGAAACAATGGCCGCGCGCATGTCCTTCCTGGCAAGTTCGCTCGACCAGTTTCTGATCCTCAATGGGCTGGAGCGGGGCGCGCCTTTGGTTGCGGGACAGCGCTACAAGATCGTTGCGGAATGACTTCTAAGTCCTCCCCTTGGGGCGTACATCGCCGACTGTCCGGACGGGTCGTCGCGGCGACCCACAATGCGGGGAAGCTGCGCGAAATTCGCGAGCTTCTGAGCCCGCACGGCGTCGATACGGTCGGCGCCGCGGAACTCGACCTCCCGGAGCCGGAAGAGACCGGACTGTCCTTCCGCGACAACGCCGTCCTGAAGGCTCAAGCCGCGGCGCGCGCGAGCCTGTGAAATTCTGGCTTCCGAGGACCGCGACCTTGGGGTCGGGCGCGCCTGCGGCCGAGCGCCAGAAAACGGACTCAGGAGTGGCGGCGGGCGCCGGCATCTGGCAAGGAGTGCGGTGCCGGCCCGGGCGGGCGGCGAAGCGGGCGGTTTTTCGCTTGATAGGCGCGCGATGCAGGTTGAAAATGCGGCGATACCCTCGGTCAAGATCGTGACGCCGAAAAAACACGGCGACGCGCGTGGTTTCTTGTCCGAGGTCTACAACCGATCGGCGTGGCAGAACGCCGGCCTCGACTTCGTTTTTGTTCAGGACAACCATTCGTTTTCCGCTGCGATCGGCACGTTGCGCGGGTTGCATTTCCAGACGCCGCCGTTCGCGCAGGACAAACTTGTTCGGGTCGCGCGGGGCCGCGTCCTGGATGTCGCGGTCGACATTCGCCGATCCTCGCCGACCTTTGGAAAATACGTCGCGGTCGAGCTGTCGGCTGAAAACTGGCGCCAGTTGCTGGTCCCAATCGGCTTCGCCCACGGTTTCGTGACGCTGGAGCCGGACGCCGAGGTTCTTTACAAGACGACGGCGCCTTACTCGGCGGCCCACGATCGCGGCATCGCCTGGGACGATCCCGACATTGGGATCGATTGGCCGGCGCCGGCCGGCGGTCCGACGCTGTCGGACAAGGACCGGCGTTGGCCGCAGCTCAAGCAAGCGCGGGAATTGTTCGAATGATGCGGGTAGCGGTCACGGGATGCAAGGGCCAAGTGGCGACGTCGCTGATCGAACGGGCTGGCCTTAAGTTCGAGATCGTCGCGCTCGGCCGCCCTGGTTTCACTCTCGAGGACCGCGACGCCGTTCTCGCGGGGCTCAAGGCCGCGCGGCCGGACGTCGTGGTCAACGCCGCCGCCTATACCGCCGTGGACAAGGCCGAGGCGGAGGAGGGCCTCGCCGTCATCGTCAACGGCGAAGGGGCTGGCCACGTCGCGGAGGCGGCCTCCCGGATCGGCGCGCCCTTGCTGCATCTGTCGACGGACTATGTGTTCGACGGCGCGCTCGATCGCCCCTATCGCGAGGACGATCCGACCGGCCCCACCGGCGCCTACGGCCGCTCCAAGCTCATCGGCGAAAAGCTGGTCGCCGAACGATGTCCCGACAGCGTGATTCTGCGCACTGCGTGGGTCTACAGCCCGTTCGGCACGAATTTCGTGCGCACGATGCTGCGGCTCAACGAGACGCGCGAGGAGGTCGGGGTCGTCGCCGACCAGCGCGGCAATCCGACCTCGGCGCTCGACATCGCCGACGCGCTGCTGGCCGTCGCGGCGAGGGTGAGGAAGGATCGTTCCCCGACGCTGCGCGGCGTCTTCCACATGACAGGAACGGGCGAGGCGACCTGGGCGGATTTCGCCGAGGCGGTCTTCCGCGAGGCGGCAAAGCGCGGGCGCGGCCCCACGCGAGTCAGGCGCATTGCGACGGCCGACTATCCTACGCCCGCGCGGCGCCCGGCCAATTCCCGCCTCGACAACGAAAAGCTGCGCCGCGTATACGGCCTCGGATTGCCCGACTGGCGCGAATCGCTGGCGGCATGCTGCGCGCGGTTGATCCCATGATCGCTTCGCCTCAGGCGGATGGCTGGCGGATTTACCGCCCCATTGACGGCCGAGAGTCGGTGGGGTTCGCCTCGAACTTGGAGCGCCTATGCAACGCAATGTGCTGGTAACCGGCGGCGCGGGCTTCATCGGGTCTGCTGTCTGCCGGCCTCTTGTCGGCGCGGGCTCTTCCGTCTTGAACCTCGACGCGCTGACCTATGCGGGCAATCTGCAATCCCTGAAGGCGATCGGCAACGCGCCCAATTACCGGTTCGCCAAAATCGATATCTGCGATCGACGGGCCCTCGCCGAGGCTTTTAGCACGTTCGAGCCGGACCATGTGATCCACTTGGCCGCCGAGAGTCATGTCGATCGCTCAATCACGGCCGGCGATGCGTTCATCCAGACGAATATCGTGGGCGCATTCTCGATCCTGGAAGCGGCGAGAGCCTATTGGCAAGGGCTGCCCTCGCCGCGGCGCGACCGGTTCCGTTTCCTGCATGTGTCGACCGACGAAGTCTACGGCTCGCTTGGCGACGACGGCCTGTTCGTCGAGACGACCCCCTATGATCCAAGCTCGCCCTATTCCGCCTCGAAGGCTGCCTCCGATCACCTGGTTTCGGCCTGGGCCCGAACCTATGGCTTCCCGGCCGTGATTTCGAATTGCTCGAACAACTACGGGCCCTATCATTTCCCCGAGAAACTGATCCCGCTCATCATCCTCAACGCCATCCACGAAAAGCCGCTGCCGGTCTATGGAGCCGGCGCGAACGTGCGCGACTGGCTCTATGTCGAGGACCATGCGCGCGCGCTCGATCTCATCGTGAGCCGCGGCCGCATTGGGGAAAGGTACAATGTCGGCGGCCGCAACGAACGGCGCAATATCGACGTCGTTCGCCGCATCTGCGCCATACTCGATTCCCTGCGCCCGATGGGCCGCCGATACGAATCTCTCATCTCCTTCGTCAGCGACCGGCCCGGGCACGATCTGCGCTATGCCATCGACGCCGCCAAGCTGGAGCGGGAACTCGGCTGGCGCCCGCTCGAGACATTCGACAGCGGCATCGAGAAGACGGTCCGCTGGTATCTCGAGAATGAATGGTGGTGGCGTCCGCTGCGCGAGAAGGTCTACGCCGGCGAGCGACTGGGCGTGCTCGATGAGGGAGCGCTCCCAAAGCCGACGGGCGCGCCGGCCGCCGTCGAGGCGTCGGCGACAACCCAGGGCTGATTGAGCGATGAGGGGCATCATTCTGGCCGGCGGCGCGGGCACCCGTCTTCATCCGATCACTTTGGCGGTCTCCAAGCAGCTCGTCCCCGTCTATGACAAGCCGATGGTCTACTATCCGCTGTCGGTCATCATGCTCGCGAGGATTCGAGAGGTCCTCGTCATTTCAACCCCACATGATTTGCCGCTTTTCCGCCGGCTGCTTGGCGATGGCGCCGAATGGGGCATGCGGTTCGAGTACGCCGAGCAGCCGGAGCCGAACGGGCTCGCGCAGGCTTTCGTGATCGGCGAGACATTCGTTGGCGGCGGCCCGGCTGTGCTGGTCCTTGGCGACAACATCTTCTATGGCGCGGGATTGGGCGAGCAGCTCCGCCGGGCGGCCAAACGCCAGCACGGCGCGACCGTTTTCGCCTACCATGTGCCCGATCCGGAGCGCTATGGCGTCGTCGAATTCGATCGCGCAGGGCGCGCGATCTCGATCGAGGAAAAACCGCCCAAGCCCAAATCGAACTGGGCGGTGACGGGGCTTTATTTTTACGATTCCAAAGTCGTCGAGATCGCCAAGGCGCTCAAGCCGTCCGCGCGCGGCGAATACGAGATCACCGACGTCAATCGCGTCTATCTCGAATCTGGCGAACTGAACGTGGAGCTGATGGGGCGCGGCTTCGCGTGGCTCGACACCGGAACCCCGGATTCGCTGGTCGACGCGGCGAGTTTCGTGCGCACCCTCGAACTGCGTCAGGGTGTCAAGATCTCTTGTCCCGAGGAAATCGCCTTCGATCTCGGCTTCATCGACGCGGCCCAGTTCGAACGGATCATCGAAGGTTTCGGCAAGAGCGCATATGGCCAGTATCTACGCTCCGTGCTGGAAGAGCGCCGCCAAACGCCGCCCCGGCGTTGACTTGGGGCGCGCGGCCCAAGACAGGAGCGACTCGGCTCGATGGGCTGACGCAAGAGAGGCTTTGGTCGGCAAGGCGAGAGGTCTCGAGACCGTCGTCCCGCGCGGCCGGCGAAGGCAAGGCGCTCAGCGAATTGCGGCGGCCGCATGAGCGAAGTAACATTGCGCTCGGGCTTCGCAGCGGAAGGGAAAGGACGATGAGCGAGAAGCCGCGACGGGACGTTCCGCGTGCGGGCTTGCCGAGGGCCGGCGAGCTCGGCTTCGATCTCGATCGCGCTCTCAAATCCATCGTGACGATCCAATCCTCGATTCTGGAGGACGCCTTCACCGCCCAGACCCTTGGCGACCAGCGGTCGGGCAGCGGGGTGGTCATCCGCGACGGCGGCCTCGTGTTGACGATCGGCTACCTCGTCACCGAAGCGGAGAGCGTCTGGCTCGCCAGCGCCGACGGCCGCGTCACGCCCGGCCACGCGCTCGCTGTCGATCCGGAGAGCGGGTTCGGGCTCGTCCAGGCTCTTGACCGGCTCGATTGTCCGGCGCTGGAGCTTGGCCGCTCGGGCGAGGCGAAGCTTGGCGATCCGGTGATCGTCGCGTCCGGCGGCAGCGCGAAAACCGTGCGCGCCTCGATCGTTGGCAAGCAGGAATTCGCCGGCTATTGGGAATATTTCCTTGACGAGGCGATTTTCACCGCGCCCGCGCATCCCTTTTGGGGCGGCGCGGGGGCCATCGACGGCGCCGGCAGGCTCCTGGGGATTGGCTCGCTCCATGTCGAGCAGGTGACCGCGCACGGCGGTGCGGCGCGCGACACCAATATGATCGTGCCGATCGACCTCTTGCCGCCGATACTCGACGATCTCCTGGCCTATGGCCGGGTCAACAAGCCGGCGCGGCCCTGGCTTGGCATTTACTCGGCCGAAAGGGATGACGAAATCATTGTGGCTGCCGTGGCGGAACGCGGGCCGGCGGCCGCCGCCGGGCTGCGGCGCGGCGACATCCTGGCGAGTGTACGCGGCTCGGAGATCGCGGACCTCGGCGACTTCTATCGCAAGGTCTGGAGCTGCGGCGTGGCCGGCGTCGAAGTCCCGATCGAGATTATTCGCGATGGACGGGCGCTCGGCCTGCGTGTGCAGTCGGCGGATCGCAGCGGGTTCCTCAAACGGCCGCGCCTGCAGTAATTTCCGGCCGGGGCCCGGCAGCGAGCAAGGAACCGCCGCTTCGCCGCCGACACCAAAATTGGCAAAGCGCTCGACAGCCGGTTCAATAGGACCGTCAATCCGCTGACACGGCGGCGTCCGCGCGCTCCGCCTGACGGGGCGGCTTTGCCGCGATCTCCTTGACGAGCTTGCGGACCATCGCCTCCCCGAAGCCGTGGAAATCGTCGATCGGCTCGACGAACGCGCCAGGGCCGCCGATCACGTTGTCGCGATAATATTGGGCGAGGCCGCCCGGCGGGTTGGTGTGAAGCGCCAGATAACCGCCGACCTCCGCGGCCCGGCGATTGAATATTGTCAGCCCGTTGATGACCGCGCCGGCCCCAACTGCTGCATCGCGCGCGTCCCTGACTAGACGGCCCTGGTTGCTCGTGCCGTCGCCCGAGACGTCGATCACCCGTCGGTCGGTTTCGAATGCGGTCTCGCCGAAGACGGCGAAAGCGAAATCGATCGCCGAACCGATGGCGGTGCGGCCGAGGAAGGACCGCGGCGCGGCGGTCAAGGCGGCGGCGAAGGCGTATGCGTCAGCGTCGTTGCGGATCACCGCCCAGTCGACAACGACCTTCTGTTCGCCCTCTCCGGCCCATTCGACGTACGACAGGGCGATCGCGCCATGCGGGCCGGTCGATACCGTGTCCATCAGTCGCCGGCTTTCGATCGCCTCGGCGTAACCCCGCCGCTCCAGCGCGAATTCGCCGTCGTCGATACTGCGCGAAACGTCCGCCGCCAGAACGACCGCGGAGTCGACCGCTATCGCCGCGCCGGCCGCGTCCGCCCGATGCTGGACCGGCGCGGCGAGCGCGACAACAATGGCGGCGCAAGCAGCCCGGCAGACCCGCAATCCGCGCATCTTGGCCTCCGTCCCTCCGGGGCCACAAAATACGCATGACGCGCGGAAATCGCCAGCGCCTTTCAGCGCCGGCGGCGCGCCCCAACGGGCGTGCAAAATGCGGCCAGTGTCCGCTCGGACCAACCGCAACGGGTGAGGCGCGAGCCCTCCGAATTGAACGCGGCGCTGGCGCAGTTGGCGCCCTTAGCTAGCGACGGTCAACGATGGACCGGGTCTCGCAGTATGATTTCCCTTGTGTGCCCGCCGGCGCAAGCAACGCAGCAATCCGTGCACCCCGCACTTCCATTAGCGCCCGAGCCCCAGTAGGTATTCGAGTTGCTCCTGATCCACGCGCCGTAACAAATCTTCTCACCGTTGACACAGTTCAATCTGAAGTCGTGTTCATTATAGTCGTTGAGATCGTAAGCTCGACCATTGCCTGGCCAAATGTGGTGACGGTCCTCCGAGAAGAACTCTATTTGAACGTTTTTCTCAGCCATGCTTTTGACCCGAAACGTCTCGTCCTCGGCGACGGCGATCCCTGATCCGGCAAAAATCATGAACAAGAGACTCGTAGAAAAAACAGCAATCGCCTGACTCATGGCCGTCTCCTCTTTTGAGTTTACTGTCCTTCACACTGATTCCCTGACATCGGGAGGGAAATGTCTCGATGTCCAGGATCGATCCTGTGCAGCGATCCCGGCCCCCCATCATCCGGAGCGAGAGGAACTCGAAATCAAGGACGGCCCGAAAAGGGCCGCCGCCGAAGGCGGTGCGTCCGTAGGCCGTCTGACGAGACGCGCGCCTACGTCCCAAATGACGCTTCCTTGACTTGGAACTCCTCTCGCGTCGGCGACTCCTCCCGCCAAGAACTGCATATCTTCGAAGCCCCGCCTTCGGACCTCGGGTGAAGTGTTCTCCTTTGGGCGTCAGGGCAATGCGTGCAGAATGAGCGCCGCCGCGGCGAACCCGCCGCCAAACCCGGCGAGCGCCAGAAAGGTGAGGTTGGTCAGATCCTTCAAGGTCATCGCGCTCATCTGTCCGTCGCCTCCGTGTAAAACACCCTAAAATCCGGGTACTCTCTCGCGTTGTGGCTATGTGACGGCTACTTCGCCTGCAAATCCCCGCGCAACGTGTGGCCTTCCCCATCGAGGAAAGAATAGGCGATGTCGTCGATGCGCCACTCGCCGCGCTCGAACACCAGGGCGTAGGTCAACTTCTCTCGGGCGCCGTCGCCGCGCGCGAATTCCGCAAGCACCTTGGCCGCGCCGCGGCTCTCGGAAATCGAGGCTATTCCCAGATCGACAAGGTGTGGCGCCCGATCGCTGAACGGCTCGCCGACGATCGCCGGCGCGGCATCAGACCCGTCCGCGCGCTGGTCGAAATCCACGGCGCGCAGAAGCGAACGCGAGAAAAACCGCGCGCGCAGCGTGGGATCGGCCATGATTCCGGCTCCAGCGCCTTTGATCGCGGGCTGATCGGCGGTATAAACCGCCCGGACCGCCGACTCGGGGGAGTGCTTGGAAATCGCCGCCTGTCCAGCCAGGAGGAATGGCAGGAGACAGGTGACTGCGATGAGGGTCCTCATGACGCGTTCCTTCCGTACCGTGACCAAAAATTAACCACGGTCCGGCACGCGCCGCTGTGACGCGCGTCACACTTCGCACCGGGCCAACGAGGGGGAGCGAGGGACTTTCGACCAATTTCGTCTTCGACAGCCTCTGCGGCTTGGAATGGTTTTCCCTGCCAGAGGTCGTCGGCGAGGCATGTTCCGCCTGGAGCCAGGCGTGGGGGCGTGCGCCGGGGCGGCGATCCGGCGCCAGCCGATCGCTGGCGACGACAACAATTTCTGTCGATATATAGCAAACTAACTTGGCCGGTTTTGGTAGCACATCAAATGTCCGCTTCTTCTGCTTTTGTTCTCCTGTGGGACTGTGGGCAAGGCGTTTGCCTTGTCCACATTTCCACAGGCTGGGCACCGAGCGGGCTTAGGCGGCCATTTTCTGTTGCGTGAGGGCTCCCTTTTGATCGTAGCGGCCCAGGCATCTTTGGCCGTGAAAGACCGCGTGGGTTCCGTCCGGATATTGCCGGACCTTGACGCGCGCCTTGACGAAATGGGCGCGCAGCGGGCTTTCTGGAATTTGCAGCTTCGA
>WNFJ01615166.1_pt4 | contig 10936 bp, 10 predicted proteins | sample 5400461 | NCBI WGS metagenome assembly WNFJ01 (sample SAMN13153349, study PRJNA577476) | soil metagenome | isolation source: 115 cm saprolite on Douglas fir-dominated hillslope | place: USA:California | collected 2013-09-17 | reverse complement strand
TGTACCCCCGCCATCAAATCCTAGAACACAGCGCATGCCTCAAGAATACGCGAGAACCCTTCGCTGTATCACTGACGACCGCACAGGTGTATTCTTGCGGGAACTCTTCCACGGATTCCGACCGGTGTTGGACCGGGCAACAGCCCTTGGGCAGGCACCTTGAAATTTACTATCAACCATGGACGCGCGATCGAGGGGAACGATATCTACGTCAGCGTGCAAGCGGATGGCGGCAAGGCCATCGCCTCCGTGCGCACGGAGCTGGACGCCATTGAGCTCGCCAACGATGAGCTTTCCGCCCCCAGCGACTTCTACGAACACACATTTTCGCGCGCTGGCACCGCAGGACCACACACGCAGCACACCCTGATCGTCACCGCCAAACTCGACGACGGCAAAGCCCACAGCGCCACCTCCATCTGGTCCGATCCAATCTGAGCATCCTGGCGCAACCGCGCAAAAAATTTCCCCGGACAACCGTCCGCACTTCATGTAATCTCCACCGCGATGCGCATCCATCCGCTGGACCTGGCGATTGTCATCGCGTATCTGCTCGGCGTTACAGTGCTGGGGATGCGTTTCCGGCGTGGCCAACACAATGCCACCGACTATTTTCTGGGTGGCCGCACCGCGCCCTCGTGGGCCCTGGCGTTTTCCATCGTCGCCACCGAGACCTCCACTCTCACAATCATCGGAACGCCGGCCATCTCCTATGGCGGTAATCTCACCTTCATTCAATTGGTCTTCGGCTATCTGCTCGGCCGCGTGCTCATTGTCTTGTTGCTGCTTCCGGGTTATTTTCGCGGAGAATTCTTTACCGCCTACGCGCTGATCGAAAAGCGCTTTGGCGAAAGGATGCGCGCGGTTGCGGCCAGCACTTTCCTCATTACGCGCGCCATTGCCGAAGGCGTGCGCGTCTCGGCCATCGCGCTAGTGGTCAGCGTCGTGCTCGGCACTTCCGAGCACCTCGCAGTCGTTCTTGTGATCGCCCTCACTGTGCTGTACACCTTCGAAGGCGGCATGAAAGCCGTGATTTGGACCGACGTAGCCCAGTTACTGCTCTACCTCACCGGAAGCGGTGTCACCTTCTTCATCTTGTTGCACCGCATTCCCGGCGGCTGGAGCGAAGTCGCGCAAGTTGCAGCTGCGGCGGGCCACAAACTTCAGGCGCTGGATTTTTCCTGGAATCTCGCCACGAAATACACGTTCTGGTCCGGATTGATCGGCGGCGCGTTTCTCACTATGGCCAGCCATGGCACGGACCAAACTATCGTGCAGCGCCTGCTCGCCGCAAAAAACGAGCGCGACAGCCGCCGCGCCCTGCTGACCAGCGGCGCTATCGTACTCATCCAATTCACCGTGTTTCTGCTCATTGGCGTGTTCCTTTATGTGTTCGCGCAGCATTCCCCACTCTTGGCGCCCGGCGAACGCACCGACCGCATCCTGCCTCTTTTTCTAGTGCGGGAGATGCCCGGAGGACTTGCAGGCTTGCTTCTCGCGTCGATCGTCGCGGTGGCTATGTCCAACGCCAGCGGCTCGCTGAATTCTCTCGCGGCGTCCAGCGTGCTTGATTTTTCCAGGTGGCGCGGCCAGAACGCCGATGCCGCGCGTTTTCTGCGTTTCTCGCGGCGCATGACGCTCGTATGGGGAGTCGTGCTGATGGGCTTCGGGTTGGTGAAGTGGGGCCCGCTGCTCGAAACCGGGCTGACCGTGGCGTCGCTGCCCTTCGGCAGCCTGCTCGGCCTCTTTCTTCTTGGCACGCTCGATCGCCGCGCCAGTGCCCGAGGCGCGCTAGCCGGAATGATCGCGGGCCTCGCCGCGATCTTATCCGTCTTTGGATTCACGAATGTGGCTTATACGTGGTACGTATTGATCGGCGCGCTCGTCACGTTTTTCGTCGGCTGGCTTACCAGCCGAATCGCGCAAGCGTAGGGCGCCCGCCGCGGCGGATACCCCTGTGGATGAAGGCGAGGATGAATTGACCGAAAAACGTCTTGAGTTGGTGCGTGGGCTGGGCGCTTGGGCGTCCGCGGCGATCGTCGTCGGCACGATGATAGGAACGGGGATCTTCCTCAAGCCCGCAGAGATGGCGCGCGAAGGCCGCAGCGTCTCCGTCGTTTTTGCGGCCTGGATCGTCGGCGCGATTCTCTCGATCTTCGGCGCATTTTCCTTCGCCGAATTGGGTTCCATGATCCCGGAAGCGGGTGGCGAATACGCCTATCTCCGCCGCGGCTTCGGCCCAGTCTATGGATTTCTCTTCGGCTGGATGCACACCATCGTGGGGCGCCCGAGTTCATTGGCTTCCATCGCCGCCGGCATGATGCGCTTCCTTAGTTTTCTGCTGCCGGTCATCGCCGCTCCGCTCTTCACTATTCACATCGTCATTCCCGGCCTTACTGGTTGGATCAAGCCGTACGATTTTGTTTTTACCTGGGCGCAGCCGCTCGCAGTCGTCTGGCTGCTCACCATGACCGGTGTGAATTATCTCGGCGTACGTCTAGGCGGCGCTGTCCAGGTTTTTCTGACCACCATCAAAATCATGTCGGTGATCATTGTGATCGGAGTCGCGTTTTTTTCGCCCGCACCGGCCGCGCGTCCGCCCGATCCCTTCTGGCCCGCGGCGGGAATGGGAGTGGGAGTGATTTTCAGCGCGTTTCTCGCGACGCTGGCAGCAGCTCTTTGGGCCTACGACGGCTGGGAAGACCTGAATCTCGTCGGCTCCGAAGTGGAAAATCCGCACAAAAATTTCCCGCGCGCGCTCGTCGGTGGAGTCGGATTTGTCGCCGTGATTTATCTGCTCTTCAGCGCCGCGTGCTTGAAAGTATTGCCTTTTGAAACCGTCGCCGCTTCCCAGCACATCGCCTCCGATGTCGTCGAGTTCATCAAAGGTCCTACTGCGGCCGCTTGGATCACTGTCGCGATGGCCATTTCCGCGCTGGGCTCGATGAATTCCTCGGTCCTGAGCGGCGCCCGCGTCGGCTACGCTATGGCCCGCGATGGCATATTTTTCAAGATTGTGGACGGCATCCACCCGAAATTCCGCACACCCGGACGCTCGCTGCTTTTTCAGGGCGTGCTCGCAAGCCTGATGGCGCTGACGGGCACGTTCGAAGAGTTGACCAATCTTTTTATTTTTGCGGGTTGGATCTTTTATGGTTTCGCCGTTGTCGCGCTCTTTCGCATGCGCAAGACCGAACCGGATTTGCCCCGCCCGTATCGCTGCTGGGGCTACCCCTGGGTGCCCGGCATTTTCGTCGCTGGCGCTCTCGCTCTCACCTTCAATATCTGGCTCGAACGTCCCGGCCGCTCCTCGATTGGCTTGCTCCTAATTCTCGCGGGACTTCCCTTCTACCGCCGCTGGAACCGGTCGCTCTCAGCAGCTCATAGTTCCTCGAGAATCTAGCCGTCGCGAAACGAAGAACTGGACGGCCAAGCCACCGGCTAGGAGAGCAACGGCAGGAAAAATAATCCACGCGGACAGACCGACGAACAAAGCGGGGATCATGATGTTGTGGGCTACGCGATCGTCGAGGATCAAAATCAAAGGAAGGCCTACTACAAAAAAAGCCAAATAGGGCAAGACGGGAAACAAGACTGATGAGAACACAGCACGTGGTGAGCCTCCTGCCCGATTTGAGAGATAAGCTCCCATCGCGCCGATGAAGGGTAGCGTGAGCAACCAGGAAATGTAGACCACCGCGACGGGCATCATGCGAAGACGGCTGCCCGAGGCGGATGTCCAAGGATTGGGACCAAACAGTTGGATCAGCATGAGAAGACCCATCGAGAGCAGCAGGGTCAACAAGCTGGGCAGCCAAAATTGCTTGACGCGATTCGTCATAACGTTCTCCTTTGTCCGGGCGGTTTGAATCCTTCGGCGCAATTCCTGCCAATCCTCCACTTGAGACAGCGCGCGGCGAATCGCATCCGGCTCAGGCATTCCTTCTCTGAGCAAAGCTTCGCAGGTTTCTTCCAGATGAGCGGCGAGCTCGGCATGGACTTCTTCCTTCTCGGTGGCATCGAGCGCGAGTCCGGCGAGACGTTGACGGACGAGTTTTTGCCAATCCGGCATCGTCCGCCTCGCTAACCGATCGCCGCGTCTTGCGACGATGACCGTCGGCCAAATAAAAGGTGCGCGAGTAATCCGCCCGCCAAAAGAGCCGCTCCCGGAATCAAGATCCAGCCAATCCCATCCCTCAGAACAGCGGTTGCCGCACCACTAAAACCGACTTGGATGCCGGTTATCCGTTCGATGATAAAGCCTATCGGAAACATTGAGAGAAACGCCGCAGTAAGGGCGGGCACAGGAAAGACGCTGGCAAGAAGCACGGTTGCCCGCGAACCGCCGGCGCGAGACGAAAGGCAGGCCGCGACTGCGCCAAAGACTACAAGGGACAACAGCCAAGGCCCATAGAAAAGGATTGTGCCTGGGCCGCTCCAGGAAACGCTGCGCGGCTGGAATCCAAGTCCCTGGAGTATCATCAGGAAAATCGTCGAAAGTGTCAGCGTCAGAAAACCGGGAATCCAAAGCTGATGCAAACGTTTCTGCATGGTGTGTTCTCTCCTCTTTGCAATGAAAATTCTCCGCTGCAAGCCCTGCCAGTTGGTAACCTGAGAGAGCGTGCGGTGAACCGCCTCCTGCTCGGGCATTCCTTCTTTGAGCAAAGCTTCGTACGATTCTTCCAGGTGCGCGGCAAGTTCCGCGTGGACTTCGTCCTTTTCAGCAGCGTCCAGGGTTAGCCCGGAGAGGCGCTGGCAGACGATTTGTTGCCAATCAGGCATTGGCCACCTTCCCAAGTTGGCGCAAGGCGTGGAAGAGCTCCGACCATTCTTTGCGCAGTGGGGTGAGTTTCTTCTTCCCCGCCGGAGTCAGCCGGTAGCAACGGCGGCGCCGTCCGTTGCGGCTCGTTTCCCAAGCGCCGCGAATCCAGTCGCGCTGCTCCATTTTGTACAGCGTCGGATACAGAGCGGCGAGCGTGAACCGCAGCGTGCCCTTCGTTTGACGTTCAATCCGCCGCGCCATTTCATAGCCGTGTAGCGGACCTTCCTCCAGAACACTGAGGATCGCGAGTTCGGCTGTGCCCCGCTTGATTCCCGTCCCAATCATAGGATGTCCCCTTACATATAGGAATCTTATATATAAAACGCGCATTGTCAACGGTACTGAAGGACAGGTGTCCAAAGACAAAAGGCCTTGTGGTCCGGATTAAACGGAGGCGGCGCGGGTGTGCCTATCCGCCTTGATCGGCAAAATGGCGGCTTCGGCTTCGCGAGAGACTTCCATCGCAGGATGGAAGAGTTTGCCAAGGGCTTCGATGCCGGTAACAAGCCGCGGCCCCGGCCGCGAAAAGTAACTGTTGGCTTCCAGCGCGTGCACGCGCCCGTTGCGGACGGCAGGCATGGCATTCCACTGCTCGGGGAGATCGATCGAAAGGTACTCGTCGCGTGCCTGCTGCGCACCATAACCGCAAGGCGCAATCAGGAGAATCTCCGGCTCCGCCTCGACGATATCCTGCAAGTGAACGCGGAAAGAAGGCGTGCGCGCTTTGCCTAGGACGTCTTCTCCGCCCGCCACCTGAATCATCTCTGGAACCCAATGGCCGCCAACGTAAAACGGTTGTAGCCATTCAAGGAACGCCACGCGGGGCGGCTTCGCCGGTTGCGGTAACTGCTTCTCCAGTGCGCCGAGATGCACACCAATCTTCGCTACCAGCGATTCGGCCTGAGGACCACGGCACGATTCTTCTCCCACCCAAAGAATGTCCCGCCAGACGTCTCCTAGATCCTGCGGATTCAGGCAAAGGACTTCCGGGCGCCGGTCGAAGCGCGCGAGCGCAGTCGCCAGATCATCCGGAGAAGCGGCGCACACGTGGCACAAATCCTGGGTGATGATCAGGTCCGGCGCCAGCGCCTCCAGCACTTCCGCGTCGACCGCGTACAAACTCTCACCCCGGTGCACATACTCGCGAACGAGTCTGTCGATTTCTCCGGGAGCAGTATCTTGTGGAATGCGCGAATGAATGACTACCGTTTTCGTGCGCGCCCGCGCCGGGAAGTCGCATTCGTGGCTCACCCCCACGATTTCGCGGTCCAGTCCCAGTGCAAACAGAATCTCCGTAGCCGAAGGCAGCAGCGACACAATACGCATCAGGCGGGCAACTGTAGCACAATTCTGGAGGACTCTACTTGTACAGAAAATATTTCCGGCGGAGTTTGTCGAACGCAGCGAGGCTATCTGTCCAGCTTGCGACAATTTTTTCGGGAGCCACCCCCGCCTGCAATTGCTGCACCGCGTCGGCGTTACCGACGAGCTCAATTAGCTTCGCGGAATCAAACTGCTTCGGGTAGAGCTTTTGCAGGATTGCAGCGATTTCCAGGCCCAGGCGCATGGAGCGCACCGCAAAGCGATCGGTGATGCGTATGGCCACTCCCCCGCAACGCTGGCCGCTATACAGCCCCACGACCGGGATGAAGGGCTGCCCGACAAAATGCAATCCCGGTAGATGCCGCAGATTCAGCGCGGCGGCGACCTCGTCTCCGTTGAGCCAGGGCGCACCGAACTCCTCGAATGGTGTTTGCGTGCCGCGGCCCACGGAGACACCCGCGCTTTGCAGGATCTCAATCCCCGGATACACAATCGATCCTTTTATCGTTCGAAGATTCGGCGAGGGAGGAATCCACTTGATGCCGGTGCTCTCGAAAAAATAATTGCGATGCCAGTTCCTCATCGAAATGACGTGCAGGTCTGCGCCAATGTGATTTTCGCCGTTGAAAAACTGCGCGAGCTCGCCGATGGTGAGGCCGTAGCGCGCGGGCATCGGGAAATATCCCACGAAATTTGTTTTGTCCGCGTCCAGCATCGGCCCCTCGACGATTTCTCCGCCGATTGGATTGGGACGATCGAGGACATAGAAAGCAATGTTGTGTTTGGCCGCTTCCTCCATGCAATACGCCATCGTCACTGTGTAGGTATAGAAGCGCACGCCAGCATCCTGGACATCGAAGACCAGCGCGTCGATACCCTTGAGCATTTCCTCGGTGGGGCGTCGCGTCTCCCCGTAGAGGCTATAGACGGGAAGGCCGGTCGAGGGGTCTTTGGTAGATGGGACGTTCTCATCATTGCGGCCCGCAAGGCCATGCTCCGGGCTGAAAAGCGCTACCACTTGGACGCCCGTGGCATGCGACAAAACGTCAACCGTGCTGCGCCCCTGAGAATCAAGGCCCGTATGGTTGGTGATCACCCCGACGTGCTTGCCGCGAAGTGGCGCGAACTTCTGCGCTTCGAGAACATCAATCCCAGTCTGCACTCGTCCTGCACGGCCCGAGTGCTTCGACTTTGCATCCGCAGGCGCGGCTCCAATCGAGAACAGCACCAAAACAATCGTCATATGATTGAACTTCAAGAGCGCGCGCTTGCGTCCCGTCAAATGGTCCCCCTCTATGGAAACGATACAATGATATTCTGGAACGCGCTGGCCGCGGCTGCGTTGAGACCATTATGTGCGTGTGCTATCTATAAATGGAGACTGCCGGCGGCCCGATGGGGGATTCTAACTGATGCAAGGACGCCGCGTCCGGTTTTTGCTTTTGATTCCCGTCTCGATCCCTTTCCTTATGGCCTATAACGCACGCAGCCAGGACCGCAGCGCCTCCACAAAAAAAGTTGCTGCTGAAAAAAGCCGCACTACTGCCAAAAGCGCCTTGAAAAAACTGTCGCCCGCAGCGAGCGCCTGGGTGGAATCCACGCTGCGCAAGTTGAGCACGGACGAAAAGGTCGGGCAGCTTCTCTTCACCACCTATCATGGAAGTTTTACCGCCACGGACTCGCCGGCTTACCGCCAAATTATGCACGACGTGAACGATCTCCACGTCGGAGGGTTCATCAACATTACCCAGGGATCGCCGCTGGGTATCGTGAAGAGCCAAGCCTACCCCACAGCCGTGCTGAACAATCAGCTCCAGGCCAAGTCGAAGCTGCCGCTGCTGGTCGGCGCCGATTTCGAACGCGGCACCGCTATGCGCCTGGACGAGGGCACCTCGTTCCCTACCGCCATGGCCGTGGCGGCCGGCGGCGATTCGAAAGACGCCTACACCATGGGAAAAATCACCGCGTTGGAAGCGCGCGCTGTCGGCGTTCACTGGGTGTACGCCCCGGTGGCGGATGTAAACAATAATCCCGGAAATCCCATCATCAATACGCGTTCGTTTGGAGAAAATCCCGCGCGCGTCGCTGAATTCGTATCCGCGTTTGTGCGCGGGGTCGAAGAAAACGGCGGCATCGCCACGGCGAAACATTTTCCGGGACACGGCGACACCGCCGCGGATTCGCACATTGACTTGCCGGTGATTCCCGCGAACCGCGAGCGGCTGGAAAATCTGGAACTTATTCCCTTCCGCGCGGCGATGGCCTCCGGCGTCGGCAGCGTTATGACCGGACATCTCTCGATTCCTGCGCTGGAGCCGGACGCAAACACGCCCGCAACATTGTCTTCGAATATTCTCACGGGCTTGCTTCGAAAAGACCTTGGATTCGAAGGCCTAGTCGTCACCGACGCCATGGACATGGGCGGAATCACTGTGCGCTACGCGCCGGGAGAAGCGGCGGTGCGCGCGATCGCCGCGGGCGCGGATTGTGTGCTGATGCCGCCGGTGCCGGATGCCGCGTTCGAAGCCCTGCAAGCCTCGGTTAAATCCGGGCGAATTACGAAAGAGCGCCTCGATGCGTCTGTGCGCCGCATTCTGCAGGCAAAAGCGCGGCTAGGCTTGCATTCGAATCGTCTTGTGGATGTGAACGCCATCAATCATAAATTCGGTACCGCTGCCTGGCAGAAAGAAGCGCAGGACATTTCGGATCGCGGCGTGACTTTGCTGCGTGACTCGCCGCAGCGTTTGCCGATGGACGGCACGAAACCTTCACGTGCGCTGCTGCTGGCGTTTTACGCCGATCCAGAACCGTATCCTGGCGAAGATCTCGAACGCGAGTTGCGTTCGCGATTCGACTCGCTCACGACGCTGCGAGCGGACACGCGTTTTGTGAATGCGTCCATTCTGAAACTACCTCCGCCCGATTCGTATGACGTGGCGATTCTCGCTTTGTTTGTGCGCGTGAGCGACCGCAAGGGGAATGTGGACGTGCCCGCGGAGCAGGCGGCGCTGGCGGAACAAGTTTACAAAGCGGGCAAGCCAGTGATCACGGTGGGATTCGGAAGCCCGTATTTGATCGAGAGATTTCCGCAGGCGGAGACGTGGCTGGCGGCATTCGGAATCAGCGACGTCGCGCAAATTTCCGCGGCGCGTGCCCTGTTTGGAGAAATTCCTGTGCGCGGGAAATTGCCGGTGACGATTCCTGGCGTGAACTTGAAGGCGGGATTTGGAAAGGAGTTGCCGGCGAATCCGATGACTTTGCAACCGATGGATGCGCGCGGTGAAGCGCAGCTAAAACCCGCTTACGATGTGATCGAAAAAGCGATTGCGGACAAGCCATTTCCCGGCGCGACCCTGGCTGTGGGACTTCGCGGGAGAGTGGCGATTCATGCTTTTGGAAAATTGAGCTACGACGCGAAGGCCGCGGCGACTACCCCGGCGACGATGTATGACATCGCCTCTCTGACGAAAGTGGTGGCGACGACAACACTGGTGGCGAAATTGGCGGAAGGCGATTTTGCAGTTCCGCTGGATCTTGACGCGAAGGTCGAACGGTATTTGCCGGAGTGGGCAAGCAGGCCGAACGCAGAGTGGCGGCGCCGAGTGACGGTGCGGCATTTGTTGACGCACACTTCGGGATTGCCGCCGTTCAAGGACTACTGGCGGACGTCGAAGAGCAAGCAGGATACGCTGACGAAGATTTTTGCGGAACCGCTGGACTACGAGCCCGGGACGAAAGAAGTTTATTCCGACCTGGGAATTATTTTGATGGCGGAAATTATCGAGCGCTTGACAGGCAGAACACTCGATGATTTGGCGAAGACTTATATTTTTTCGCCGCTCGGGATGAACAACACGATGTACCGGCCGCCGAAAAAGCTTTGGCCGCAGATTGCGCCGACGGAAATCGACAATAATTTGCGGCACCGGCTGGTGCAGGGTGAAGTGCACGACGAAAATGCGTTTGCGATCGGCGGTGTTTCCGGGCACGCGGGGGTTTTCAGCACCGCGCCGGACCTGGCGGCGTTTTGCCAGATGTTGCTGAACGGCGGCGTTTACGCGCACCAGAGAATTTTGCGGCGCGCGACGATTGCGCAGTTCACGGCTCCGCAGCAGCTTTCCGGCGGGACGCGAACGCTCGGCTGGGCGGTGCCCACCGAAGGCGGGTCGAGCGGACATTATTTTTCAACGCATAGCTTCGGGCATACCGGATTTACCGGGACTTCGATTTGGATCGATCCGGACCGCCAGCTTTTTGTGGTGCTGCTGACGAATCGCGTACACCCGACGCGGGAAAACACCAAGGTTCAGCAGGTGCGCCCGGCGCTGCATGACGCGGTGATGCAAGCGCTCGGTTTGGCGACCACGGCAGCCCCGGCGAAATGAATTAGTTCTAAGTTCTTGGCTTTCAGTCGTCAGTCCTGGTCCTCGCCCAACCCGATCAGCGCCTGGCCGGTCCCGCGTAGTCATCGACAGGCCATCGCTATCAGTCGACGAACTGATGTCAGCCCACCAATTTCCTTTCCGGAGACGAGGCCGCTTCTGAAATTTCCAAACTGTTACTTGACTTTAGTTATCTTCTTGGCACAATCAGTCTTGTAGAAAACTATGTAAGAGCTGTGGCGGGCTTCCCGCCTTTTTTGTTTTTCTGAGACCCCTTTTCCGCTCTGACTCTCCCGAAACAACCAAAATCGTGTCCTTTAGAATGAGTCACTTACGAATTGAAAATTTTGTAAGTCCTTTGTTTTGATATTCTTGCAAAGGCAACAACATACTAGACGCACAGATTTAC
>WNFJ01602380.1_pt2 | contig 10937 bp, 10 predicted proteins | sample 5400461 | NCBI WGS metagenome assembly WNFJ01 (sample SAMN13153349, study PRJNA577476) | soil metagenome | isolation source: 115 cm saprolite on Douglas fir-dominated hillslope | place: USA:California | collected 2013-09-17 | reverse complement strand
ATAAGATAGAAACATTGCGCGATTCGGCTTCACTTGCCAGCCGAATTAGGTTTCCGACAGGGACAGGTATTATTGTTCCGATCGCGGGCCTCGTTGGCGGCCGAGATCCCTGCTCTATTTCAGCGATTTCGTCATCGCGCTTCCGAGTTCACGAAACTGCGCATTCATTTTTTCCATCTGCTCTTTCAGATGGCTTTGATAAATCGCTCCCATCTCTTGGGGATTTTTTGCCTGCAGCAGACGTTGTGCGAGTTCGAATCCCGCATTCACATTTGCTTCAGCGAATGCAACCGCCTTTTCATTCATGTCCTTGGCGGTTGAGTAGGAGGCTCGCACGCTGGAGTCGGTCTTTTCGCGCATCTTTTGAGATTCAGCCATATATTTTGATACGGCATCCTTCGCTTTATCGAGCGTGGACTGCGCAATTGCGCGCATTTTTTCAGCCTGCTCGTTGATCTTGTCACTCATGACAATCTTCCTTTCAGTTTGGGGCCGCAGTTGCCTTAATCGTGGCTCCAGCTGTTTTTCCCTGTAGGGCGCCATCGAAGGACTTTGATATGGTAAATATCCTCCGCAGAGCCGTCGCTGACATCTCGAGGGCGGTATCGGCTGCGCGAACGATTTTTCCCATTGTGAGAAACCCATGCATCTGATCACTCATATGAATCGCAGTGACAGGTACACCGCTTTCATCAAGCCGCTTCGCATACGCTATTCCTTCGTCTGCCACGGGATCGTATCCGGCGGTAAGGACAAGAGCGGACGCTAACCCGGTAAAGCTGGGCGCAAGCAATGGCGAGGCGCGCCAATCGGTCTTGTCTTTCTCGTCGCGCAGATAGTGACCCAAGAAATACCGACACGCTTCAGTGGACAGCGGAAAATTGCTGAAGTCGCGTTTGTAAGAAGACTGCGTCATGCGCATGTCTGTTCCAGGATAAAAGAGGAGCTGGAAGACGATTTTTGGCACGTCACCGTTGCGTGCCATGTGGGCCATATTGGCTGCAAGATTGCCCCCAGCGCTGTCCCCTCCTACGGCCACGCGATGCCGATCAATTCGGAGAATGTCAGCGTGATCCACGACCCAGCGCAGAGCGGCAGCGGAATCATCAACCGCAGCCGGAAATTTGTGTTCGGGCGCTAAGCGATAGTCCACCGATACAACAGCACATTGTGTTGCATTCGCCAGTTTTCGACAGACATAGTCGTGGGTATCGCGGTCTCCGATAACGTATCCACCGCCGTGATAGAACACGAGAACAGGGCATTGCTCCCTAACGGCGCCCTTTCCTCGATAATATCGCAATGGTATTTCGCCGCCGGAACCTTGTGCCGCGAACTCACGTACTTCTTCTACCTCGGGTAGTTCCGGCTGAAACGGAGCTCGGGACAGCCTATACGCTTCGCGAGCAAGCGGCGGCGACAATGTATAAATTGGTGGCCTACCTGCCGCCTTGATCAAGTCGATTACGCGTTGATCGTCAGGGTCCAGAGACATTCGACCTCCTATAGCGATGTGTTCATGTAATTTCGGCTTCTCGGCGGGCACTCGCGGAGCCGAAGACGCATTCGTTTGGATGAGCAAAACGCGATTGGTCGCAATGTTTCGATGGATAAATCCGCTCACCCACCGTGGTACTGTACCAGGGTCTTAGTTGTGCTCATCTCTTCTAGAGCCAGGAACCCTTTTTCGCGTCCGTGACCGCTCTTTTTGACTCCTCCGAAAGGAAGTTCAACCCCGCCACCTGCTCCGTAGCAATTGATGAAAACCTGCCCGCATCGCACTGCTTTTGAAACACGCTGCTGACGACCTCCGTTCTCTGTCCATACAGCGGCAAGCAGACCATAATCAGTGCCATTGGCCAGAGAAATCGCGTCCGCCTCGTCATCAAAGGGCAATGCCGCAAGTACGGGTCCAAATGCCTCTTCAAGTGCGAGCGCGTTCGCCCGCGGTACGGGTCCGAAGAAACGTAGAACCCCCCTTTTGGTACGCCGGCTGCGATCTCCCCTTCAGCTAGAAGCGTGATACCGTCCCGCTTCGCCTCATCGATGTAGCGGTTAACTCGGTCAAGTTGGACTGAGTTCATTACAGGACCACAGTCGAGGTCCATATCGGGTGTGCCAACGCGCAAAGAGCGAAACGAATTCGCAACACGTCCAACAAACTCATCGTATATTTTCCGCTGGACCAGCAGTCGACTGCCCGCGGTACACGTCTGTCCTGCATTTTGAACGATGGCCCTAACGATGATCGGCAACGCGCGATCCAAATCGGCATCATCGAAGACAATTTGCGGAGACTTTCCTCCAAGCTCCAAGACGCACTTCACTGCGTTGCGTGCTGCCGCCTCTTGGACGTGTGCCCCTACCTCGTTAGAACCCGTGAAAGTGAGGAAATTAATGCCCGCATGAGCCGTCAAGGCAGCGCCGGCTTCCTCTCCTAGGCCGGTCACAACGTTTAGCGCCCCTCCGGGAAGGCCGGCATCCGTTGCAATCTCTGCGAATCTCAATGCCGACATACTCGTATCTTCCGCCGGTTTAAGAACGGCAGCATTTCCCATAGCAAGTGCCGGAGCGAGGGTTCGACCTAGCATCTGAGCCGGATAGTTCCATGGAATAATGTGTCCCGTTACGCCGTGAGGCTCACGGATGACGCTAACTGAGTGATCATTCAAAAAGGGGATGATCTGACCGTGAATCTTATCGGCCGCACCCCCGTAAAATTCAAAGTAGCGCGCTAAGATGGTTACGTCGTTCCGAGCGTTGCTTATGGGCTTACCGGTGTCCTTGGCCTCCAGCTTAGAAAGCTCATCGAGGTTCTCCAGCACCTTCTGGCCAATGCGAATCATGACCCGGCCGCGTTCTGTCGCATTAAGGCGTCCCCAGGCGCCTTCTAAGGCTCGGGTCGCAGCTTTTACCGCAAGGTCAACTTCATGAGCCCGGCCGCGACTTATCGAGTCAAACTGTTGACCGTCGACCGAAGAAAAAGCGGGAATGGTTTGGCCGTCTTGTGCCCCGAACATCTTTTTCACCCGAGCTCCATTCTATTCTTAATGCTCCACACGAGCCTGCGAACTCAATGCTCCGCGTTCGAGAGTCCAAGTATGATCCGGTATATCCTTGAGCAGACTAGCGTTCGACTCGGTCACTAAGACGCAGAGATCTGGGCGCACCTTGCGCAAACGCCCCAGCGCCTCTCCGTACTGAACGGCAAGAACCGGCGCGAGTCCTTGAAATGGCTCGTCTAGCAGCACGAGCCGAGTCCCGGCCATTAGCGCTCTGCCGAGTGCTACCATCTTGCCCTGGCCACCCGATAGTGCGGCGCCAGATCTGTTGAGCATTTCGCGCAGCTGAGGGACAACCTCGATGACAGAAGAAATCCGATCATCGATTTCGCGATTTGGTAAGCCGTGCGCCTCACACGGGAGTCGCATGTTTTCCTCAACGGACAGTGTAGGAAAAATTACCCGATTTTCCGGGGCGTAACCGATTCCCTGCTCTGCTCGCCAATGAGCCGGGAGCCGGTGCAACTCGTCGTCGTCAAACAAAATCCGCCCAGACTTGATCTTTACTAGGCCCATCACTGTGCGGAGAAGAGTTGTCTTACCGGCGCCATTTCGCCCCACAAGTGCGATAATAGATCCAGCGTGGAGCTGGGCGCTAACCCTGCGCAACACGGTCGTGCCAGCTAGATCCACACTTACGTTTTCTAAAACAAGCATTAGTGGGTTCCCAATACCTGCCGTTGAATCTCGGGGTCCGCGAAAACCTTTGAGGGCTCACCGTCCGCCGCGATCCGACCGGCGATCCATGCGGCAACGCGAGTGGCATGTCGAGTCACCACATCCACGTCGTGCTCCACAAACCAGCTGGTAACTTTGCGTTCTGACAGCACCATCATCAACGTTTCCATGATCGCGTGCTTCTCTTCTGAAGCGACACCGCTAGTCGGTTCATCCATGATGAGAAGCTTGGGCCTCAACATTAGGGCCATAGCGACGTCGAGAAGCTTGCGTTCTCCTTCACCAAGGGCAGACGCTGGTTCACTTCCACGGGCCCGAAGTCCGGTTACTTCCAGCGTATTTTCAACCTCGTTTCGATCGACTGTAGAAGTGAGCGGCCTGAGGTACGAAAGTTTCGCGCCTCGTCCGACGTAGGCTAGCTCCAAGCATTGTCGGACCGTGTGTTCAAGAAAAAGCTGGGGCAGTTGAAAAGATCGTCCCAGACCGAGGTGAACGATCTGGCGCGGCTGGAAGTCAGTGATTTCCTGCCCGGCAAAAAATATTTTACCGCTTTTAGGTTTTAAGAATCCCGTGCAGATATTGATAAATGTGGTTTTTCCCGCTCCGTTCGCTCCGATAACGGCGAGCCGTTCTCCTTCTTCTAAAGAAAAATCAATATTATCAGCAACGATTACGCCGCCGAAGTTGAGAGAAAGTTTTTCGGTTCGGACAAGCTCCATCAACTCTGCTCCGCAATGGAATGAGAGGACGGTTCTCGATCTTTCAATTTCCGAGTAAATTTAAGTACACCTGTAAGACCCGAGGGCGCGATTAGAATAACGGCAATCAATGTTGCACCCAGCAGCATTTTCCAGATACCAGCAAAAAACATCGCGCCGATTAACTGAATTATCTGAAATACAGCCGCGCCAAGAAAGGGCCCAATAGTGTGGGCCGCGCCGCCTAGAATGGCAATAAAAATGAACTCGCCCGATCGCACCCAATAGCCCAACTCCGGCGTTACCAATCCTTGAAGAAGCGCAAAAAGGGCGCCTGATAATCCGACTAGCCCAGCGGATATCATATAGCCGTTCCAAAGAATCCTACGAGCCGACAAACCTAAATATTCCAGGCGCGTCTCGTTGGTCTTAATTCCGGCAAGAGCCTCTCCAGCGCTGGAGCCAAAGAAGCGTTGGACCGTCCACCCTAATACCAACGCGGTGAACACTGCTATAACGAGGAGTGCAGTCTCATAGCCGGCCCGTTCGAAATGCAAGCCGGCGAGCGTTGAACGATCCACGCGAAGTCCGTCTGTACCTCCTGTGATCTCATAAAACTTACCCAGCACTGAATAGAGCACCATCGACAACGCAAGATTAAGCATCCCAAAAAAAATCTCTCGATAACGCACAACAAAAATTCCCACCGGGGCCGCAGCAAGAAGACTAGCTATTATTCCCCCGACGATTAGCAATAATCCGTCCACGTTCGGAAATGATCGAGATAAGAAAGCGACTGTGTATCCAGAGATACAGGCGTACATGGCGTGGCCAAACGACACTTGGCCCGCTCGCATGAGTACAGAGACGCCTAAGGCGGCGAGACCGTAGCACAATCCGATAACGATCGGGACTTTCATCCAAGGGAACACAACACCAAAGACCAAGCACGCTGTCGCTCCGCCGAGGCTGAGGCTCGAGATGAGCATTAGATCTTCCTCGCCTGGGCAACCGTGAACAATCCGTACGGCCGAACAAGCAACACTGCGACCATGATGAGGTAAGGAACTACTACTTCGAGCTCGGGCACCGTGTACACGGCCAGCGATCGCGCCAGGCCAATAAGGACTGCAGCAATAAGGGCACCCGTGATTTGACCGAGACCCGCAGTCGCTACAACGCTGAATGACAGCACGATCATATCAGTGCCCACACCTGGCACTAGGGAAGTAGTTGGTGCCGCAAGAGCACCTCCTAAAGCACCGAGCATCGCGGCCACGACAAACGTAACTAAGCGGATTCGAGTCGAGTGAATTCCTAAGGCCGTCGCAACCTCAGCGTTATGCGTTACAGCAATTATCTGCTTGCCTATACGGGTAAATCGCAGAAAATACTGCAGCAGCGCATAAACCAACAGGGCGATCAGCGGAATAAACAGTAGTTGATAGTTGGTATAGGTGATGCCGAAAAGCTCCATCGTGCCGAGCCGGGTTACTACTTCGCTCGCCGAGTAAGGAGCGCTTCCCCATATGAGGCTTTGGACATCCTCGAGAATCAAAAAGGCGCCGAAAGTAACGAGCAATTGCAAGATAGGATCTTTATCCTGGACACGCCGCAGCAGGCCGACTTCCAAAATGGTTCCCAGCACTAGGCCAACCAGCAAGGCTGCGAGAAATAGCGCTGCAACTAATATCGGCGTTTGCGCAGGCCCCAATCCCGTGGCCCAAGCAATGAATGTCGCTGCCGTATAGCCGCCAAAAGCGTAGAGCGCGCCGTGGGCGACATTCAGAATGCCCATAACGCCGAAGATCAGCGTCAGGCCCAATGCAACCAGAAAAAGGAGGCCTGCATACGAAAGTCCGTCAACAAGGGCCAGCAAGAGGATGTCGACGTTCATCGGAAACTTCCCAACTGCGAGCTTTCACTTACCTTCGTCGAGCATCTTTAAGCGAGGGTCGTTTAGCAGTTCGGGCTTCAACGTCTTAACCCAATCTTGTGACTTCTGACCGACCGGCGTGGTGACAAGCTCGGCGGGGACCAGCATCATCTTGTCAAAAAGTGGAAAGGGATATTCGGGCGTCTTCTTTGTGACCCCTAGGAGTTGATCCTCGAGCCCCTGGCCGTCTTCCCGGATTTTGACCGAGCGGGTCAAGCCTCGAAGCTCAAGACCATGCATCGACTCGGCAACTTGGTCTGTCGTCGGCCATTGACCCGGATTTTTCTTAATTGCTGCATTGTAGCCAGCCACAAGCCCTTCAAGTGCCGCTACCATGTGGTAGACTGGATAAATCGGATAACTATTTGTCTTAGCACGAAACTTCTCCACGAAAGCTTTGTGCTTTGGATCGTTCTTCGTTTCGGGGTGCAAGAAGTAATGGTCACCTCGCGCTCCGATAATCACGCCATCCGGCAATGACGTGCCGAGACGCTCGAGCGAACTTTCGGCAAGCGGCAGCACTAATTGCGAGGTCTTCGCCAGCCCTCGTTGCGAGGCTTGGCGCACGAAGGTGTCGAGATCCCCGCCCCAACCCGTCGAAAGAATGACATCAGGTTTTAGCGCCTGCAGACGTGTGATCTCCGTGGAGAAATCAACGGCGCCAAATTTGGGAAATAATTCTGCGAGAATTTTTGTATCCGGCTTGAACGCCAACAGTGTGTTGCGGAAAATCTCCCAGGAATCCCGCCCCCATGCATAGTCTTGATTTACGACAGCAATGGTCTTGAAATCCGGCTTGACCTTAAGAAGGTAAACAACAGCGGCAACCATCTCCGTCACAGCATTAGCCTGCGTTCGAATGGCGTATTTGTAGCGCCGTTCTTCAAGGATCTTTTCGGTGCCGCAGTCCCACATTATGTCTAGGACCTTGAGGTCCTCTGCAACGGGTACAACTGTGTTACAGTTTCCACTCGAAATTGCCGAAAGCATTACTTTGTCGCCGGGCTCTTGTGCGACACGACGGTACTCCGACAGAAACTTGTCGCCGCCGAGACCTTCATCGATAAAGACAGGAGCTAATTTTACGCCATCGATTCCGCCGGCGGCATTAAATTCGTCTATCCAAAGCTCTGCTGCCGCTTTCGCGGGGACACCGAATACCGAAGCAGGTCCCGAAAGAAACGTCGTAATACCGAGCTTGAGCGTGGCGGGCTTATTACTCTGGGCTTGAGCGAGAACCACTGTCGACAAAAGAGTTGCAAAAGCAACGAAGATTTTTGCCGTCGTTTTCATTACCATCTTCTCCTCCCAGAGTGTTACCGACCGCTCTTTCGACGGCGAGAGCGTGAAAAGCTCAGAACCAACAAAGGCGTCAATTTCCGGTCGCACTTGCAAGGAGCAAGGCGAGCAACACCAGACCGACGTTAATTGGGTGCCAATAAAGCAGCCAATTCTAGCAAGCTCGTATCCTTAGGGCGTTCAAGCTTGGGTCGTCCAAGACATTTTACGACTGCACCCCATACGCAGGTGTTATGGCGCATGATGCGGTGCATTAATTCTTCAGGGCGTTCGGGGCACATCCAATTCGCCTAGGGGATTGCGAACGGACTTCGTCGATCCCGCTGGCTCTTCCAGCGCGCCGGCCCGATTTCATGAATCGACTGCCCGTTGGCATCAACCGCAACAGTTACGGGCATGTCCTCCACTCGAAATTCGTAAATTGCTTCCATACCGAGGTCGCCGAACGCTACAAGGCGAGAGGCTTTGATCGCTTTGGACACGAGGTAGGCGGCCCCTCCCACCGCAACTAGATAGACGGCACGATGCTTACGAATCGCTTCGATAGCCTCGCTGCCGCGCTCTCCTTTGCCGATCATGGCAATTAGGCCAGTTTCCGCCAACATGACTTCAGTGAATTTGTCCATTCGCGTGGCGGTCGTGGGGCCGGCTGGCCCAACTGTTTCTTCGCGAACGGCATCGACCGGGCCTACATAATAAATGACTCGACCGTTGAAATCGACGGGCAAGGACTCGCCCCTTGCGAGCAGACCGGCAATACGAGCATGAGCGGCGTCTCGTCCGGTCAAAAGTCGTCCTGAAAGAAGAATAATGTCACCCGCATGCCAGCTCTCCATTTCTTTCTTGCTAAGTTGATCAAGATTGACCCGCCTTGCCGCGTGAGAAGTCCTCTCAAGCACAATTTCTGGCCAGTCACCTAGATTTGGTGGTTCGAACTCCGCAGGGCCGTTGCCATCGAGCACAAATTCGACATGCCGATTAGCAGCGCATTGGGGAACAAGCCCTACTGGTTTGGAAGCTGCGTGGGTTGGAAACGATTTAATCTTCACATCAACAACGGTGGTAAGTCCGCCAAGTCCTTGCGCGCCAATCCCAAGTTCGTTGATCTTGTAAAACAGCTCGACGCGCATTTTTTCTTCTGGTGTCGATGGGCCGCGCTTAAGTAATTCGGACATGTCTATAGGTTCAAGCAACGATTCCTTTGCCAGGAGCATCGCCTTTTCCGAACTGCCTCCAATTCCCAAACCGATCATGCCTGGAGGGCACCAACCGGCCCCTAGAGTGGATACTGTTTCTACTACCCAATCAATGACGGAATCGCCGGGATTTAACATCGCCAGGCGAGCCTTGTTTTCAGATCCACCCCCCTTTGCCGCTAGCGTAACTATTACCCGATCGCCAGGCACGAGTTCCGTGTGAACCACCGCCGGAGCATTGTCTTTCGTGTTGGTTCGAGCGAACAGGGGATCAAACACTATGGAGGCGCGAAGGGGATTATCGATATGTGTATAGGCGCGTCGGACGCCATCATTGACAAGTTCTGCAAGACTTTTCGTCGTATCAAAAAGGACATTCATTCCAACTTTAAGGAAGGCGTTGACCATTCCGGTATCTTGGCAAATGGGACGCTTTCCAATCGCTGCCATGCGTGAATTCACCAGGATTTGCGCGATGGCATCCTTTGCCGCGGGACTAGCTTCTTTTTCGTATGCCAAAACTAAATGCCGGATATAATCCGCTGGGTGATAGTAAGATATGAATTGAAGAGCGTCCGCTATGCTCCTGACGAAGTCCTCTTCGTTGATGATTGTTGCCATGTCATGCTCCGACGTCAGGCCAAAAAAATCGAAAATGCAACCTTATAGCTTCATTTCGTCGAGCCAATGCAGCACGGCGTGAGCAATACGCTCCGCCCCTTGTTCAACATGAAGCAGATGTCCGGCATCGCTGGCTACGATATGCTTCGCGCCGTGATAGAGTGCTGTTCGGGCTGCAGATTCCCAGGAAACAATTGGGTCGTCGGCACCGCTAATAACAAGCGTTGGAACGCCGCACATGAAAGCGGGTATTATCTCAGAAGGCACACGAGCATCGAACAGCACCTGCGCACTCTCCATTACCATTTGAGAAACGTGTCGATCTACATCGGTTTCAGATAGCCTAGTCGAAAATATCAATTCCCTAACGTGCGAAACGCGCCGAGAACCAAAGAAGACGTCGACCATCTGAGGCCATAGCGTCGGCATAGTCACAAGCAGACGGGGACTTACAAAGGACATGCCTTCAGTAGGCAAGGGGGTCAATAAGACCAGCGCACGAATCCGTTCACTGCTCAGCAGTCTTTGCGCGATTAGTGCGCCCAGAGAGTGAGCGATAACAATGGGAGGTCCGCTAAATTCCCGGAAGGCGCGTTGAATGTCTTGAATGTAATCTGTTAGCGTCGCGCCGGGCAGATCAGCGCGGCCGCCGCTTTTTCCGTGGCCACGAACACTGATGGCTGCGGCCGCCCGGCCGTGATCGGCGAAACTGCCAAGAAATACCTCCCGCCACATCCAAGCACCGTCAAAAGCTCCGTGAAGGCAAAGAATTGGCGCTCCCCGCGATTCGTCTCTGGGTCTTATTTCGAGAAACTCAAGAGCCGGAGCTGAGCCGCAAGACGGGAGAAAACGAGTTGTAGCTCTATCATCACGACCATCCGTCGGCTGTGATTTGTCCGCAACTAGCGAGCTATTAGCAAACGTCATTGGTCACCCCCATCATCACAACGACTTTGCCGACTGCTTTTCGGTCGGCAACCCACCGGATTGCTTCACTTGCTCGCTCTAATGAGAACCGTTCCGAAACCAGCGGTCTGATTGACCCCTTCCTGTAAAATTCCAGCAGTTCAGCAGTGCTTTTCTCGAACGCGTCACGTTCGCGCGCCACCCAGGCGGCCCAGAAAACGCCGACAATTTGGCAGGATTTCAAAAGTGGTAGATTTAGGGGAATACTAGGGATACCTGCGGGGAAACCCACAACGAGAAAACGGCCATCCCAAGCAACGGCTCTTAGGGCGAGTTCGGAATATTGCCCCCCAACCGCATCATAAATTACGTTCGCACCATTCGTACCGCATGCTTCCTTAAAAGCTTCAGCAAGTGCTTTTCCACTCGCTTTGTCATCAATGGTTCGCGGATAAACAAGGCCAACGTCCGCGCCGTGCTCCTTCGCTATTCTAATTTTTTCTTCCGAAGAAGCTGCAGCCACTACTCGCGCGCCCATGGC
>WNFJ01164141.1_pt1 | contig 10937 bp, 11 predicted proteins | sample 5400461 | NCBI WGS metagenome assembly WNFJ01 (sample SAMN13153349, study PRJNA577476) | soil metagenome | isolation source: 115 cm saprolite on Douglas fir-dominated hillslope | place: USA:California | collected 2013-09-17 | reverse complement strand
ACCGCTGGTACGATCCGTACCGCACGGCACGCATCTACGATCTACTTCACGACCGCCACGATTTGCGGCCTGAAGACATGCTCAAGGTTCAGACCGACACGTACAGCTACCCTCACGTCTTTCTGGCGGATCAATTGTGCGCCGCCGCGAAATCCGCGAAACCAAAGGATGCGCGCTCCCAAAAACTGATCGACGGCCTCAAGGATTGGACCGGAATTGCCGATGCCAACTCCCCCGAAGTTTCCTTTCTGCAGGCCACGCGCCGGGCCGCCATTGATTTCCTCCTCGAGCCCTTCCTTGGAAAAGACACCAATCTCTATCAATGGCGAAGCACCACGTTTTTGCAAAAGATTTTGACCGACCGCCCCGCGAAATGGCTGCCCGCTGTTTATAAGAACTATGACGAATTGCTCGTGGCCGCCGCAGAGCAAAAGCCAGCGGGTCGAAGACTGGGCATGGAAGAACTTCAACTCTCTGGACATGTACCATGCCCTCGGACGTCAAGGCCTCTTGAAACAATTTCTCAGCATCACCGATAAGCCGCAGTCCGGAACAACGTACAGCATACGCGCGGCCGGAAAGACGCTCGGCCCGGCGATGCGCTTCGTCGGTAACCCCGGAAACTGGGATGAATCCATTCTGCTCATTCCTGCGGGGCAATCTGGCCAGCCCAGCAGCAGCCATTATTCCGATCAATTTTCCTACTGGTACGAAGGAAAACCCATTTTCGCGCCATTCAGCGATGCTGCCGTGGCCAAGGCGCGGAAGCACACACTCACTCTCAAACCTGGTTCTTGATTCCGTATAGCGCTCATGCCTGAACTCCCGGAAGTGGAAGCTGTCGTTCGCACGCTCCGCCCTCTCATTCAGGATCGGCGAATCCGCTGCGTTCACGTCTTTCACCCCATCGCCACGAAGCCGCAAGCCGCTTCGTACGTCGCCCGCCACGCCCAAGGCCGCCGCATTCGCATCGTCGATCGCCAAGGCAAATATGTGCTCCTCGTCTTGGACCGCGGGCTACTGACAATGCATTTTCGACTAGATGGCCAACTCCTTTGGTTTTCGAATGGCAAAGAACTGCTGGAACGTGCGAATCAGGGTGAAAACGGTATGCACGTGGATGTGGCCCTCGAACTGGACAAAGGTGTCCTCGGTTTCGCCGATCGCCGCCACTTCGGCCGCGTTCATGCATGGGAATCCGCTGATGATTGCCCCGGCCTCAGCGTTCTGGGCATCGACGCCCTCTCGCGCGATTTCACCTCCAGCCGTTTTACCCAATTGCTCGCCGCGTCAAAGCGTCCCTTGAAGGATTTCCTGCTGGATCAAACAAAAGTCGCCGGCATCGGGAATATCTACTCTTGCGAATCGCTCTGGCACGCACGTCTCGACCCACGCCGCCGCGCCAAGACCTTGCAACCGCAGGAAGAGCGCCGCTTGCACAAAGCAATTGTGTCCGTTCTCGCGCGTGCCTTAGAATGCTGTCTGCATCCGGCGCCCGACTTTCGCGATCCGGAGTGGTGGTTCCAAGGTTTGGAAAGTATTCTTCGCGCCTACGGACGCGAGGGAAAACCCTGCCGCCGCTGCGGAGAACCTATCCAGCGCATTACGCAGGGGGGCCGGTCAACCTACTGCTGCGGGCGCTGCCAGAAGTAAGCGCCACTAAAGGATACGGGACGATCGCGTGAATTCACCTGCTCCCAAGAAAGCCCGATTTTGAGCGTTCGCTTGCCCGCCTCGAGGAAGTCGTGCGCCGCCTGGAAAGCCCGCAACTTTCTTTGGACGACGCGATGAAACTTTTCGAAGAGGGCGTCGCGCTCTCCCGTGAGTGTCAGAAACAACTGGAAGAGGCGGAGGGCCGGGTGGAAATTCTCTTGAAGAAAGCCGATGGCAAGCTTGCCCCCGAGCCGTTCGATCCCGAGCGGGAGACTGAATCGTGATGTGCCACGGCAGCCTCTCGCGCGGCAATTCCCTGCTGAAATGAAACTTCCTACATTCTTCGAAGAAGACCGCCTGACCGTCGACGCCGCTCTGGAGCGGCTGCTCCCGGCCGAAACCGCACAACCGTCTTCCATTCATACCGCCATGCGTTACAGCGTTTTCGCCGGTGGAAAGCGCATCCGCCCCATCCTGTGCCTCGAGACAGCGCGAATCTTTGCCAGCGATGTCGCACCCGCGCTTCACCCCGCCTGCGCCATCGAATTTATCCACACCTACTCCTTGATTCACGACGATTTGCCGGCCCTGGACAACGATGACCTCCGCCGAGGCAAGCCAACATGTCACAAGAAATTCGGCGAAGCCATTGCTATCCTCGCAGGCGACGCTCTCTTAACACTGGCCTTTGAAACTATCGGCGCGACTCCTGCCGCCGCGGAGCGCCGCGCCTCCATCCTCACGGAAGTTGCCTCTGCCGCCGGCACTATGAATGGCATGGTCGGTGGCCAAGTCGCTGACATCGAAGCCGAGGGCAAGCCCGTCGATCCGCAAATGCTGGAGTACATTCACCGCTCGAAAACCGCGGCGTTGATCCGCGCCGCGATCACGGCTGGCGCGCTGTGCGCAGGCGCCAGTGCCGAAGATGTCGCCCGCCTGCGACGATTCGGCGAAACCATCGGCTGGGCTTTCCAGGTCACCGACGACATTCTTGATGTCGAGGAGTCCTCCGCAGCACTTGGCAAGACCGCGGGAAAAGATATGGCACAGCAAAAGGCGACCTATCCCGCAGTTTACGGATTGGAGCGCTCTCATCAGATTGCCAACGATCTGGCAACCAATGCCATTGCTGAGCTCGCTCCCTACGCGGATCGCGCCGCGCGCGTTCGCGAGATCGCCGAATTCCTGGTGCTTCGACGCACTTGATCGTTTGATCGCCTTATGAAATCAAAGGCAGCCCGCAAACGCCTCGATCTTCTTCTCGTCGAGCGAGGCTGCGCCGACTCTCCGCAGAAAGCCATGGCTATGATTCTTGCCGGTGAGGTTCAGGTGGACGGCCAGCGAGTGGATAAGGCGGGAATGCCCGTCGCGGGAGATGCCCGCATCGAAATCAACAGCCGGCTGCAAAAATTTGTCAGCCGCGGCGGTCTGAAGCTGGAAGGCGCGCTGGAAGACCTTGCGGTCGACCCGGCGGGGTGCGTTTGCCTGGATATCGGCTCTTCGAACGGCGGCTTCACGGACTGCCTGCTCCAGCACGGCGCGGAGCGCGTCTACGCCGTCGATGTAAACGTCGAGCAGCTCGACTGGAAGCTGCGGCAGAATCCTCGTGTGATTCCCATCGAGCGGAATGCGCGCGAGCTGCGTGTGGAAGACCTTCCAGAAAGCGTCGACATCGTGGTGATTGATGTTTCTTTTATTTCGGTCCGGAAGGTAATCGCGCCCGCAATCGCGCTGGCAAAGCCCCGCGCCGCTTTTCTGATCCTCATCAAGCCGCAATTCGAATTGCGCCGCGAGGAGATTGGCCACGGCGGAATCGTGGAAAACAAGGAACTTCACGATCAGGCGATTCGAACTGTACGCGAATGCATCGAAACCGTTGGTCTGGAATGCTTAGCAGTTCGCCCGAGCCGCTTACTGGGAGCCGAAGGCAATCAGGAATATTTTCTCCACGCAAGCAAAAAGGCCCTGGAGTAGAATCGCAGACGCACATGCGCCCCGGACAATCTTTCCAATCCATAGGCATCATTTCTCGCCCTCGCCGTTCGAATCTCGCCGTGGTTGTTCCGTCCTTGCTGAAATGGCTCGATGCGCGCGGCATCCAAACCTTCATTGACGAAGAGACGGCTAATTCTTTGCCGGGCGGTTCGAATGGTCAGACTCGCCAGCACGTGGCGGACGCGTCGCAATTACTGCTCGTGCTGGGGGGCGACGGGACCATGCTTGCCGCCGCGCGTCTGGCCGCCCCGCGCGGGATTCCCATCCTGCCCATCAATATGGGCAGCCTGGGCTTCCTTACCAGTTTCACTCTGGAAGAGCTCCACCCGGCCCTCGATGAAACACTCGAGGGTCGTTTTTCGCTGAGCGAACGCGTCATGATCCGTGTCGAGCTCGAGCGCGCTGGCAAAGTGATCGATCATCAAATCGTGTTGAACGAGGTGGTGATCAATAAGGGCGCGCTCGCCCGCATGATTGAGCTGGAACTCGCCATTGACGGCGATTTTGTCTGCCGCTACCGCGCCGACGGCCTCATCGTGGCCAGCCCCACGGGCTCTACCGCCTATTCTCTCTCCGCCGGCGGACCCATCGTGCACCCCGCCGTGGAATCCTTTGTGATCACGCCTATCTGTCCTCACACCCTGAGTGACCGCCCACTGGTAATCCGCGACTCATCTTCCATCGAAATGAAGCTCTCCGGAGACACCGACTCCGTTTTTCTGACCCTCGACGGACAGCGCGGTATCCCCTTGCAACCGACGGATCTTATCCGCGTCTCCCGCGCCAAAGAGCGGTTGAAGCTCATCCAGCCGCCCAAGAAACCCTACTTCGATATTTTGCGCAGCAAGCTGAAATGGGGCGAAGCGTAGCAGGATGCAGAGAAACTCTCATTCGCGTCATTCCGAGGAACCGCAGGCGACGAGGAATCTGCTTTCCTCCGGCTTTTTCCCAAAAAGCAGATCCCTCCCGCCGTAGCGGGCTCGGGATGACAGTGAAAGGCCTTTTCAGCGGCTTGCTAGGACTGAAATAGCAGAGGACGACGATTCAGCCAGAACGTCCGTTCGAAGCAAATCTCTATGAGTTTCGCGCCGGCGAATCAGCCAAAAGCGGTTCTCTTCCACGAAGACTTCAGCGGGGCGACATCGCGCATTGTAGTTTGACGCTTGCGACATTCCGTACGCCCCGGCAACCCAAATCGCGAGCAGGTCGCCGGCCTTCACTTCCCCGAGCGGCCAATCTTTCAAAAAGCAATCGCCCGTCTCGCAAACCGGCCCGACAATGTCGACTCGTTTGCGGCCAGCGTCACTCTCTTTTCCTTCCCGCGCAATTTTGGTAATTGGGTGGATCGCCCCATAAAGCGCCGGGCGCATTAAGTCGTTCATCGCCGAGTCTACGATCACAAACGTCTTGCCCCGATTCGTTTTCGTGTAAACGACACGCGTTAGGAGAACACCTGCCGGAGCGATAATCGAACGCCCAGGCTCCAGCAAGACGTGCACCCCAAGTTTGCGCACCATTTGCGAAACCAGCCGCGCGTACTCCCTGCGTGTCGGCGGGCTCTGGTCGGAATATCGCACCCCAAGCCCGCCCCCAAAATCCAGGTAGCGCAGATCGATTTCGGCGCGACGCAGCTCTCCGACAAATCCAGCCAGCCGCCGCAGTGCGCGGCGAAACGGCATCAGCGTCGTAATTTGCGAACCGATATGCGCGCTGATTCCCCGCCAGCAGATCCACTTCGAATCGCGATGCGCGAGGTAGAGTCGTTTCGCCTCGGGCCACTCCAAGCCAAATTTGTGTTCGTAACGCCCTGTTGCAATGTGTGGGTGGCCGCCGGCTTGCACATCCGGATTCACCCGAATCGCCGCCGGTGGCTTGCCTCCCTGCCCGGCCAGCCGAGCTGCCTCTTCCACCAAAATGTCGAGTTCCGCTTCCGATTCGGCGTTGAAAAGCAGTATTCCCTTGCGTGCCCCGCGCGCACCGGCTCGATAGTTCAGCGCTTCACGAATCTCGTGCCGATCCTTGCCGACTCCAGAGAAAACAATGCGATCGCCGCGCACTCCGATGCGCTGCAGTAGATGCAGCTCCCCTCCGGATACAATGTCAAAACCGCTTCCCCGCTTGGCCAGATGATTCAGGATGGACAGATTTCCATTGGACTTTACGGCAAAACACAAAGTGTGCGGCAGCGCGCCAAGCCCCTTGTGCAGCTCCCCGCAGGCGTCATCGATTGCCGTGCGGCTATAGACGTACGTTGGCGTGCCAAATTTCTGCGCCACGGAATCCAGCGGCACTCTCTCGCACACCACTTCTTCGCCGCTCGCACTGCGTGTTCCGCTCTCCTTCCACTCAAAATGCGGCGTGAAAGAAGCGGGATCCACGTATTTTAGTTTGCGTGAAGACGAGTCATTCGAATGGCTCATCGGACTTTCGCGACCACCAGTGTCCGGTCGTCGGAAAGCGCAGCGCTTTGCGCGAACCAATCCACCTCGTGCAGAATCACGTCGGCAATTTTCGCTGCGGATGCTTCATGGTGCTGTTCGATCAGTTTCATAATCCGCGTGGTGCCGAAGAACTGTCCTTCGCTGTTCATGGTTTCCGCGATTCCGTCCGAGTGAAATACAAGAATGTTTCCCCGCTCCAGCGTAACTCCCCATTCGTCGTAGGTCACTTCTTCGAAAATCCCCAGTGGAAACCCCGTCAATTCGATCTTCCCGCAGCGTCCTTCTTTGTAGAGCAGCGGTTGCGATTGCCCGGCGTTTGCCACTCGAAGCTTCTGCCGGCCTTTTTGCCACGTGGCAAAGCACGCGGTCATGAATCGCCCCTCGATGCGCCGTTCGCCCACCAGCTGGTTCATTTGCTTCAACATTTCCGCGGGTTGCAGTTTTTGCGGGGCCAGACTTCGCATGATTCCGATGGCCACCGCTCCATAGAGCGCCGCGGCCGTGCCCTTGCCGCTAACGTCTCCCAGCGCAATCCCCAGTTGCTGCGGTCCGTAGCGCAGAAATTCGTAGAGATCCCCGCACACTTCCCGCGCGGAAAGATACCGCGCTGCCATCTCTAATCCATAGTCTTCCGTCGGAACCGGCCGCAGCAGCGCCCCCTGAATTCTTTTCGCCGCCTGCAAATCCCGCTCCAGCCGCGCCTCGTCGCGTGCCAGTTGCTCGTAAAGCCGCGCATTTTCCAGGGCAACCGCGAGGTATCCTCGGTGAAATAATTCAGTTGCGGGCTTTCCAAATCCAGCACGCCAATCACTTTCCCTTTGTGCATCATGGGAATCGCCAGTTCCGAACGCGTCTCCGGGTTCGCCATCAGGTAGCGCGGATCAACGGTCACGTCGGGAACGAGAACCGGCTCCTTCAGTGTGGCTGCTGCTCCAACGATGCCTTCGCTTGCGGCCGCTCGCAGCTTTCCCTGCACGCGATGGCCATGCTTCACGTCCACACGGTGGCGGAAAATCTTTTGCTCTTCGTCATAGAGCATGATGCTCAGGATCTGGTAATCGATCACTCGCTTGGTCTGTTCCGCCGCGCGGCGCAGAAGCTGTTCGACTTCCAGGATTGCGCTGGTTTCCCGGCTGACTTCGCTCAATAGCAAGAGCGTGTCCGCCTGCGTTCGCACCTTCTGGAACAGCCGTGCGTTCTCAATCGCCACCGCCAGCCGGCTGGCCAGCAGCGTCAGAATATTCTGCTGATCGCGGGTGAAGTAATCGAGGTGGCGGCTTTGAATATCCAGTACGCCCACGCACTTCCCCTGCATCATCAGCGGAACGGCCAGTTCGGAGCGCACGCTGTCGATGGCATTGATGTACCGCGCGTCCTTGGAAGTATCGCTGACGCGCACCGAGTGGCCCGTGGCCGCCGCGCTGCCCGTAATTCCCTGTCCCAGGGGAATCCGCAAATTATCCGCCAGCTCCCGTGGATAGCCGATGGCGAAACGGTGCCGGAGATAACTGCCGTCCCCCTCGATCATCAGCACGCCAAAGATTTCATAGTCGATGTGCCGCTTGATCAAGGCCGCTGATCGCGCCAGCACCTCGTCGAGATCCAGCGAGGCGTTCACTTCCTCGCCGATTTCGGCCAATGTCGAAAGGACTTCCGCGGGTACTTCGGTGGGCACCTCCGCGTCGCGCTTCAGGGCAGTAGCTGTCGTCTGTTCATTCGTTGGATTCATGAAGTCTAAGTATTATAGCAGGGGTGACTTCAGCGGAACTTCGTTGGCAACTCTCCGGCCACGTCGCTTCACTATCTTCCAGAGCCTCGGCTCCCGTCCGCAAACGTCATATATCAAACAGAAACTGTTTAGAGTTGTTCTTGCGAGGTCTCCCCGCCGGGGGATCGCTTCGCTGATGGGGTGCGAGTGGAAGGTCCCGAGAACACGTTTCCCCATGCGGCGAATTGCCTCTCGAGCTTGAAGATAATCTGCTCGCGCGATCGTGAATCGGCCGGCCCGCCGACTTCGGTTGGTCAAGAATCGCAATTCAAGTCGCCCATTTTCGTCTGAAGCCAACACGCCACAGACCTCTTTTTGCCCGCGTCTTTGGGCACGGACAGCTGAGAAGTGGAGCTTTTGCAAGTCCGGCATCCGAAGAATATAGCTCTTGAGCATTTCTGCGAGTCACGACCACTCACGGATGGCTTGCTCAACGCGATCTTAATCTTCCGCCGATTTTTTCTTCATACCATCGCCAAGTAAGAGCACGCCAACGTAAGGCAAATTCCTGTAACGCTCCGCGAAATCCAGCCCATAACCGACCACAAATTCGTTGGGAATGGAAAATCCGACGTAGTCGGCGTGCACCGCTGCGATCCGCCGCTCCGGTTTGTCCAGCAGCACCGCCACGCGCAGGTGCTTCGGCTTGCGCTGTTGGAACAGCCGCAGCAGATACTGCAGCGTCATACCCGTGTCCAGGATGTCTTCGACGACGATGACCGTTTTCCCCTCGATACTCGAGTCCAGGTCCCGCGTCAACCGCACTTGCCCCGAAGAGTGCGTCTTTTGCCCGTAACTCGATACCGCGATGAAGTCAAAAGAGACTTCCCCCGGAATATTTCTCGCCAGGTCGGTTAGGAAAAAAACCCCGCCCTTCAAGACGCTAACTAGATGCAGTGGTTCGCCCTGAAAATCTCTCCGGATTTCCTTCGCCAGCGCCTGAATGCGTCTTTGAATCCGGCCGCCCGTAATCAACACTCTTACGCGTTCCCGCGTCGTTCTGGCGGTCTGTTGCCCTGTTTTTTGGCGCCGCGGCATCCTCTCCCTCGCACGTAGCTCCGAGACTCTAACGCACGCGCGTTCTTCGAGCAAGGCGCACTTCGGCCCACCGCTTCGCAGCATACTCATTGACTCTTGCAAAAACGCCCGGAGTCACACTGCCGCTGCGTTTCTTCTTCTGAATCAGGCGGTCTGGAGGCTGGCAGTTCCAACCCCTTCCAGAGTTGGCCTTTGGAAAGTGCGCCGCTCTTCGCCGGGGTGTTCTGCGCATGTCGAGTACCCATCCCCCCTTCTGCACGCCAGGCGTCTCTGTGGCGAGACTTCCACTGCCGCCATACCATTTCACGTGACGACCGTCCCGGTGCACAGTGAAGCCTTACGTCGGCTATAATCTCCCCTCCGGAGGAGCCCCCTTGCTGGAAGTCGCCAAAAGCATCCTGCTAATCCTCAGCGCGCTTTTCCCGATCGTGAATCCGCTCGGTGGCAGCCCCATCTTTTTCGCCTTGACGCAAGACTACCCGGCCTCCGCCCGCAGAATCCTCGCCCGCCGCGTGGCCGTGAACAGCTTCATCCTGCTGATCGCTTCTTTTCTGATTGGTTCGCACATTCTGAATTTCTTCGGGATTTCCATTCCGGTTGTGCAGGTCGGCGGCGGACTCATCGTCATATCCAATGGATGGGCCATGCTCAAGCGCAAGGAAGAAAGCGATCGGGGCACCGAGGTCCAGAAAAAGGTCAACTTGCAGGATATTTTCCGGAATGCGTTTTATCCGTTGACACTGCCTCTCACTGTCGGGCCGGGCTCGATTTCCATCGCCATCACTCTCGGCGCGAACGAGCCTCATCACCTGGGTCCGAACCTACTCGCAATTCTCGCCGCAGTAATCGGTTCAGCGCTTGTGGCGCTGAGCATCTATATTTGCTACGGCTTCGCGGACCGTCTCGCCGCAATCATCGGAGAAAGCGGGATGAGCATTATCCTGCGGCTCTCGTCCTTTCTTCTCGTTTGCATCGGCGTCCAGATTCTGTGGAATGGCGTTCACGCCCTTCTGCGGTCTGTCGCCGTGGCACCTTGAGGAAGTGGAAGGGAACTTGTGGCCTGAAGCAAACCCAAGAAGATGATATTCTGAGATGGCTGAAGTGAACAAGGCAGGTAATTCAAGTTCCACTCGGAAACGAGCGCGGGGTGTCCGGAATTGTGCGGAATTGCAGGATTCACAACTAAAAATTGGAGCGCGCCGCCGGAGCGAATACGCCAGGCAACGGCGACGATCATTCATCGCGGCCCCGACCAGCAGAGCGTATTTCAATCAAGCATTTTCTCGATAGGCGCAGCACGCCTCAAAATTATCGATCTGGATTCCGGGGACCAGCCGATTCTCTCCGAAGACGGCGATTTCGGAATCGCCTTCAATGGCGAGATCTACAATCATCTTGAAATACGGACGGAACTGGAAAAACTCGGGCATCGCTTCGAATCGCATTCCGACACCGAAACCGTTCTTCGCGCGTTCATGCAATGGGATAAGGAATGCCTGGTGAAGTTGCGCGGAATGTTTGCAGTCGCACTGTGGAAAAAATCCGCGAGACGGCTTGTTCTGGCGCGCGACCGCATGGGCATCAAACCGCTTTACATCTCACTTCAGGGCGAAGACCTTTTTTTTGGCTCCGAGCTGAAGGCCATTTTCATTCATCCGGAGATCGAACGCCAGCTGAGCCTTCCCGGTCTCGATTGTTATCTCTCGCTGAACTACGTGCCGTGTCCCTGGACTCTCGTGGAAGGAATTGAAAAGCTTCCGCCAGGACATTGGCTGGAGTGGATCAACGGAAAAGTATCTACGGATGCTTACTGGAAGTTGCCTTTCACCGAAGTGGCCAATTACACGCTGGAGACCGCAAAGGAAGAACTCGACAGCCTACTGCAGCAATCGATTCGCGAGCACATGATTTCGGATGTTCCGCTGGGAATCTGGCTGAGCGGGGGGATGGATTCGACGACCATCCTGCACTACGCGTCGAGAGCCACCGCTTCCCAGTTGAAAACATTTTCGATCTCCTTTCGAGGACGAAGTTTTGATGAG
>WNFJ01257656.1_pt1 | contig 10938 bp, 9 predicted proteins | sample 5400461 | NCBI WGS metagenome assembly WNFJ01 (sample SAMN13153349, study PRJNA577476) | soil metagenome | isolation source: 115 cm saprolite on Douglas fir-dominated hillslope | place: USA:California | collected 2013-09-17 | reverse complement strand
CAGGTTGTTGTGCCGGGCCCCGCGCACGCCGATGACCGTGGGCAGGGTTCCCGGCACGGAAATCTCACCAGCCGCCATACCAGGCAACCTAAGGCCATCCGTCAGCGGCCGTCGCCGTGACGGCTTGTGCCCCGACGGCGGCGGTGGGAGCAGACATGGTCGGCAACCTTATTCATCGCCGCTGCCGAAGGCACCGGCAAGCTGGAGACCCTGACCCTGGCCGACACCAAGACCGCCACCACCCAGACCGTTCCGGCCTCAGCCCTGGTGATACTGATCGGCGCCGTGCCACACACCGGCTGGCTCCCACCCCGAATCCGCCGAGACGAGCACGGGTTCATCCTCACCGGAAGCGACCTCCCCCAAGACGGCAACCTCGCGGCCAGGTGGACCCTGCCCCGCCCGCCGCTGCCGCTAGAGACCAACATGCCCGGCGTATTCACCGCCGGCGATGTCCGCCACGGCCCGGTCAAACGCGTCGCCTCCGCGGTCGGCGAAGGCTCCATCGCAGCCGCGCAGATGTATCAGTACTTGCAGCAGCATGCGCGGAGTTCTTAGGACGCGACGGCGGCTCATCGCCACAGCCGGCCTGACCCAGGCCCCCCCGGGAGAGGAGTTTCCGGTCGGGCTCCAGCGACGAGGACATCCTTCAAAGCGCCACTCAAGAAAGCTCGGTCCTCATTAGAGAGACGGTTCCAGTCAGTCGAGCAGGCGGGAACTCGCCGAGGCCCGGAGTGCACGCGAGCGGCGGAGATCCCGGGTCACGCTGACCCGCTTGAGCCAGCGATCGCTGCCGTCGTAGCGAGCTTTGAACGGGCGCCTGCCGTGCACCGCCAGGTGGTTGTCGATGAAAACAGTCTCACCAGGACACAGCGTGACCGCACGCTCCGCCTTGGCCAGCGAATCTGTGAGGGCGGCAAGTGCGCGCCCGGCGACGGTGTCGCCGGGCAGAGGCTCGGTGAAATAGTCGTCGATCCGCAGGTACGGCCTGGCTCGAGCACCCCACAGCACGGCGGTTGGTTCGGGCTTGGCCAGTTCTGGGTGGGTAGCGTCGGGCTTGATCGTGAACCGTGGCTGGAACAGGACCTCAAGCAGGTCCGGAGCGATGGTCGAGGGGGCAAGCTCCGCGTAGCTGGTTGGCGTCCCGTCGATGTTGCGCAGGCACAGCAGCCCCAGATAGTCACAGCGATTCGGGTGGAACGCGTCCTCGGTGTGCAGGTCGAGCAGGCTGCGGCTGCTGTTGCCGCTCTTCTCGTCCTCCTGGCCCGCCATCGGCAGCAGGTCTTGGACCAGCCGGCCATCCTGCAGCGCCCGGAACGCGAAGACCTCACCCAGCGCGCTGGCGACCGTGAGCAGAAAGCGCTCGTGCGTGATCGTCGAGGTACGCTCGGCCGCGTCCCGCCAGTGCCCGGGCGTCGGCCCGATTTCAGCATCGTTGACTGGGAAGCCGCGAATAATGATCCCGCCAGCCGGTTCGGTCAGCGGAAACTCGTCGAGGAAGTCCAGCAGGCGCTCGGGCAGCCGGCGGGTCACCGGACGGGGCCGTCCCTGGGCCAGCGCCCCAGCCACCGGGCTCCCGAGGAGCTGCAGGATAGACGCGGTCTCTCCCGGCGACAGGTCGTAGGCGGGCAATGCCGGTGCTTCGAGAGCGATGGTCACGGCACTCACAGCCGGGCCGCGCTAGACGGGACAGGCTCGGGTTCTGCCGCAACGGGACCCCGGAGTTGTCCAGCCAGCGCGCCAGTCCGGCGCACCAGCCGGTCACCCAGGACAAGCGCGTCGATGCGGGTGGAGAGGAACGTGCGCACTGCGTCCTCCGGTGTGCAGACGATGGGTTCGCTGTCATTGAACGAGGTGTTGAGCACCATCGGAACTCCCGTTCGCCGATAGAAGCGGGTAATCAGCTCATGGAAACGTGGGTTCGCCTCCGCCCGGACGATCTGCACCCGGGCGGTGCCGTCGGCATGCGCCACGGCGGGGATCCGGCCAGCCAAGCCCGGGCGGATCGGCGTTGCGAACAGCATGGCCTCAAGAGCAGATGACGGTCGGCCGATGTCGAACCACTCGTCCGCATACTCGCCGAGGACGCTCGGCGCGAATGGCCGGAAGTGCTCGCGGTGCTTGACCTTCTGGTTGAGGATTGCCCGCATCGCCGGGTTGCGCGGGTCGGCGAGGAGCGAGCGGTTGCCCAGCGCTCGGGGACCCCACTCCATCCGTCCCTGGAACCAGCCGACGATGGCGCCTGCACAGAGCAGCCCGGCGACCTGCTCGTAGAGGTCGCCCGGGGTCTCGACGGGCCACGGCACGACGCTCAGGGCACTGCGCATCTCCTCGGCGGAGAACTGCGGGCCAATATAGGGAGACCGCTGCACCCTCCAGTCCGTCATCCCGGCGCAAGACGCCACCCACAGCGCCCCGCCGATCGCGGTTCCGCCGTCGTGGGGGGCTGACGGGATGTGAATGCGCTCGAACGGGCCGAGCTCCTTCAGCAGGTAGTTGGTGGTGCAGTTCAGCCCTACGCCGCCGGCCAGCCCCAGATCCTTCACCGGGCGCAGCTCGTATGTGTGACGTACCAGGTTAAGCATGATCTTGTTTGTCGTGTCCTGGAGAGTCGCCGCAATATCGGCATGTCGTTGCTCGATCGGTTCGCCGGTGCGTCGTGGACCGCCGAGCAGGCGCGCCAGAGGCTCGGTGTCGGGCAGCCGGAAACGGAGAACGCCGAGATCCATCGCGTACCGCGGCCCGTCGACCTGGACGAACTCAGAGAATGCCCGGGCATATTCCGACGCGTCGCCGTATCCCGCAAGGCCCATTACCTTGCACGCGTCGTATTCGGTGAAACCGAGAAAAGTGCTGAGTTTCTCCCATAGGAAACCCAGCGAGTGCGGGTATTCAATCTCCTCGAGAACTTCCAGCCGGCCGTCGGCGCCAGAGAACAGCACCGTCGCCGCGTTTTCTCCGATGCCGTCCGCCACCAGTAGCGCCGCATCCCTGGGACATGACGTGTAGTAGACTGAAGCCGCATGGGCCAGGTGGTGCCGGACATACGTAATCGGAATGTCCGCGCCGAGGGCTTCACGGAGCGCGTCGGGCACTTTGCTTAACGACTCAACAAAAATATTCTCACCGTCCTGGCTGCCCCAGTCACCAGGTACGCTCATCGTATCGATCAGGAACTTTTCGCTGCGCAGGCCGGGATCATACGAGTAGGAGATGCGATCGATATCGGCGGCTTTGACACAGGCTTCAGCCAGGCAGAACCGAATGGATTCTTCTGGCAGAACGTGAGCGTTGTCGACAGCAGCAGCCTTAGCGTGCTTTCTGCGCGTGAATCGCTCTTCTTCGGCGGCAGAGACGACATGCCCATCCACGACCAGGGCAGCAGAGGACTCGTGGAATACGCTGTTCAAACCGAGAACGATCATCTGGGTTACCCCGAATCCTGGCTGTGCACCGGTTACGAACGTATCGAGCGACTCATCGGTAACATTGCTGATAAAAGAGCGGCATAGCGGCCAGGTCATCGGCCCACTCTCCGCCCTCTGGATCACAGTCGGCGCCGGTCCTGCGAGTAGTGCAAAGTCTCTGGCATCGTGTTCCGGCCCAGGCCGCGGCCCTGTGCGGTCGCTTCGTCGCAAAAGACCCGGGCTGTCACGGAATTCGGGGCCGAAGACGGGGTGCCCCGCAGCGGCGGCGCCACTGCGCCGACGGGCGCGTGGCGGGTGACGCCTTTGGTATCAGTAACGATGGCGTCCTCCCTTGGGAAGCGGGACCTCCGGCGTCGCATCACTGGCAACTGGGTGGGGTCCCATGTCGTGGCGGAAAATCTCCTTGGGGTAATCACATTCTCCTGGTGATACCTGCGACATCCGCCATCTGACGTATCCAGGCCGCTGACCCGCGAGGTAGCAGGCCCAGGCCGCGTTAGCGCGGGCCGCGTCCCGCCAGGTGATGTATGAGATGACCACCTCGCGATCGATTTCCATCTGAACACCAATAGCCTCGAACTGTCACATCACCCCCATGAGTTTCAGCATTGTTGCGCCACGCGCGCGGAGAGGAGTCGTGAGCTTGCAGGAGACGACTGGCTTGATGTGTTGCTGCACATGAGGTCAAAGACCTTGGCCGGGTCTCCGCCGAGGCACGACCCGGGGGCGGGGCGGCGACGCGCGCGAAGACGTTCTCGCCCTGGCCGGGGATGAAGGCGTCCACGTGGACCAGCGCCTTCACGTCCGGGTTGCCCGTCGCGGCGTTGGTGATGGCCGCCCCGCCATAGGAGTGCCCGGCCAGGACGCAAGGGCGCTGATGAGCAGCCGCATCTCGCACCCGGACCGTCGGACAGAGCGCCGAGATCATCGTGACCATGGTGGCCATCGGCGCCGACGGACGATGATCAAGCCGTCCGGGTGGGGGATCGAGCGGGCCGCGGAACGCTACCTTTCGCCGGAGGCTGCCCTCTGACGGCCGCGTGATGCATTCTGGAACGCGAGGTGGTGACGATGTTCCCGCAGATCCCGCGAAGCTGCCGCCCGCGACCGCGATTATGACGTCTACAGCATGGCGCCCTCCTCCAGCGGCGGAACCACCATCGGAGGCGCTCAACATTCTGTCCAACTTCAGCCTGTCGAAGATGACCAGGGTGCAGGCGCCGCACCATTACCTGGAGGCACCCAGGCTTGCCTTCGCCGGCCGCAACCGCTACATCGGCGAGCCTCACTGTGTGCAGGTGCCGCTACGGCAGCTGCTGTCCAAGCGCTTCGGGCACCAGCACGCCTGCCTCATCAACCCGGACCAGGCCCTGGTCAGCCTGGTCGCCATGTCACCGACGATCGTGCTCAGATGGGGCAAGCCGTGGCTCGTGGTCGGCTCACCAGGCGGCGCGTCGATCATCATGGCCGTGCTGCAGATGCTGCGCCGAGGCGGTGGCTCCGCCGGAGTCATTCACCCGTCCCCGTGACGCCGGGCGAGGGCATCCCGCCTGGGCAGCAGGGCGAGCCTGGGCCGCAAGGCAACCCTCCGCAGCAGGCCCGGCCGGCGTCGCTGCGGCGGCACGGTGACTTCAACAAGCTCTGGGCCGGGCAGGCCATATCCTCCTTCGGCAGCCAGGTCACGGTGGTCGCGCTACCGCTGACTGCCGTGGTGTATCTGAAGGCGAGCGCGACGCAGGTTGGCCTGATGACCAGCGCCGCGCTGCTGGCCTTCCTCGGCCCTACGCTGCTGCTCGGCGTGCTGGTCGACAGGATGCGCAGACGGCCGCTGATGATCGGCGCCGACCTCAGCCGGACTGCCGTCCTGGCCCTGGTGCCGATCCTGGCCTGGACCGGATCGCTCGGCATGCCGGTGATGTACATGGTGGCGTTCGTGAATGGCTGCCTGGCCGTGCTATTCGAGCTCGCCTACCGCTCCTACCTGCCGGGCCTGATCGGCGCGGAACAACTCCTCACAGGCAACAGCAGGCTGCAGGCTACCGAGTCGATCTCCGAGGTGGGCGGCCCGGGGCTGGGCGGCGCGCTGGTGCAGTTGCTGGGTGCGCCGTTCGCGCTGCTGGCCGATGCAGTGTCGTTCCTCGTCTCCGTCGCGACCATGCTGGCGATCCGCGCCCGCGAGCCTGCCCTCGCCCGGATCCGCGATGCGGACCGGGCCGCCAGCCTGCGGGGCGTGGGCGGCGAGGTCAAGTCCGGCCTGCGTTTCATCTACCGTCATCCGGTGCTGCGGCCGCTGGCCGGCGCGGGGGGAACGCTGAATATCTTCTCGCAGTTCCAGCTGACCTTGATCGTCGTGTACGCGGTGCGAGAGATGCACATGTCCAGCGGCGAGGTCGGGCTGCTGTTCGCCGGGTTCGGCGTTGGGGGAGTACTGGCTGCGACCACGCTCGGACGCGCTCTGGCCTGGCTGGGCTATGGCCACCTGCTGCTGGCGGCGTACGCCACCGGGGCGCTGGCGATCATCAGCGTTCCGTTCGTGCCAGGGCCGGCGCCAGTCGCCGCCGCGCTGTTCGTTGTGGTGTATTTCGTGGCCGGGTGTGGGATTGTCGCGCTGAACATCGTGTCGATGACTCTTCGCCAGGTCGCCACGCCCAGCGCTCTGCAGGGCCGGGTGAATGCCAGCTTCAAATTCCTGCTCTGCGCTTTGCAGCCGGTATCGGCAGTGGCCGCCGGTGTGCTCGGTGATCGCCTGGGGCTCCGTTATACCTTGCTCATTGCCGCCGCAGGAATGCCGCTGTCGGTGCTGTGGATCGTATTCTCACCGGTCCGCCGGGTGCGGACGCTGGCGGAACTGATGAGCCTCACCAGTCCAGGCGCCGGCTCAGCTGACCTCCCGCACGGGGGACAGGCAGCAGCCAACTGACGCGCCGGTTTCCACGCTGATGACCGCGCTAGGTGAGTCAGCCGGGTGGGCCCTGCAGAACATCCCGCCATAGCCGCTGGCGAGGGTGAAGGCGCCCCAGGCGACGACCCAGGGCACCAGGTCGCCGTGGTCGTCGGGAAACAGCTCAGGCACCGGGCGGATCCTGCGCTGGATCACGTAGCCGCCGGTGGCCGCCGCGGCGAGCCGGTCCCGCCACAGCCGCCGGCTGGTGGCCGGGTGCCAGCCGGGCAGCACGCCTTGGCCGCTGTGCAGCATGGCAGGCTTGAGTATCAGGTCATCGGCGTGACCGGCAGCATAGTCGAGCAGGTCCACGGTGCGGCCGTCCTCCAGCGTGACCAGCCCTGGCCTGACGATCCGGGTCCAGGGCAGGATCGCCTCGATGCTCGCCTGCTCGGCGGCGGTGAACAGGTGCCGGTTCTGCCCGTCGGAGAGCATCGCGAGAGCGGCTTTGCTGGAGAACAGATCAGAGTCAACCGACGTGAACATCGTCACCTCGCCGCGGGCCGCGGCGTCCAGGATCGGATCGGTCAGGGCGGGCGCATCAGCAGACTCGAGCAGATGCTCGATCATGAATAGCCGGAAGACAGTGTCCACGGCCTGGCCGCGCAGCCAGACCCGGCCGTCCTGGGCCCGGAGCTCTCCCACATGGCAGGCGTGCGCGTCTAGCCCGAGCTCGCGCCAGCGCGCCATCAGCTTGTGCAGATACGGACCCAGCGTCCGGTAGCTGGTCAGCCAGTCCGCCACCACGATCATGGGGAATGAGCCTGGGTTCAGGTGGCATTCGGCGAGAATGCCATCGACCTGCGCACGCATGGTGTCCACGTAGCCCAGGTGATGGGCGTCGGCGAACTCGGCGAGGACCGGGTGCTCGAGCATCGCCCGGCAGATATCGGCGTTGTCAATGCCGGCCGCCGGGCTGCCGATGTTGATCTCCAGCAGCCGGAAACCGGACTGATCGGCATACAGGTCGGCCCTGGCCTGCCTGGTCGGCGGCGCGCCCCGGCTCCGCAGCACCGCCGAGACCTGGGGCTGCGCCGCTCCGGCGGCACGGGCGAACGCGGCCAGGTCGCCGCCGTACAGCCGGTCGGGCAGGCTGGTCAGCGCCGTGCGCAGATTCTCTAGGTCGGCGTGGAGCTGCTGGCGCTCGGTAGCGCCGATGAACAGCGGGCGGGACAGGTACCGCCCGCCATAGATGGAACTGAGCAATTCGGACTCCGCAAGCCGGCCGCGCAGCTCACTGGCGCGCGCTCCGCGTCGCCTGACCTCGTCGAGGTAGAGCGCGGTGAGAGCGGCCCCATCCCGCACGGTGAATCCGCCTGTCCGTTCAGCCGGAGACCGGCTCGGCGGACAGGCAGCAGCCGACCGAGGCGCCGCTGAACACGTTGACCACCGGCGTGTCCGAATCCACCGGCACGCCCCTGGCGAAAATGCCGCCGTGGCCGCTCACCACGGTGAACGGGCCCCAGAGCGTGACCCAGGGGATTAGGTCGCCATTCTCGTCGGGGAACAGCTCTGGAACGGGGCGGACCCTGCGCTGGATCACGTACGGGCCGCCTGCCGCCCTGGCCAGATACTCTCGCCATGCTCCGGGGCTGGTGCGCCACCCGGCCACCACATCCTGGCCTCCATACCGCATGGTGGGCTTGAGCACCAGGTCATCGGCGTGATCGGCGGCATAGTCAAGCAAGTCGACAGTGCGGCCGTCCGCCAGGGCGACCGGCCCGGGCCTGACCATCCGGGTCCAGGGCAGGATCGCCTCCAGGCTGGCCTGCTCGGCGGCGGTGAACAGGTGCCGGTTGCGGACATCGGAGACCATGGCGAGCGCGCCCTTGCTGCCGAACAGCTCGGAGTCGAACGGCGTGAACGTCTTCACCTCACCACGGGCTTCGGCATCGAGGACCGGATCCATCAGGGCGGCCGCGTCAGGGGACTCCAGCAGGTACTCGATCAGGAACATCCTGGCCACGATGTCCACCGGCCGGCCGCGGAGCCAGACCCGGCCGTTTCGCGCCGTGAGCTCTCCGACATGGCAGGCGTGCGCGTCCAGCCCGAGCTCACGCCAGCGCTGCGCCAGCAGGTGCATGTAGGGCCCGAGCTTGTTCGCGTAGCTGCTCGGCCAGTCCGTCACCGCGACCACGGGAAACGAATCTGGCGCGAGCCCGCACTCGGTGAACATGTCGTTGACCTGCTCGCGCATGGTGTCGACGTAGCTGAGGTGGTGCGCCTCGGCGAACTGGGCCAGGACTGGGTGCGCCAGCATCGCGCGGCATATGTCGGCGATCTCCATGCCGCCAAGTGCGCTGCCCATGTTGAACTCCATCAGGCTGAAACCTGACTCGGTCGGGTACAGGTCACCCCTGGTCTGGCGGGTCACCGTCGCGCTACGGCTGCGGAGGAAGGCCGAGACCTGGACCTCGGCTGCCCCAGCGGCCCGGGCGAACGCCGCCAGGTCGCCGCCGTGCAGCAGGTCGGGAAGGCTGATCAGCGCGGTACGCAGATTCTCCATATCGGCCTGGAGCCGGTCTCGCTCGGCGTGCCCGATGAACAGCGGCCGGGACAGGTACCTGCCGAAGAAGAAGGCGTTGAGCAGCTCCGACTCGGGCAGGGTGCCGCGGAGCTCGTCGGCGCGGGCCCCATGCCGCCTGACCTCATCGAGGTAACGCGCGGTGAGCGCGGCCCGGTCAGTCGCGGCGATGCCCGCAGCCGGAACGCCCCCGGCCGCGCTCACCATCGCTCCCGCCGCTCCAGCTGTTCCCGCAGGACCGAGCGGAGCACCTTGCCCTGGGCGTTCCTGGGCATCCCGGCGACCACCTCGATCCGGTCCGGCCAGTCCCTGCGAGTCACCTGCAGTTGGTCGAGGAATCCTCTGAGGTCATCGAGAACGGGCGGTGGGCCGTCCGGCACCACCACCGCACAGACCAGGTCCGCCCCCGGCACCTGCGGATCCTGATAGCCGATAAGCAGCACGTCGGCCACGGCCGGGTGGCCTGCCAGCAGGGTTTCAATTTCGAGCGTGGGCACCATCATGTTGTTGGCCCGGACGATCAGGTCAGCTCGCCGGCCGGTGATCCTGATCCCGCCCCGCCCGTCGGGGCGGGCCGTGTCACCGGTGTCGAACCAGCCATCGGCGTCCAGGCAGGCAACGAACGCGTCGCGCTGCCTGAGGTAACCAAGGCACAGCGCTGCGCCACGGACCAGCAGCCTGCCGACCTGCTCGCCAGGCTCGGCCTGGATGCGGACCTGCATCCAGGCCACCGGTGTGCCATCGCTGTGCGCCGCCCAGTCGTCCGGGTCGCTGCGCCGGGTGATGGTGACCGCGCCCACCTCGCTCATGCCCCAGTTCGAGTCGAGCCGCAACCCGAGCACCTCACGGACCTGCGCCGCCAGCTGCGGCGGCACCGGCGCCGACCCGGTGTTGAGGCAGCGCAGCGAACCGAGATCGCGTGGCCTGGCCCGCTGGGCGGCGATCATGCCCATCACATACAGCGGCGCGCAGAATACCAGCGTCACGCGCTGCGCCGCGATCAGGTCAAGCAGCAGCCCCATGTCCATGCTGTCTTGCATGACGCAGGTTCCGCCCAGGGCTACCGACATCCAGATGCTGTACGCAGAGCCAGCCAGATGAGCGAGAAAATGCGGGATCAGAACGACATCATCGGCGCCGAGCTCGTAGATATCGGAGAAAGCCCGGCCCGCGACATGGAGCGTATTGAAGCTGTGCGCCACGCCCTTGGGCTGGCCGGTGGTGCCCGAGGTATAGACGACCTGGGCGACGTCGTCAGGGCCGGGCGGCCTAACGTCGGCGACGTGATGCCGCTGCTCCCAGGCGGTGTCGACGAAGAACCCGGTGAAGTCGATCGCGCCGGTGGCCGCGGCGTCGCCGACCACGACCCGGTGGATGAGGGTGTCCGGAGCCGCCTTGAGCAGCCGGTCAGCGTAATCGGCGCCGCTGTAGGCATCGGGGACCACGCAGATCCGCGCCGCGGTGACGCGCAGTATGTGGCTCAGCTCCCGTCCGCCGAACGGCGGGATGACGGACGCGGCGACCGCGCCGACCCGGGCGCAAGCCAGGTACAACGGCGACAGCATCCACCAGTTCGGCAGATGCACGACGACCACGTCACCGCGGCTCACGCCCAGTTCCGTCAGCGCTCCGGCGAACCGCTCGACGGTCTGCGCGAGCTGCACGTAGGTCAGCGTTGTGGCATGAACTCCGTTCTCGTACGCGACGACCGCGGCGGCGTCCGGCCGGTCCCGCGCGTGGCGCCACAGATCATCGAGGAAGGTTTCCTTTCGCCACCAGCCCCGTCGGTAGTACTCCGCAATGAGCGACGGCCCGACCGGCACCAGGGTGTCCCACATCGCCTACGCCCTCCTACGGCTCGATCGGATGATATATGGCGAAGATCGGCTCGGGAATGGCCGCGGATACGGTGATCCTGTTTCAGCTCGGCGCTGGCGCGCCCTGGGCGCTTGCCGCACTGTACGTGCAGCCCGTCGCAGCCTAACCCGCCTGGGGCCTTGGGGTCTGGCGGGCGTGAGCCCGGACGACTATGATGCCAATGTGCG
>WNFJ01129717.1_pt1 | contig 10938 bp, 10 predicted proteins | sample 5400461 | NCBI WGS metagenome assembly WNFJ01 (sample SAMN13153349, study PRJNA577476) | soil metagenome | isolation source: 115 cm saprolite on Douglas fir-dominated hillslope | place: USA:California | collected 2013-09-17 | reverse complement strand
ACTTCAAGTCCGCTCATGCCGGGTAAACCGAGATCAAGCAGCATCACGTCGGGGCGGTAATGCGCAACAGCCTCCAACGCTTCTTCACCGCTCTGCGCGGTGAACACCTCGAAGCCATGCGCCGCCAGGCTGCGCTGCAACGCCCTCACAATCTCAACCTCGTCGTCAACGACCAGAATACGCGCTCCACTTTTAGCCATGCTGCATTCCTTCTGCTTTTCCTAATGGTAACGTGAACCGGAAGATGGCCCCGCCGCCCTCACGATTCTCTACCCAGATACGCCCGCCATGCGCCTCAATCAGACCCCGATCCTGTCGGGCGCGCTGCTCGTGTCTGGGTATTTAATACACGATAAAACTTATCAAAGACGCGCTCTACATCCGAGGGCGGAATGCCGGGGCCGCGATCAGCGACGCTCACCCTGACCATATCTTCACAAAGTTCTACAGTGATGTCAATAGGAGAGCCAGCTGGAGTGTAGCGTATCGCGTTTTCGACCAGGTTTGTCAATGCCTGGTCAATTTGTAAATAATCCAGCTGCACGGGCGGCAGATCATCTGGTATATCGGTATGCACAGCCCGGCCTTGCAAAAGCGGCTGCATACGTCCCAACACATCGTGGATCAGCTCATCAAGCGGATACCACTCCTTCTCCGGTTTAAGCGCGCCTCCCTCGATGCGAGACATGTCGAGCAGGTTCGCCACCAGCCGGTTGAGACGGTCCGCTTCACGCACGATAGCCAGGGCAAAGCTGTGCCGCGCTTCATCATCCCATTGTACATCTTCCTGGAGCAGGCTGCTGGCAGCGGCTTTGATCGATGAAAGCGGCGTGCGCAAATCATGCGAAACCGAGGAGAGCAGCGCCGCGCGCAGCGCATCCGTTCGCTGCAACACCTCGATCTGCAAGCTTTCCCGGCGCAGACGCTCGCGTTCGATCACGGATGCCGCCTGGTCGACAAATGACCAGAAAAAGGCCGAGCCCGGATGCGAGCGTTCGCGTTCAACTCCCAGGCTGCGCTCAACACCAAACAGGCGTGGATCATCCTCCATGGATAGCCGCAGCACCCCCACGACGCGCTGGCCCAGTCTGAGCGGCACCAGGCGCACATAACGCCGCGTGTGATGTTCGATGTTTGTACCGCGCAGCACCACTCTCTGGGCGTAGCTATCGGATGCCTGCGGCGCGAGCCGTACATCGTGCACTTCAGCAGTTTGGGCCTGCGTCATCACCCAGGCGGCGGTAGCAGCTTCATCGGGCAACAACGTTTCCTGTTCTTCCGCGACGCGCGTACTGGCCTGCATGACCAGTTTACCCTGTGCGTCGGGCAACAGGATTGCGCAACCTCGCACCCCCCAGGAGGAAAATACATCCACAAAGGCGCGCGCGACAATGCGCAGCTGGCGTTCAAACTCTTCCTCACGATTCGTATCTCGCAACAATTCGTACAGGATACGTGATTCGCGTTCGCGCCTCCTGGCCTGTTCCGCCCGCAGGCGCAGCGCGGAAGCCAGCTGTCCGGTAGTAATGGCAGTGGCTAAGAAAATGAACAGAGCTAACCATTCATCCACCTTTCCGATGGTAAAGGTATAGAGCGGTGGCACAAGGAAAAAGTCAAACGAGAGGAACGCCACCACCGAGGCCACCACAGCCGCGTACATGCCGCGCGTGCTAGCTAGAGCGAGCACAATGAACAGATAGGCCACCGAGATATTGGGTATGCGCGGGTAGAGTTTGAAGAAGTAGATAATACTCGTGACGAGCAAAGCGCCAACGATAGCCAGCAAGCTATCGCCGCTATAACGCTTCCAGCGCGTTGTATTGCCTGTTTCTAACGTTGGCAAGTATTCAACCTGGCTCATGATTCATCTCGAAGAGCGCAAATATGCTCAATGCTGAGCGGTGTGGAGTCCCCTGGTTTCGAAACAACAAATACGTTCCGCAGGCAGTGTTATGTGTTACCTGCGTGACCTTTCACGTCAGATTGTAGAGGCCAAAGAAATATTCGTCAAGCGAACGCAAAAGGAAAAGAGGCCACCTGCCCTTTACCTATTAACAGGACTACCTGCTGCCTATAGCAAATCAAAAGAGGACGCTATTCTTTATGCTCTTTTAATAGCATCGGGAACAGGCTATATGTATACTGCATTTGCACGGACAAGGGGGTCTATCGAAAGGTAGGAGTAGCCTGTGGACACACGAACTCTACTCATCGTCGTAGCGATTTCCGCCCTCGTACTCATAGCCGGCCTCATCATTGCTTTCAGGCGTCAAGCACGAACACGCATCGACAAGAGAGTCGAAGCCACCATCACACAGATTCAGGTAGAAGCATCCTCTCTCAGTAGTTGGTGGATTGTGACAGCAGAGTGGTCAGACCCGGAGACTGGCCGGGTCCTCACCTTTAGAAGCCGTCATATCAAATTCCCTCCGCATTATCATATCGGGGATCGTACATGGGTGAACTTTGATGCCAACGAGCCGAAGCACTACCGCATGGAACTTTGAGAAACCTCATTATGATTTCGCCAACGTTCTCAATTGGGTTGATTCAGTATTTTCTACTGGTAACTCCTCACCACCCTTCGATTGGGCAGCCTGCCAAAAACCGATGTCAGGGGTTTATACGATAGGAATTGTCACCATATCCCCCCTGGCTCATTGTGTATGATGCTCCTATCGTTAGGCCTACTCTACATAAACCGATCCAATACACCACACCCCTTTCTGCTCTATAAAAAAGACGCCACGGAGTTATTTCTGTAACACAAGCAGTACTATCAGTTGGACAATTAGATGCCATCTCGATTGTTGTGTAACGACGAGTTGTGAAACTAACTTGTGCGTAGTCCAAAGACTTTTTGTGCAGTCAAAACTGGCATATCTGTGGTCAATTTGAATGAGGAGTGCTCAAATCGCTATACAGCAGGTCTCCTGATTCTGCCCCACATTTCATGGCCATGAAAGCAAACGATACAGACAAAGTAACACTGTTCTGAAGGCAACATGCATTTCCTTCATTGAACAGATAACTTTTCAAATGCCTGGGTGATAAACCATTTGTGTCCTTCTCGCATGGTTTTTTTAGTGATGTCGTCGGCGTCCCATTCGGCTAATTGGGAAGCTGTTCGCAAAGCGGCGCAGAGATCCCAATAGGGGAGATGTGTGGAATCAATGGTTGTCAGTGCTTGATACTGATGAGTGAAACTCCGCATGCCATCGATTCCAAATGCCCACAGGTTCTCACGTCTCATATTCGCAACATCGGCGAGTGGATCTCCTAACGCCGCGTTCTCCCAGTCGATGACAGCAGCAAGTTGTCCATCCTTCCATACGATATTGCCTGGCCAAAAATCTCCATGGAGCAAGACAGAAGGATTCCGCTGAGGTAATGGCCAGACTGATTCCAAAACATCCCGAATTTGCCTTTCGTCTACTGATTCAGTAATGTTTGTCGGTCGTTCTCTCAACTTTTCGGCAAATCTATTTTCTTGTTGCGGCAAAAAGGACACATCCAGATGCGAGCAATCTACAGCGTGAATCCTGGACAGTTGTATGGCGAGCTGAAGGATGAAATCGGTAACATCAGAGGGTGCGAATTCCGGCTCTCCCTCGATGTATTCAATGACAATGTAGGGCGTGGAGAAAATCTCGCCGGATTGATCGAGGTGATAAGGCATAGGTGCGGCCACTCCTACAGATTGCAAGAATTGCAAGAGCTTGAATTCGTCTGCTGCTACCTGCGGATTGTGTTTGAGGTCCACATCACCATGCTGACGGACAATCATTTTTTTCGTTTGGCTATCGGATCGTTCAATTTCAAGCGCCATCATCCGCGCTGAGATCCCTCCTTTCAACTCCCATGTGCGCAGCAGCTTGCTTTGGGGATCAATCTTTTGAACCACCTGTTCGAACTTTTTGATGTCTTTTGATTTTGTCATGGAGCTGTATCCTGAATCTCAGCTTGACTTTGTACAATTTTCAGTCAGTAACATGCAGCCTGGAGCAGTCTGGTCAAGTCGGAGCGTGGCACTAAACAGAGATCCGGATGAGAAACCGATGTCTGAAAAGTCAACCCGCCCCACAAATGCCGACGGACGGTGGCAAGCACATCGCTGAAAGTCGCCTGTGGCTTGGGATACCAGGCGGCTTGCTGAAGAGGGATCTTGCCATCAGGATGCAGCGCGTGTCCTAGCAGCACAACCAAGCTGTACAGCCCCAACAAACAGGGCGTACTGCGTTCAATCGCCAGGTCAGACCATTGACGCTGCGTTTCCACTCCCAGATGAGCGCGACTCTCCTCGTAAGTGACTTCGATGGGCCAGCGCTTGACGAAGTCTTCCACAATCTCTGCCGCACATTGCGCCTGATTGGTCGAAAAGTACGCTCTCGGTTCGAGCTTGCCCTTGGGGTCTCGCGTCAGCACCCAACGAATGGGCAGTGGATCTGTGCCTGTGGAATACCAGAGAGCAGTGCCCGTCGTGACTTCGAGCTGGCGTTCGGTTCCACCGTACCATTTGACAGTGAGCGTCTCCCACCCTGTTTTCGGGTCGTTCAACACGGTGCTCAAATTGGGGAGTCGTTTCCCGACCACGCGGGGCCGTCCCATCTGATGAGGCCGAGGTGGGGGAGGTGGCGCAAATAAGCGTGCATCCAAGCGCAAAGGAGCAAGCAAACTCACTCGTTGCTTGAGACAAGTCAAGCCCAGTTCAATCACGCTGTAGGCGCTATCTCCGATCACCTTGATCGAAACCTCGGGCAGCCAGCGACGCACCACCATCACCATTTGTTGGGCAATACCTGCGATGGTCTTGTGTCGCTGCCCCAGCGCTTCGCTCACTGCTGGCGGGGTCGCCAAGACACTGAAGAATGGCAGCGCCCATCCTAGCTTCGTCCACGGAAGCGTCACCACATGCTGATCCAGCGTAATCCACTGTTGCTTACCGACCGCTCCTTACTGGAAAGGAGGCTATCGCGGTAGTGCCCACGCTTGTGAATTTTGCGTCCCCAGCGCCGCTCGAGGGTTTCATCAATCACGATGTCTATCGTCCCTCCTACAAAGGTACTAATCAATACTTGCAACAGTCGTCGGCTCACTTCCAAAGCCGACCAGCGAGCACGATTGAGCACCTGGTGGAAGTTACTGAAGTGAGTGTTGCTCTGTTGTCCCACCTGACGCAGTGCGACCGTTACGGTTCAACGTCCGCTGGCCAGTAAAGTGCCTACAAGAGCATCACCACTTTTCTCCATGTCGGGGCAGTAAACAGTGGCTGAAATTGAGCCAGAACAGCTATAATGGGACTGGGAAGGGGCATTGAATACCTCCTGCTTGACAAGATAGCACTTTAGTCAGCTTCTATCTTACAACAGGGGCCGATTGGTGTCCTTTCCTCCAAAAATTGTACAAAGTCAAGCTCAGAGCCTGTTCGAAAAGTCACTCCCCATCACACAAGAGCTTTCTTGAATTCGCACTGCCCACGGGATGCGCAACGAGATAACCTCAAACAAAGGAGAAAGGAAAAGGCCACCAGTGGATACGCCGCGGTCAAACTTCGCAGAGATCGTTTCCACATGCTGGCAATGACGCTGATAGAGAGACTTTTGAAGCGGATCACTCAGCACTTTCCCGAGTAAATCTTTCGTACTCAGCTGGCAGAGCTATGCCAAATCGCTCACACAGTGCAGAAACATCCTGATAATCATTTTCGTCAAGTTCATAGCCAGCATGAAACGTCACCATCCATTTGGCTGAAATGCACTTGACCGCATACCCCTGTATGGCCCCCATGCCAGTCAACGAATCAAACGGATACTCCACGCCAAAAACCAGCGTTCCCTGAGCATCAAACGTGTAGGAGTGGAAATCAACCTCGTGTCCCTGCTCATCGCCCATGACAAAGTTACAGTCCCGAGTATCATCACGGGGAACATCCTTGTACCCACGTGCTTCGAGCAGCGCACGGAGCTTGGGAACAGCTTTGTGCTCTAAAGCGATGTCTAAATCGGCGTGGAAACGAGTTTGTTGACCTAACAGGGCATCGACGCCCCAGCCACCGTCGACTACGACTTCAATGCCATGTTGCGCAAAAAGCTGCAAGAGTTGAACGACAGCATCTGCACTCATTTCCTCGTCGCTTTTTGGCTCAAACCTTTCAAATGGTTTCATATCTTCCCCGCGTTCCTCACAGAAGAAACATCCCACATCTTTCCTGGAAGCCGCGTTGCTCTGATAGGCAACAGCGTGTGCTCTGGTCATTGTACCTCAAGTCCTTTCTCTGTGGTCTTGGTCACTCGGGATCAGCGTCTATTTCGTAGAGAGAGGCGATCATCGATACAAAAGCAGCGCTCCGCCAGAAGTCATGTTAGGAACATGAGGGGTCACTGGAGAACCCTCCTGCTTACGCGGCAGCCTGAAGAGGAAAGCTAAAGGAGGCAAAGAAGGTGGGAGGGAGGCCATGCAGCGTCACAGTCAGCTGGAGAGCGTCGGCAGGACGAGCATTACGCTCCAGGCGTTCTTGCCAGGAAAGTCGGTAATGGGAGCGCTGGGCGCGAGTCACCACCGTTTCGCGGTCCTCAACCATCGGCTTGGCTGGGTGGGCAGGTTCCCAGGAAAGAGTCGCTGTTTCGCGGCGAATCACGTGCAGCCATTGCCGCCGGAGACGGCTGCGAGGCCAATCCCTCCACAACAGGGGAGCACACGGGAGCGGCTCAGGTGAGCAAGGGGAAGGCTGAGGCAGAGAAGCGAACTCCTGAGGAGTCGAGACTGGCCAGAAAACCGCGCTGACTCGTCGTGGTTTTTGGGTGGAAGGGCTTTCTTGACACTGTGTACGCAGCGGACAGGTCCGACAATAGCCAATGCGCCCGGCATACAAGACGCGTAGAGAGCCATCGCGCTCAGGCCGACGTTCTTGTGGGTAGAGCGGACGATCAGCGGGGCAACGCAGAGTTCCATCGGGTTGCAGTGTAAAAGCCGATCCAGGAAAGCCCCCCGTAAACGACCGCCCTGCCCATTGAGGAGGACCATAGACCAAGGTTGGACCTGGCTCGCTGCTCGGGGCTGGCGAAACTTCAAGAGCAGGCGCGAATTCGGTTGTGCGCAGCGCAACGGGAGCGAGGCGCTGGCCGAATTCCAGGCGCAGGTTCCAGACCCATTGCGCCAGGATCTGAAAGAATTCTTGCCCCTTGGGCGTATGAGACACCCAGCGGTCGGGGTCTTGCTCGCGGTCTTCATCCGCCAGCACGGTCTCGAAGGAGCCGCGATGCAGATACAGATCCAGCACATCCTTGGCCGTGAACGCCGGAGAGGAGAGGGTGGACACAAAGAGTTCGTAGACCATCTCCTCGCGCTGCACGCCCACTGAAGGGGCAGAGGACGTGGCCGGATGCCTCGCCACAATCAATCGCACCCGTGGCCCGGTTGGGCCGAGAGCGACCGACTCGCAATCGAAGAGGGCGCGCATGGCTCCGCTTTCTGGATGCTGACACGTCTGGACCGGTGAGCCAGCCAGCACTGCTTTGACCTGGGGAAGATCCAGCAGCCCGTAGTCTTTACTCCGTCCGATCAGACCCAGACCAGAGGTGAGGACATCGCCCAGAGGAGCGGCATTGCCATACAAGCCATCCACACGTGCCACGATCTGGGAGAGAGGGATGGCAAGCCGCTTCGCATAGGTGATGATGACTTGGATGGCGCGCAGGAGTTCGCCTCGGTAATCCCCATTGCCTGACCCCCCAAAGGTGCCCAGAAACTGGTGCGTATGCGCCTGGAGCATGACGGTACGGGTACGCACCACTTCTCCCCGCTTGCGTCCCAAGTAGCCCGGCGCGCAAACCTGATCGAAACGACGATGGGGAGCAGGCAGCGACTCCAGTTGGGGAAGAGCCCGTTGCCGGGCAGCTTGCCTGGTTCCATCGATATCCATGAGAAGCCTCGGCTGAGAGCATCGGTCCACGATCCCACCAGAGAGAGCAAACGGGGTGCGGGCCAGCAGATCCTTCTGGAAGAGCGTGCGCAGGGCCTCGACACTCGCCTGATCCAGCGCCGCGAGGAAGCGCGAAAGCGCCGAGCGCGAGGGCAGGCGGGCGCGGCCAAACAGGGCCATGAAGACGTCCGCAAAGGGGAGCAGCCGTTCATAAAAGGCCAGCAAGGTGGGTTCACCAGACAGGGCATAGCCGATGAGGACGACCACGAAGTCGATCAGGTCGTAGTGGCCGAAGCGCGCGCGGGCGAAACGCACCTGGTCGGCGATGGCGGTGAGGATGCCCGTCTGGCTGAGAACCTGCGCAAAGGCCGCCACTTCTCCCATCCAGCCTGGGGTCGAGGGCAGCGAGTCTGGGGTGGTCTGGATTATGATCGTAGAAAGCGTCATACTATGGAAGTGTCCTCCTTTTGAGCAAAGAATGTTTTTGGTTCCTTCTCTTTCAGGAGACACTTTTTTTCGCTCTTCCGCCAGTCTTCCTTTTACTGCTCAGCTCTGGAATCTCGTTGCGCATCCCGTGGGCACTGGGTGTGAGCAAATACTCCAGGCATAGAACGTCCTGTTGACGTTCTTCGTTCAGCCCAACAAAAGGAGGACGCTATGCCTGTTCATCGTCACAAGAAGGATACCACATCGACCACTCCAAGCTCAATGCAGGAGCAGACCGTCCCAGCGCTGCCCGATCAGCAGACCTTCCAGCAGTATCTACGCGAGCTGGCCCGCGGTGCCCTGCGCGTGGTGTTGGAGGGCGTGATGCGCGAGGAGCTTGACGCGGCTTTTCGGAGTCGGTTGGGGAGAGAGCAATCCCAAGCGTAAAGGGTATCGCAATGGCTTCTACAGCCGCGACCTGGTCACCACCTCAGGTCGCATCGAGGACGTACAGGTCCCGCGAGATCGTGAGGGCCAGTTCCACACCCAGGTCGCGAGAGCGCTATCGCCGCTACGAGCCGCAGGTGGCCCAGGGCCTGACCGAGATGTTCGTGGCTGGCACGAGCACACACAAAGTCGGCGATGTGGCCCAAACCTTGATGGGAGTGGCGCCCAGTGCTAGTGCCATTAGTCGGCTCAACGGCGACCTGGAGCAGCAATTCGCCATCTGGCGCGAGCGGCGGCTGCAAGAGCATTGGCGTATTCTGTACGCAGGACGCTGATCCATTTCAGCGTGCGTCATGAGAACCAGGCTGACTCGACGGTCATCCTCACGGCCCTGGGGGTGGATATGGCGGGCAACAAAGAGGTGCTGGGACTGCGCGCCTGCGCCGAGGAGAGCAAAGAGGGATGGATGAGTGTGCTGGAAGATCTCAGGAGGCGTGGAGCGACCCAAGTCGATCTCATTGTGACTGATGGCCACGATGGACTCCTGGCCGCAGTGAGCGCCCTGTTTGCAGCGACGCTGCGGCAGCGCTGTCTGTTGCACAAACAACGCAACGTCCTCAATGCCGTTCCCCGGCGGGTGCGCCAGGACGTCGAGATCGAACTGCTGGGCATCTGGGCTCAGCCGACCAAAGAGGGGGCCTTGACACAGTTAGCCGCCTTCAAAGCCACATATGGCAAGCTCTATCCTGAGGCGGTCCGCAGTCTCGCTGAGGAGGAGGAACATACGCTCACCTTTTACGAATTTCCTGAGACGATGCATCGCTACATCAGGACCACCAATGCCATCGAGAGCCTGTTCAGCAACGTCCGACAGCGCACCGACCAGATCGACGTGTTTACTTCAGAGATGAGTTGCCTGACCATCGTCTGGGCTACGATCAAAGGCATCCGACTGCGAAAAGTCCCGGTGTAAGACCAGGGGACGGCGCACGCGCAGATACAACCAGCCTGAGAGGGTGGTCAAGAGAGAGGTGGGATTTTTGCGTCTCAGAAGACCTGGGTGCTATCAACCAAAGTGGAAGCAGACCCTCTTTGGCCCAAAGACACAGAGAGACGAGGGCAATGGTGGGAGAGAGGAGAAAGGGCTAGGGGATGAAGTATGGCCTTGTTCCTACGTCCCATCGCTACACAACAATCGAGATGGCATCGACAATTATCTGCTCGATATCCAGTTGGGTAGATCGTTGTAAACTCTTTATTATGGAGAGACTCGAAAAGTAACTACTCAGGTCACCCTCTTCTTGACTCCTCAGTGCCTGCGGCACTTCGCCAGCCGGTGGTGATGGGTCCTGAATAGGCTTACTCCTGCCATGTAGACAAAGCGTGATCCTTATGCTACCCCAGCGTTGTGTACACCACTAATCGCAGCGTGGTCTGATGCTGGTCGGGAATCCAGTCTCCTGCGCAGGTGATGAGGTTGAGGTAGCGGCCCGATCTGTTGCCGAAGATGTCCTGGAGCGGCGCTTCTTGCGGAGGGTAGGAGGCGATACGTGTCACGTGAAAGCGCAGGGTAGAGCCCCGTTATCTGGTGGATGGGCATAAGCCTCCCTTTCTCAAGCGGAGCAGGCCAGTCTGCCGCTTGACCGGAGGAGTCTGACGAGGACAACCAGATGCGCGGAGGCTGCCCTCGCCGCGGATGGCGGGTTGCCATGGTGGTGGAGCAATCCGATGCGCAAGTAGCTCACGCACGCTCCAGGGATGATCGGTCAAGCCACTTGCCATAGCAGGTGTCAGGTTCTGTTTCCGTTGTCGGCGCGGGCTCGTGATGGGGCCAACAGAAGTTGTAGGTACAGCCAACAAGCCACATCCCGAGCCTCAAGCATCTCGACGGAGTGGGAGGCGTGCCGACACCGTCGCGTCAAACTGGCAAGCCGCTCACGGAACGTGCCATTGATCCGTTCAATAAAGGAGGTATTTAAAACATTGCCGCCTTGGGTCGAGGCGAGAAGCTGGAGGGCTCGTTCCTCCAGACCTTGAGCCATCCGACGAACCACTTCGACTACATGCTTGCGCTCGGTCCGTTTGATAACCGTGCCGATGAGCAAACCTGGCCATGCCAGAAGCCGACACCGTCCTTGTCGAGC
>WNFJ01609294.1_pt2 | contig 10939 bp, 9 predicted proteins | sample 5400461 | NCBI WGS metagenome assembly WNFJ01 (sample SAMN13153349, study PRJNA577476) | soil metagenome | isolation source: 115 cm saprolite on Douglas fir-dominated hillslope | place: USA:California | collected 2013-09-17 | reverse complement strand
GGGCCGTAATAGGCCATCTGCACGAACAGCCCGCCGATGCCGTTCTGAGCCAGGTGGCCGGCAATCAGGCGCGACAAACTCTGATCCCCGGCCGTGATGTCCAAGACGATCGCACACGGAAAAGGCCCTTTGCCCTTGGGACGGTAATATTCGGCATAGACGGTGTTGTTTTCCGGGCAGGAGCTTGTGACCGGGGAGGGGAATTGCAGCTCGTAGATCTCCACGCCGTTGACCGGAAGATCCTTGATCTTTTTCAATCGATATTCGAAGCGGTGCTGGTCGAGGCGATAGCGTTTAGGAATGTTTTCTTGATTTCCCAAAGGGACGAAATTCACTTTGCCTTTTTCGATGGCCGGTTCATTGGCGGCCGCTAATCCGGCCAGCACCAGACAGGCGACAATGGCGAAACGCATCGAATCCCTCCGAATAGGTGCTTGCGTTTAGCGTTCGGTTAGTCCCTTCCGAACGCTAAACGCAAGCAAGAATAATTCACGGTTCCGCGAAGGTGCCGTTGTCGATGCTGTCGAGGGTTTTGACCTCGGTGACTTCGCGATCGGCGAACTTCTTGCCATCCTTGTTCCAGATCATGCGCGTGTAAACCGGCAGGCCGTCCATTTCCTTGTACTCGCTGAAGATGAACTCGTGTACCATCTCCACGCCGCTGAGGTAGTCGATGGCGGTGAATTCACTCTTGAGGGGGAAGCCTTTTTCCTTGTCGAAGAACATGTTAACGTCCGGAAACCCCTTGCGCATCACCTGGATGCCCAGGGCCGGGCGGTCGCCGACCTTGACCTCCCCGACGGTCGAGAGCTTGTAGTCCTTGCCCTTGAGCTCCATGGGCATGGTGGCGAGGCGGAGGGCGTAAAAGTAGTGGCGGAAGGCGGTTTGTTGGGCCTTGGTCAAAGGGCCGGCCTTGTTGTCCATGATTTTGAGCCAGCCCTTGTCGCCGTTGATGACCAGGGCTTGCTTGATCTTGACCCCCTTGATGTCCAGCTCGAAATCATGGCGAAACTTGTCGGGGAATAGCATCGAACCCTCTTCGGTGACGGGAATCTCGCCGGGCACGAAGAGGCTGCCCTTGCTTTTGCAGGTGATAATTTTGAGCTTGGCAAGCTTGTCGGCGCCGCCCAGGACCTTGACAGCCTTGTCCACCAGAGCGGTCAGCTCTTTCTGGCCGCCGGCCTGGACCAGGTTCAGGCAAAACCCGGCCAGGCAAGTCGCCACAATTGCCAAATTTTTCGGACACATGGTAACCTCCCGGCGAAATTTGAGTTTCTTGTCATTTCATGTCACACACACCACCCTCGATGACAAGAAACGGGGGCCAAATTTAGTGATTATTCTCAACTTATTTCACATCAAGTAGTTAGAAGAAACCCACTCGCCTGCCAATTTGGCATCCATGACAAGAAACCGGAAAACTTGGCTACAGAATAACGCAATTCCTTGCAATAAAATAACTTGTAACAACGCCCGTTTCTTGTCACCCCGCAACCTCTTTTTTTCAAAGGGTTTTCAGATATTCGATCACGGCCCGGCGCTCGGCATCGTTCAAATGGTCGCCGAAGGTATGCCCGCCGTTGCCGCGGCCGGGTTGGGTGGTGTCGTAGACCTTGCGGCGTTCGTAAGCCGGCAGTTTCGGGTCGGGGCCACGCTCCAGAACCTGGATTTTCCAGCCGAGCCTGGCCGGATCGTAATCTTGTTCACCGGTTTGAAAGGAACGCGTGAATATTTTGGGACGGGTTTTGGAATTGAGAACGTGGTAGACGGTGGGCACGGAGCCATTGTGGAAATAGGGCGCGGTGGCCCAGATGCCGTCCAGGGGCGGGGCCTGGTAGCCGACCGGCGCCGGCATGCTCTTGATGCCTTTCTCCTGGGCAAACCAGCTCTTGCTATAATGTTCGCCGACTTTTGGCGACAGGCCGTCAAAGCGGTTGCGATCGGTGCCGATGGTTTCGATGGGCACGATCTTGTTGGGATAGGTCCACTTGTCACCATAGGTTCCATGGCACTTGCTGCAATTTTCGTTGAAGAGAACGGCGCCCTTGGCCGCCCTTTCCTTGTCAATCGAAAACGGATATTTGGGCGCCTCCAGGCTCAGGAGGTAGGCCTGGATGTCGGCGAAGGTGGCCTCCTCTTTTTCAAAATCGGGCTTCATATTGAAGGGGACGAGCATGAACTGCATGAGGGAGCGGACCGAACGGGCATCGGTGGCGCCGGTGTGGTACATGGTTTTTTTCTTTTTCAAGAGCCACCAGGCGGGGACATCCTCGCACAGGTCGTCGCGCAGGCCCAAGTCGTAGGGTTTCAGACGGAGGGACAGATCGGGCTCGCGGTAGGAGAGGAGAAAGACGGCCATGCCTGCTGCCTCGGACGTGCCGCGGGCATTGCTGAAGGTGAAGGGCGTCTTGCCCGTGCCGCCGCCGGCCTTGCTCATGTCTTCGAAGAAGGCCTGGATGTCGAGGGCGGAATTACCGAGGCCGATGTAACTCTTGCCGGCCATGGAACCGCCGTGGCAGAGCAGGCAATCGGTGGTGAGGCCTTTTCCCAAGACGCTATTGCCTTCGCGCAGGCCCATGGGATAGCGGCCGTTGTCGTAAGGCGCGGGGTGCAAGCCGTAGCGGGCCATGAATGCTTGCGGATAATGTTCCGGCGGTTGTTCTTGATCGGTTCCCCATTTTTGCCAGGCGTCGTCATAGGCGGAGGTTTTCCAGGTAGCCAGGTTGAAGGCGCGGGTCAACAAGGCTTGCCGGCCGCGCTGGGCGGCAGTTGGCTCTTCCGCGCCGGCTTGGGTCGCCAATCCCAACCCGCTCAACGCCATAACCGCGACGAACCAAGCCCTTGACATGGCATTACACCATATGATCTTTCTCCGGGCCGCGAAACGCCTGCCAGGACCGCGCTTGTCGTTTCGCGCCCGCAGGATACCATGCGGACGCAACCCACACCACCCTATTGTAGCAAGGCAATTGCCGGCAGGCAGGGATTTCGTGGTTGGGGAGTTGATTAATCCTTCCTCTTTTTTGAAATGGCCTCAAGTGATAGAATAGCTATGAAAATGGGAGAAGTGGGGGAAATCATGAGTGCCGACTGGACGGCGGCTGAACGCCAGGAAGTAATTGCTGAAGCGTTGCACCATCCCGAAACGGTTGAGGAGAGTACGGCCCAAAAGGCGAAGTTCCGGGCCTGGTTGAAAGACCCGCGCTTTCAACACCTTTGGCCGATGCTCGAAAGCTCGTCAACAGCGCATCGGCTGCAATCGTCAACGATGCCGTTTCCCAAAGCGCGTCGGTCACCTCATGATCCTTACCGACGCTTTCTGGGGAGAAGTTAGCCCTCCGATTTGCCCTTCTCAAGCCTTCGCGAAAAGTGCTGGTTTGCCAGGATCACGGCATTGATGGCATCCACGAGGCTAATCTGCTCGATGGTGGTGCCTGGTGATGCCGCAGCTCCGACTTCACCTGCTATTCCGCCGCCTGACTGAGCAGCGGCGGTTTCTCCAGGTGTCCGTACTGGGGTCGCCTGCGCGAAGATCACCCTCTTGATGCAGGCGACCAACTGGACTGCACAATCGAGGTTGTCAACGATCCCGCCAGAATGACCGATGCAACGGTCATAATCCCTGAAGCACCTCTCTGCCATACGAACCTCCTTTCGCTTGCGACTGCCGCCGAACGATCTCGCGAAGCAGCCGGCTCACGCGGGCCGGGCGGTGATTCCTTCTTTTCACCTGGGCTTTTCTTTTCAATCCCTTTTTTAAGTTCCAACTTTTCACCTGGGCTCTTCTTTTCAATCCCGCTCTTGGGGTCCGTCTTTTCGCCTGGGCTCTTTTTCGAGTCCAGCCCGGGGTCGGTAATGTTCAGGCGCTTTTGCAGCGTCTCACGCAGGTCCGGAAGCAGGTCGGATTTCTTGAGGAAAAGGAGGGCCATGCTGGTGTCGATGACGGCAGCCGTACCGCCATTGCCGCGGCCGGTCCAGCTGCCATTGGGGTTCTGGGTACGGAGCAGAACATCAGCACCCCAATCCTTGCCTCCGATGACCTGTGCAGGTCTACTCGGCTTGTGGCGGTCGGGGGTGGTTCGGTCCCTAAAGGCCAAGAACTTGCGCCCGCAGAAGCCAAACCATCGGACGAAGCAATCACCTGGGGATTAAAGGCACTGGCGCTTTACATGAAGAATCCCAGTGATACGGGAATAGGAGGGACTAACCGGGGTTTAGGACCAAAAGGAAAAGTAAATCTGTATTTCCTCTGGTCGGTGGAGCGCGTCGGGGTCTTCTGCAACCTCAAGACCATCGTTTGTTCTTGGACATTGGGCTTCGATGAAGGCGATGGATGTACAAACCGCAGGTTGATAACTTAGAAAAAAAACGCTTTCCCAGCCCCCTGCCGGCCAAGCTGAAATCCGCAATCTTCAGATTTGGCCTGGGCCAGGAAAAGCTTGCCGAGAAACTCCAGTCCTTCTCGCTCGCTTTCAATGAGGAGCGTGGTTTCTTCACAATCCAGGGGACGGATGGTTATTTTTATTTTTTTCCAGGCGTATTTCTTGCAGACGGTATCGGGGGTAGACATGGCCTGATCCTTTGCTAGAAAATTTGTTTCAAACTGCCGTCGCTCCAAACCGCGCGAACTCTTTCACCGGCCTCCCATTTTTTCTTGTTCTTGTAGACCTCCCAATGATCTTTGTGGACAAATCCTTTTCCCAAACCTCCCCGGATTGAATGTGGCGTTTCGCTTTGCTCCCCTTGACGGGCTCAAAATCATCCGGGGCAGTATCGGGAATGGGTTCCATAAATGGATTAGGATAACCTCGATGTCCCGAATCTGACAATCATTTTTCTGGTAATAAACCCAGGGCTCGCAAATCCTCGCGCGGCTCATCGAAGCTGCAACTGCCGAACGAGGTGATGAACTCCCGGCGGGCGGCCGCGATCTGGGCCGTCCGGGCCCGATGGGTTTTCCAACGCAATCCCTCATCGTCGAAAACAAAATTCTTGGGATCCTCATCCTCAATAATGGCCTGAATCTCGGTCAAGCGATTGGCAAAGGTTAATACTCCCGCGGTAAAGACGTTGAGGAAGCCGTGCATTTTGGCTTGCACGCCCGGATCGAAATGGCGCATGGGATGATGCAAGCCGGCCGTCGCCTTGAGCGGCATTGATTTATCGCGGCAAGAAGTGATCGCGCCGGCAACTTCCTCCGGGGAAGGGAATGCTGACGCCTCCAAACCACCGCAGCGAATCTTGATGCCTCTGGGACTGGGATCTGCTTGGATAAAATCCCTGCCATCCGCCAATCTGCCTATTCGCCTTATCGGACCGAATGCTCCAATCGTTTGGCGCCAACCTTGGCAGAACGGCACCTCAAAATAGATTGAAAAATCTGTTGGGGCCCCCAAATCAATAATCTGGGCAGATTGGTTGTCTAGCTGGGAAAGCAATGTAATCTGCTCTTGTTGATTCGAGCCCACGAAATCATCGGGCATACGGACTTCGTAAACGTCCACGGCCGCGAATTTCATATGGCTTTCGTGGAAATTGTTAACAATCTTCAAGTCGGCGCGAAGGTTGGTTACGAATTCCGAAACCGTATTGCAGCGCCCCCCTAAAGCGGAAATCTTAAAAGGCGGTCGGGCCAGGAACAGTTCCTCAAGATAGTGCGCCAGTTCTCCCAACCGCGCCGCCGGGCAGATGAACCGCCCCAGCATCCAGCTTTCCGGCTCGGTGCGATAGCGGGCATAGTTGCGGATTGCTTGATCGAGCGGCTGCTTGGCCGGCGGGAACATGCCCGCATAATCGATGATACCCGTCAACAGTGCCTTTACGCTGGCAAACATGGCTTACCTCCTCCACGTCTTATTCTATCAGCGTTTCTGCATCCTCAGGTTTCAAAAAGCTGTTTACGTTTAGCGTTCATGGGGGATTTTCCGAAGGCTAAACGCCAGCGCGGACAAAATCTCAAGCAAGCCGGACCTCCTTGGTATCCATAGTTTGAACAGGTCATGAGCGCTTCTTTTACCGATCCTGAAATTCCTCCGATCCAGGGTCAACCCGCGCCGCCCAGGTGCAGGAGTTGGGCCTGGCTCGCCTGGCTCGTCATTATCGGCTTGTGCGGCTTGATGGTTCTGGGTCGAAGCGAAACAGAGGACCGCAAGGCGGAAAAGGAATCCAATCTTGCCGGCATCATGTTGAAATTTCAGGCCCGATACCTGGTGGGAGCGAAAAATGTGTTGCCCCATGACGGCTATTTCCAGGCTGCCCTGCAGCTTCGCAAGGGAGGAGTGGACGAGCGGTTGCGGTTTGTGGTTCTGGCCAACGAATTGGCCGGGCCCAAGGAAGCCTTGAAGCAACTCGACCTTCTGGACAACGATATGGCCGACCACAAGGTCAAACCGACCCCGGATCAGGCCCGCTTACGAATCCTCCTGGGCCGGCTTTTCCAGGATTACAGCCAGAAAAACTGGAAGGGCCCATCGCTTACTTCCAAGGACCGCGATTTTGTTCGTCAACACCTGGATTGGTTCGGCGACCTGGCCCTTTCACCAGGCGGGATGGCAGCTGGTGAAGTGGCTCCAGCCGCAGATGGTCNAGGCCCAACAGGCTGCTCGCAATGCCACCCTCGTTCCCGCCAACCGCACCTTCATCATCTTAATCGTAACCTTTGTCCTGGCTGGCTTTATCGGCCTGGCCGGGTTTGTCGGCCTGATCGTGTTTATCGTCTTCGTCTTTAGCGGCAAAGTGAAGGGGATGCAGACGGGCGCCGGCCATGGCGGAATCTATGCCGAGACTTTCGCCATCTGGCTCATTTTGTTTCTGGGACTGTCCTTTACTTTATCGCGGCTAGCGCTGGATTTGCCGCCCTTGCTCCAATACGGCATCATTTTTCTGAGTCTTGTCGCCCTGGGCTGGCCCGTTCTTCGCGGCATTCCCTGGAGCCAGGTGCGCCAGGACGTCGGCCTGAACCTTGGCCGCAATCCGCTTCTGGAATCTTTCATCGGCCTGGGTTGCTATGCCATGGCTATTCCCGTGGTCGGAATTGGTTTTATCGTGACCTACATTCTGCTGCTGGTGCAGCGAAATTTGTCCGCGGGGGCTGATAATCCCTTTGCTCCGTACGACTTTCCTGCGCACCCCATTTTTGAAACGGTGGCAAAGGGCGGTTGGCCCGAGTTGCTGGGCGTGATTTTTCTGGCCAGCTTGGCGGCGCCGCTCATCGAGGAGACCATGTTCCGCGGCGTCCTCTACCGCCATTTGCGCGAGGCCAGCGCTCGCTTCGGGCCGGTCCTCAGCTTTATTGCCAGCGCCCTGGTGGTCAGCTTTATTTTTGCCGTCATCCATCCACAGGGACTCTTGGCGGTGCCGGTGCTGATGGCCCTGGCATTCGGCTTCACCATGGCGCGCGAATGGCGCGGCTCCCTGGTGCCGGCCATGGTGGGACACGCCCTGAATAACGGCATCGTCACCTTGGTGCTTATATCCGCCCTGGGAGATTGATGCCGCCCATGAACCAAACCGGATCGTTTCTGACCAATCGCTGGGTGCAATTGTCCCTGGGCATCGTCGGCATGATTTCGGTGACCAACCTGCAGTACGGCTGGACGTTCTTTGTCGAGCCGATCGCCACAAAATATCGGTGGGAAAAACCGCAGATTCAGTTGGCCTTCACGATTTTCGTGCTCGCGGAGACCTGGCTGGTCCCGATCGAAACGTACCTGGCCCACCTGTTCGGATCGCGTTTGCTTGTGTTTACCGGCGGCTTATTGGTTGCCATCGCCTGGATAATCAATTCCGGGGCCGACACCTTGTTCCTTCTTTACCTGGGCAATGCCCTGGGTGGAGCGGGAGCGGGGATTGTCTACGGCATCAGCATCGGCAATGCCTTGCGCTGGTTTCCGGACCGGCGCGGGCTGGCAGCCGGACTGACGGCCGCCGCTTTCGGCGCCGGCTCCGCCTTCACTGTCATCCCCATTCAAGCAACCATTCGCTATTCCGGCTACGAAGCCGCGTTCTTTTGGTTCGGCATCATTCAGGGAACCATCGTCCTTGTGGTGGCCCTGGCCATGCGGACCCCGCGGTCGCTGCCCACTCCAGTCGCAAAGGTGTTGCAATCGGTTCGAGATTTCACTCCCCTCGAGATGTTGCGAACACCTCTGTTCTGGCTGGTCTATGTCATGATGACCTTGGTGACGGTGGGCGGCTTGGTGGCCATTGCCGAGCTGGAGCCGATAGCCAGAACCTTTGGTGTCGCCAATGTTACCTACCTGATCATTGGAAACGCCATCACCGCCCTGTCCCTCGCCGCGATGCTGGACCGCATCATGGGCGGCATCACCCGGCCCATCTTCGGCTGGATTTCCGACCAGATTGGCCGCGAAAATACCATGTTCATTGCCTTCTCCCTCGAAGCCGCGGCCATCTTTGGCTGGATCACCTTTGGCCATGTTCCCGAATTGTTTGTGCTGTTTTCGGCCCTGACCTTGTTTTTCTGGGGCGAGGTTTACAGCCTGTTTCCGGCCTTGTGCGGCGACATGTTTGGCCGCAGATATGCCGCCGTTAATTACGGTTTCCTGTACACCGCCAAGGGGAGCGCAGCCGTCTTCGTGTACTGGGGCCGCTCCCTGCACCAAGTAACCCAGAGCTGGACGCCGATCTTTGCCATGGCGATTGCCTTCAATGTGCTGGTGGCGTTCACGGCGATATTTGTTCTGCGGCCGTTGCGAAAACGCTGGGCTTCACACCAGCCCGAAGCGTAAGCGCGGGCTCTCCCTTGCTCACGCGTCGGGCTGGTTACAAAATGGATGTCGTTCAAAGCATAACAGGACTTATGGCGTTTTTTGTCATTAATCCAATTATGCCATATTGTTATGGTTATTTGCAAAAGTGATCCTTCAGAAAGCGCCGCTGCACTTTCCCGGTTGGCCCCTTCGGCAATTCCTTGACCACATGAATTGTTTTGGGAACTTTGAAATCCGCCAGCTTGCCGGCACAATGCGTTTGCAAATCGGTCACGGAAACCTCACTGTGGGCCACCACCGCGGCATGGACTTCTTCGCCAAATTTGGCATCGGGGGCGGCAAAGCAGGCGGCTTCCGCCACCGCCGGATGGGTCAACAAAGCCGCGTCCACTTCCAGCGGCGAAATCTTCTCGCCGCCGCGGTTGATGAGTTCCTTGATGCGGCCGATGAGGGTTAAATAGCCTTCGTTGTCGAAAACGCCGCGATCCCCGGTACGGAACCAGCCATTGGTAAAGGCAGCGGCGTTGGCTTCCGGATTGTTGTGGTAGCCATGGGTCACGTTGTCCCCGCGCACTACCACTTCGCCCTGGGAACCGGCCGGCAGAATATTGCCTGCTTCATCCATGATGGCGACATCGACATTGGCGCCCCGGCCGACGCTGCCCGGCTTGTGAACGCCCGGAGGCAACGGATTCGATGTCATCTGATGCGCAGCTTCCGTCATGGCATAGGCTTCCAGGGCCGGAGCGTTGAATCGACTTTCGAGCTGGGCCAGGGTTGCCGGCGCCAGCGCGGAGCTGCACGAGCGAATAAAGCGCAAGCCGCTTTGGGCCGGGGCGCCGTCGGCATCGGCCCTGGACAGGAGCACCTGGTGGATGGTCGGCACCGCGGAATACCAGGTTACACCGTGGGTCTTCACCCCCGGCCAGAAAGAACCGGCACTGAAGCGCGGCGGCATCACCAGCGTGCTTCCTGCATAAAGCGACGACAGGGTTGCACCGATCAGGCCGTGTACGTGAAACAAAGGCATGACCACCAGGCCGGTATCCGCGGAGCTCAATTGATAATGGGCCGCGATATTGCCGATGCTCGCCATCAGATTGGCGTGCGTCAAGGGCACGCCCTTGGGCCTGCTGGTGGTGCCGCTCGTGTGCAAAAACAAAGCGATGTCATCCGGCCTGGGCGAATCAGCGACGCTTTTCGCGGTTTTCGGGATTCCTGTGCCGTCAACCTGGACTCGGCCACTTCTATCACGGGCAAACTGCAGGCTTTTCAATCCCAGTTCCTTGGCAACTTCGTTTACCGGGTGAGGTTCCACCCCGGTGATGACCGCCCGGGCCCCCGAATCCTCCAGGGAAAAGCGAATCTCCTCCGGCTTGTAGGCGGGATTGAGAGGCGCCGCCACCAACCGGGCCCGCGTCGCTGCCAGGAATGCCACCAGGTATTCCGGACCATTGGGCAAAACGATGGCCAGCGCCTGCCCCGGCTCCAGGCCGCTATGCCGCAGCTTGCCGGCGGTTTCCTCGATCTGATCCGCCAGGCTTTGATAGGTCGTGGCCGATCCGTCTTCCGGCAAGACAACGGCTGACCGCCTGGCATCGGCCAGGTCAAAGAGATCGGCAAGGGTAGACATGATGGTACCTTAGCGGTCGAGATTGAAATAGCAAGGCGGCGGGGATGGCTGGTATAATGCCGCCATGGCAGAAATTCCTTTGCGTGCTGTTTCCTGGGAAAGGATGATCCGGGCAGTGGAGAAAGTTAAAGAACGGCTAGCGCGGGCCGCCCGTGCTTTGGACGAGGCGGGCATTCCCTTTGCGGTGGTCGGCGGCAACGCCGTGGCGGCCTGGGTGTCCCGGGTGGACGAAGCCGCCGTTCGCAATACCCAAGATGTCGATTTTTTGTTGCGCCGTTCTGATCTGGAAAATGCCAAAGCCGCCCTGGCCAACGCCGGTTTTGTGTACCGCCATGTGTCCGGGATCGATCTTTTTCTGGACGGCCCCAGCGCCAAAGCGCGCGATGCGGTTCATATCGTCTTTGCCGGCGAAAAAGTGCGGCCGGAATATGTTCTGGCCGCACCGGACATTAGCGAGGTTGAAAGGCCGGGGGAATTTCCGATCCTGAACCTCGAGGCCTTGGTGCGCATGAAATTGACTTCGTTTCGCCTGAAAGACCGAGTACACGTATTGGACATGTTAGACGTTGGTCTG